>Ga0181568_10005749_pt1 | contig 10874 bp, 10 predicted proteins | sample 101ome_20_FD_133758 | JGI IMG/M metagenome (GOLD analysis project Ga0181568, IMG submission 133758) | Coastal salt marsh microbial communities from the Groves Creek Marsh, Skidaway Island, Georgia - 101404AT metaG (megahit assembly) | ecosystem: Environmental > Aquatic > Marine > Intertidal...
CATCCTACGGGATTGCTGGGCGGGCCAGATACGCGCATGACAGGCACAGTCCTAGAAGAAGGGTTGCGCGGGGCTGGCGGGCATCTGGTCAATGGTGAAGGTGAACGGTTCATGTTCGGCTATCACGAGGCAGGTGAGCGCGCAACGCGCGATATTGTCAGCCGCGGCATTTATCAAGAAATGCGAGAAGGCCGAACAACGCCGATGGGAGGGGTTTATATCTCAATGGCGCATCTTGGGCCTGACCATGTGGCGGAGAGGTTTCCCGGGATGGTCAAACGCTGTCGGGACTGTGGATTTGATCTTGCAGGGGGTTTGGTAGAGGTAGTGCCCACCGCACATTACATGATGGGAGGCGTAAGTTTTTCAGCAGATACCAGCACAGAGATTGATGGTCTTTTTGCGGCTGGCGAGGATTGTGGCGGCGTCCATGGCGCGAACCGGCTTGGCGGCAATGGGGTTGCAAACTCTACGGTCTTTGGTGGGATAGCAGGCGACAGCATGGCTGCTTATGTCAAAACGCGTAAGACTTGGCGTGATGCGGATCAGGCAGAACTTGATAACGCCGTGGCAGAGGCGGAATATCCATTTTCCAAACCATCCGGCGATCTTCATGGTTTGCGTGAAGCGCTTGCACATACCATGTGGGATGATGTTGGGGTGATGCGTGACGCAGCGGGGCTTGAACGCGGCATGAAAACCGTATCTGGTTATGCCAAGGCCCTGATGGATATGGGAGTCAGCAGCCAAAATCGCGCTTTTCACATGGAATGGCATGAATGGCTTAATGTCAAATCATTGACCCGAATATCTGAGGTGATAGCCCTTGCTGCTTTGGGACGCGAAAACTCTCGCGGGGCGCATTATCGTGAAGATTTTCCTGATACTGGCGCCCTAGAGGAAAGTGCAAACACCGTGATCCATGCGAAAGGTGATAAGCTGGAATTAAGCCTAGAGAAAGTCGATTTCAGCATCGTTAAGCCAGGAGAAAGCCTGATTGATGATATGGCAGGAATGCCATCACCAATAGTGGCTGGAGGAATATCATCATGACTATAACCGAAACGCAAATCGAAGAAGCTGCTTATGAGATCATGAAAAAAGCGGCTATTGATATCCCAGAAGATTATCTGACAGGGATCAAAGGCATGGTGGATCGCGAAAAAGGGGATCTGTCAGCATTTGTGCTTTCTGCCATGCTTGAAAACTATGAGGCGGCAAGCGAAGATCGGCGGCCAATGTGCGCAGATACCGGCTTACCGCGCTATTATGTCAAAATCGGGGATAAGACCAAGGTGAACAGCATGGTTGGATTAGAAGCCGCCTTGCGCCGTGCCACAGCCAATGCGACCCATGATGTGCCGCTGCGCCCAAATCGGGTGCATCCGTTATGGCGAACAGAACACAATAATAATCTTGGGATTAATGCACCAGAAGTGGAATGGAGTTTTGAGCCTGATGCCGATTGGATTGATATCACCACCGTCCATAAAGGTGGATTGTTTGGATCTGATTATCGGATGCTGTTCCCGGGTGATGGTATTGACGGCATAAAGCGGTTTCTTCTTGATACTCTGATTGCTTTTGGTAAGCGAGGGTTGGCCTGCCAGCCAGCTATTGTTGGTGTGGGTATAGGCGGTTCAAAAGATACCTGTATGCAGCTTGGCAAACAGGCGGCTTGCCTGCGTGTGGTTGGTGATCGCAATCCAGATGAGGGCATTGCCAAACTGGAAGAAGAGCTCAAAACCCTTGGTAACTCTATTGGCATGGGGGCGATGGGGTTTGTGGGATCATCCATGGTGGTGGATTGCCACATTGAGGTTGGATATACGCATACGGGCGGCATGCCGGTTAGCGTGCATACGTTTTGCCTATCCTCACGTCGAGCAACAGCAAGATTACATATGGATGGCACCATCACTTATCGCACAGACCCACAATGGTTTACCCCCTATATGCGCCGGGAGGGTGTGACATGACCAACACAAATAACCTTACCACTCATCATCTGACAATACCCATCAAGCATGAGGATATTGCAAAACTAAAGCCCGGGGATATCGTGTTTCTTCAGGGTATTGTTTATACTGCGCGAGAAGGGGTCTATGACCGGGTGCTTAATAAAGGTGAGGCCCTGCCAGTTGAGAATCTGGCTGAGATCAGCAATGTCAATTTTCACTGCTCACCTGCGGCTTCGGTTCGTGAAGATGGGCATTATACTATCGGCGGTGTGACCGCAACAGCATCATTCCGGTTTTCAAAATGGATGGCGAGCTGGCTGGATTTGACAGGCACAAAAGTTGTCATTGGTAAGGGTGGAATGCCGAAAGAGGATTACACCTCAATCCTAGCGCCACGACAGGTGGTTTATCTGACCACGGTGGGCTATGGCACAGGGGCACTTTTGGGGCGCGGTGTTATTGGGGTTAAAGATGTCTTCTGGATTGAAGATCTTGGCATAGCGCAAGCCATGTGGATGTTTGATGTGAGCGCATTTGGGCCCTTTATTGTTGATAGCGATCTTGAAGGTAATTCGCTTTTTGCGACGCATAATGATGCTGTCGCTAAGAATATTAACGCCCTTTACGAAGGCCTTAAGGCACCAGCTTTAAGCCGTTATGGTGAGACAGACGATCGCAAAGATGAATTAATGTAAACTTGCAATATTTTGCAAAACTAAAAACAGAAGAGCATGACATGACAGATATTAAATCGTTGGATATTTTCCGCCAAATTGCGGAATTAGGTAGCTTTCAAGCTACTGCCCAAAATATGGGAATGTCGTTATCAGCGATTAGTTTGCAAATGAAACGGCTGGAACAATTTGCCCAGCTGAAACTGTTTGATCGCAGCAAAAAACCGCCGCGTCTAACCAGAGACGGGCTGATTTATCTGGAAAAGGTCAATGCTGTTTTGGATTGCTGGCATGACATTGAACCCCATGGATCAACACAAAGCGGCATAAAGCATCTCACCATCGGGACGGTGCATTCGGTTCTAAGCTCATTTTTGCCCATGGCTTTGAAACAGTATCGACAGCAAATGCCAGACCTAGACCTAGTGGTAAGACTGGGCGAAAGTTATGATCTGGAAACAGAAATACAGGCGGGTACGGTTGATGCGGCAATTGTCAGCAGGCCCATTAAGCCTATTACCGATATTGACTATTATGATTTGCGCAGTGAAGAGTTGGCCCTGATTGCAAGCCCTAATGCTGTCGGGAATAATGCGATAGAGATTCTAAATAACAATGCCTATGTTCGTTATAACCGCACTGCGCGTATTGCGATTCAAGTAGAAGATTGGTTTACAAAGCATGGTCTGGATATCCATTCCAAAATGGAAATTGACACGCTTGAAGGCATTATTGCCTTGGTTAATGCTGGACTTGGGGTTTCGGTAGTCCCTATGGTGTCACAGCTTCTTTTTCCCGAAGATATGCAAATTTTTCCGCTAAAAGACGCAGGCATCCGACAGCTTGTTCTCGCGATCCCACGCATTAGTCGACACATCCCCAATTTGATGACTTTTCATGAGTGTCTCAAAAAAGCCATTGACGATGAAGACAAGCAGTGATGAGGTAATTACCAAGAATAGCTAAGATGAAAGAGAGGAAATCATGGCCAAAAAATATAATCGTTTGCTTCTAACCGGCGCCGCTGGGTCATTGGGGACGCAACTGCGCCCAATGCTGTCAGAATATGCTAATCACGTACGGCTTAATGACCGGACAGATGTGTCTGATTGCGCTAGCCATGAAGAGTTTGTCAAAGCGGATTTGGCAGATATGGATGCTATGATTGCCTTGACTAAGGATGTTGATGTTGTCGTGCATATGGGCGGACAAAGCCGTGAAGGGTCATGGGAAAATGTTCTAAACTCTAATATTATTGGCATGTATAACCTTTATGAGGGATGCCGGAAAAATGGGGTTAAGCGCGTCATTTGGGCTAGCTCTGTTCATACCATTGGGTTTTACCCCCGCACAGAAGTAGTTGATGCCAATTCGCCTGTTCGACCAGACAGCAATTATGGTGTCTCAAAAGTCTATGGTGAGGCGCAGGCCCAGTATTATTGGGATAAATATGGAATAGAAAGCGTTTCCATACGGATTTATTCCTGCTTCCCAGAACCATTGGATCGCAGGATGCTGACCACATGGCTTAGTTTTGATGATTTGAGGCGTTTGATGGGGCGTTGCCTGTGGGCGCCATCGGTTCGGCATACCATCATTTATGGTGCTTCAGACAATACCTCGGTTCTGATTAACAACCACAAGGCCGCGCATATTGGTTTCCATCCACAAGATAACGCAGAAATCTATCGCGAAAAGGTTGAAGCAAAAACCCCAGAGCCAGACCCCAAAGGTGGCGTCATTGGGCTGCATGGGGGACAGTTTACGGTAGATATGCATTTTGATGACTAAAGCCAGCAGGATGTTAGGCCAAACGATAATCAGAAAAGGAAAAGCCAATGACTACACTCTATGCCATGCCAGGTGCTGGATCAGTCATAGCCGAAATCATGTTTGAGGAATTAGGGATCGAAGCAAATCTGCTTTACCCCGATGAAGCGGAACGAAACAGCCCTGCTTTCCGCGCTATTTCTCCTTATGGGCGGATACCAGTGTTAGTTACTGACCAAGGCCAGACCATTTTTGAAAGTTTGGCCATTGTTCTGATGTTATTGGAATATGATCAAACTGGTAAATTGGCCCCAAGACAGGGTTCAGCCGAATATGCTGGGTTTTTATCTTGGATGACCTATCTCGCCACAACGCTTTATCCGGCGGTGTTACGCTATCATTATCCTGACCGTTATGGGGATGAAACCAGCGTCCGAATTAAAGCCTTAGAAGAAATGAATAGGGTGTATGATCATATCGAAGCCGCCCATCACGACTTCGTTGCAGGCGATTACATGACCGTAGCGGATTTCTATCTCTATATGTTGGTCGATTGGGATGAAGAAGCGGATGTTAACCTAGTATCACGCCGTAAAATCAATCACATCATCGATAAGGTTGGAGCGATGCCATCGGTTGAGGCGGTGATGGCGCGCCAAGAACAGTGATTGATGGGGCTAGAGGTTAAAACTTTGGGGCAGCTACACCAGAAATCGCAATATTAATTAGACTGGTTGAAGCATCATTAAGTGCCGTTGCCATCGTTGATGCCATAGTATCAGGATGATCAACAAAATACCCCTTAGCCCCTAGCCCTTCGGCAATCAGGTCATAGCGGGTTTCAGCATCAAGATCGCAAGAATGAACGCGATCATCGCCAAATTGTTTCTTTTGAATCTCAACTTCGGCGCCCCAACGTTGATCATTACCGACAATAAAGGTAATGGGCAGACCAGCGCGGCGTGCGGTTTCAATGTCTGATAAATGAAAGCCTGCGCTGCCATCCCCCATAAAAGCCACGACATGACGCCTGGGATTGGCAAAGGCCATGCCAATCGCTTGAGGAATAGCACCGCCAATCCCGCCTGATGGGCCATTGGTTAGGGTATGTGTAGCGATGTTGATAGGGTCTGGTAAGCCCGATTGCACCCACTGGCTAAACTCGCCGCCATCACAAACGATCAAAGGTGGCGCAGAAAGATCAATGATTTTGGCAAAATCACGGATTACCATAGCCGGAGTAATGTGGTCTTTTGCCTGAAGCTCTAAGGCAGGAATAGCAGGCCGTTCCGTGAGCCGTTTTTCCACAGATTTTAACCATGCTTGTGGTCGTGATCTTAAATCAGCCTTGGCAATTGCTTTCATACTAGAGACAGGATCAGCAATACAGCCCCATGTCATATTCCCAAAAAACACCTGATTAGCTAGGGTGACGGTTCCGGATTGTGCGGCGCAAACAATGATGCGCTGAGCTGGCATAATCTCACGCGAGCCGAACCCTAAAACGAAATCAGGTTCTTTATCCAACAAAATGATACCGTCAGCCTCAGCCAGAATATCCTTGATGCGGCCAAGCATAGGATCAGCTAATCCACGAGGACTAGTCATAGCAATAACCGGAATCTTATGCTGGTGACGTACCGCGTCAATAAGCGCGCGATTTCGTGAAGAAGAAATGGTGCTTCCAGTCAAGATGACTGGTTTTTGGGATGCATCAAGCGCCATCGTAATAGCGCTCAGATCAGATGGGCTAACGACAAAACTATCGTCCTCACTATGGATTGTTGGGGGAAAAAGTGGGCTTTGCGTGGATTCATTTAACACATCTTCTGGTATAGCCAGATGAACTGGCCCATGCCTTCCAGAACGGGCTACGTGCATAGCTTCACGGATAGCGGCGTCAATATTGTTGCTGTTCGTCAACCGCCAGCTTTCCTTGACAAGGGGGGCACTAATCGCGGTTTGATTCAGTTCTTGAAATGGGCGCCGACCATCCATATGCACCGGACTATCACCTGTGATCAAAACAACCGGAGATTCCGATGCCATTAGGGCATAAAGTGGACCAATAGCATTGGTAAAACCTGGCCCTGCGGTACACAACGCTACCCCAGTACGGTGGCTGGAACGGGCAAACCCATCTGCCATAAACACAGCGCCTGCCTCATGGCGCGCATGAATAATAGTCATATCCTGATCATAAGCCGCATCATAAAGCGACATGATCTGATTGCCTGATAAGGAAAAGATAGTATTTGTTCCAGCCTCAGCAATTGAGGAAATGATTAAATCAGCAACACGCATTTTTGGAAGTTCTTAACAAATGGTTATTTTCATTTCTATGATAAGGAAAAAGAGAAACAAATCTGCCTTTTTTTTCCTATATAATATATGGGGTAAATTATTATCGATACAACAACTGCCGCGAAATAAAGGTGACTTAAAATGACAAAAATCAAGACAATTGGCTGTATTGGCCTTGGCACAATGGGAAAGCCAATTGCCGCCCATTTATTAAAGTCTGGTTTTTCCGTAAGCGGTTATGCGCGTAGAGATACATTTTTTGAAGAAGAGGGCGCTGATCTGATTGCGCAGGGCATGAACATAGCGTCAAACCCGGCAGAATTAGCATCAGGCGCAGAATTGGTGATTACAAATGTTTTGTCAGGTGATGATGTGGCTGATGTGCTTTTAAATCGCGATGATGCTGTCATTCACGGGGCGAAACCTGATTTAATTGTTATGGATCACAGCACGATTGCCCCTCAACAGGCGCAAAACATCTATCAGCGATTAAAGGCGTCACAGATTGGTTTTGTTGACGCCCCTGTTTCCGGTGGTGGTGCGGGCGCTAAGGCAGGAACATTGGTTGCTATGCTTGGCGGTGATCCTGAGGATGTTGCAAGCCTATTCTCTGTGCTCTCATGCTATACGAATGGCTTTCGTCATATTGGAGGCTCCGGTCATGGACAAGTCGCCAAATTATGCAACCAGATTGCCCAAGTGGTGACGATTTCCGGTGTGTCAGAGGCGATGCGCTTTGCCGCAATTCATGACACTGATCAAAACGCGGTGCTGGATGTGATGATGCAAGGCTTTGCCAGCAGCAAGATGCTGGAATTGATGGCGCCAAAAATGATTTCTGACGATTATACCCCCGGAATGGAATCCCGTCTGCATGCTAAAGATATGGGAATAGCCCTTGCAGCAGCGCAAAAATATGAAGCAGATTTTCCTGCTACAGCGCTTGTTTCTGGCCTCTTGGATGAGATTCAAAAGGCAGGATGGCAAAATAAGGATACCTCAATTTTATATCACTATTTAAAAAATATATAGCTTGCTCCTTGTCATCACATAAATATGTCCCATTTTTTAGTGATGTTTAGTGAAAATTTACTAACTAAGTTTAAGAGCGTGCAAAATCCCAAGTGCCCTTTTGGGCAAAAAGAGGTAGATCAATATGTCAACAGGCAAAGTAAAATGGTTTAATGCGACCAAAGGTTATGGTTTTATTGAGCCGAGTGAAGGTGGTGCTGATGCCTTCGTTCATATTAGCGCAGTACAAGAAGCTGGGCTATCAGAATTAGTGGAAGGTCAAGAAGTCGAATATGAAATGACCGAAGCAAAGAACGGAAAGCTTTGCGCCGCTAATATTAAGCTAGCAGGATAACGGTTCCGGATCAGGGCCATTATCGCCTCTGAGCGATATATAGGCCAGTGAAGACCAGACCTAGCGACAGTAAATGATAAAACCCTAGCGTTTCTCTTAGGATAGAAACGCCTAATAGGGCGGAAAAAACAGGCACAAGATTGGTAAACATACCAGCCTTGCTGGATCCGATTTTATCTACGCCAATCATAAACCACACTTGTGACAGAAACGATGGCACTATTGCGACATAAAGCAAAACAAGCCAGCTTTCGCCTCCAGTGAAGAAAAATCCCCCCATAACCGCTTCCGCAATGGTAAAGGGTAGGGATGCAAGAAGGGCGAAAATCGCTAACACCCCCATCATGATAATGCTGTCAACAGGGGGGCGCCGTGTGAGCCCAAGCGTATAGCCAGCGTAACAGCAACAGCCAACAAGCATGATCAAATCACCATGATTAAACGTCAGGCTAATGATCACTGCCAGTGATCCTTTGGAAATCACCACCATTGCCCCGCCCATTGCGACAATCAACCCTGTCAGCTGCAGCAGTGTTACGGGTGTCCGAAGGACAATCAAGCCCATGGCCATAATAACAGCAGGAATTGTGCTTTGTATTAGGCCTAGATTGATGGCGCTTGTGGAATACGCTGCCAGATAAAACATAATATTAAAGCCGCTAAGCCCAAACCCCATCATGATCAGCCAGAACCAACGACGGCGAAGGTCATAAAGCGTCTTTATGATCTGGCGATTATAAAGGGTCAAAACAATGCTGGCCACAATGAGCCAGCGCGCGCTAACCAGAAACATAGGCGATAATTCATTAACCGCTAAGCGAGCAGCGATCGTGTTCCCGCCCCACCCTAGGGCCGCCAGAGCCAGCAAAACAGGGGCACTGACCATGATAGTGCGCATTGTGGTAAGCATATGCCTATGCCCCCATTTCTACGCGTAACGCAAGGGTTAGGGCTAAATTCTCTACCTCAGAGATAAAGTGATCCTGCCATTTCCCATGGCAAATAAGAATATCCTGCATCAAGCGCCAACCCAGACCTGTTAAAATGCTCTCCATGGCGCGTTTGCTTCCTGTTCCGTCAAGGCCAGCGCGAATATATACCGCTACAGATTTTCCTGCACTTACCTCAAGAAGGGAAGGATAGGTGCGATCAAAAAAATCTTTGGTAAGCCCAGACATGTAGCCAATATTTTCTGTGCTGGCAATGAGAATGCCATCCGCAGACAGCGCATCCTCAGCATTTGCTGTAAGCGGCGACTTCCGGATCACATGCACATCGCTATCCCGAGTCATGATGCTGGTGGCCGCATCAGAAAGCCGCTGAGTGTTTGCAGATGGCGAGTGATCAATAAAAAGAAGCTGTCTTTTGGTTTGGGTCATAGTGTAAGCATGGCCGTGTGTAAGAAAAATCGCAATGCTATCGTAACATTGCGTTACATTAGGACGATGCGTTAAATCTGTGTTAAAATATTCGTTAAGATTAACATAGACAATAATAAGTATGAATGAGAAATGATCATTAGAAAACGGATTAATGGAAATATTAGATTAAGGATATTGTGATCATGGCTTGGCCTGCCTATCAAAAATTATTGTCTAGTCTTTCTGACACCCCTTCGCATGGCATTGCTATGGGGGAGTTGCTAGAAGATCGCGACCGTAACGAACGACTTCAGTTTGCTATTGATGATATGCAAATTGATTTGACGCGCCAGACGGTGACGCAGGATCAACTGCATATCTTGTTGCAAGTGGCTAAAGAAGCTGAGGTGATGGAAAAATGCCATGCCATGCTAGATGGTAAGAATGTTAATAGCTCTGAGAAAAGCCCTGCGCTTCATGCTCATTTGCGAGATCCGTCCCAACCATTGGCGCAGGCCAGTGTTGACATCATGGCAAGCCATTTAGACCGTTTGCTTAGTTTAGGCATCACGGATGTGGTTTCTGTTGGTATTGGGGGTTCTGATCTAGGGCCAGCGATGGCTGTCGCGGCCTTATCACCATATCAACAAGGGCCAGAAATTCATTTTGTTAGTACCATTGATCCATCACAGATGGGCGATTGCCTTGCTGTCCTTGATCCGTCAACGACGGCTATGCTGGTCGTCTCAAAATCTTTTTCCACCCCTGAAACGCTTGCGAATATGGCTTTGGCAATGCATTGGTTTGATGATGCTGAGATCGATACCAGTGACCGTGTTTTAGCGATTACCGCTAACCCGAAAAAAGCAAAGGAAATGGGTTTTGCTGATGACGCTATCCTGCCATTTGATCAGGGTATTGGTGGGCGATATTCTATCTGGTCAGTGGTTGGTTTTGGCTTAATGTTAGCTATTGGTCGAGCTGGGTTTAGGGCTATGCTTGCTGGCGGTCATGCTGTTGATGAGCATGTTCTTAGCGCACCACTTTATCAGAATGCTCCGGTGAATCTGGCGCTGATGCGATATTGGAATATTAGTGTGCTAGGGCGTCAAGCCGAAGCCTTTTGCCCCTATGATCAACGCCTGGATAAGTTGGACTCATGGCTTCAGCAACTGGAAATGGAATCCAATGGTAAATCTATGGATGCTTCTGGCAAAAGGGTAGATTATTTTACTGCCCCAGTCATGTTTGGAATGGCTGGTGGTAATGCACAACACAGTTTCTTTCAGCATATCCACCAAAGTGCGATGGTCACCCCTGTGACGTTCCTTGCGCCATTAAGGCCTTTAATGTCGGATGCAAATATGGCTGCAGATCTTGTGGCAGATCACCATGATCAATTGATATTAAATATGTTGGCTCAGGCTGATGCTCTTGC
>Ga0181568_10005762_pt1 | contig 10864 bp, 9 predicted proteins | sample 101ome_20_FD_133758 | JGI IMG/M metagenome (GOLD analysis project Ga0181568, IMG submission 133758) | Coastal salt marsh microbial communities from the Groves Creek Marsh, Skidaway Island, Georgia - 101404AT metaG (megahit assembly) | ecosystem: Environmental > Aquatic > Marine > Intertidal zone...
AGATGGTGCTACCTTTGCTCAGATATTGTTCAGCCACATTGGCAAGCTGTTCATTGAAAATGACAACACGATGCCATTCTGTGCGCTCACGCGGCTCACCGGTATTTCTGTCTTTCCAGCGTTCGGAGGTCGCTACAGAAAGGTTTACAATCTTTGCACCATCCTGAGTGTTTCTGACTTCCGGATCACGGCCAAGATTTCCAACAAGAATAACTTTATTCACGCTTCCTGCCATCAGGGTTGCTCCTTTATTCGCTTTGAATTTGTGATATATGCCAAGCCTAGCACAATCAATCACACTATGCTGTAATTTTATCTGAAAAATAACATGGAAGATGGTTGCATCTTGTAAAACGCACTATATAAAAAATATTACAAATGTCCGAACCGGAATGAAAACACCCTGATTGGCAGAAATCAGCCAGATCCGTAAGCGGGTTTATCAGTTTGCACAGGAAATTATGATGACGACGCCTTTTTCTCCCGCATCAGAACCGCGTATGATTTCGGTTAAGGGTGCAAGAGAGCATAATCTAGATAATGTGAATGTCGATATACCTCGCGACAGGCTGGTGGTGATCACAGGGCTGTCTGGTTCCGGAAAATCCAGCCTTGCCTTTGATACTATTTATGCGGAAGGCCAGCGGCGATATGTAGAATCGCTATCTGCCTATGCGCGCCAATTTCTTGAAATGATGCAGAAGCCAGAAGTTGACCTGATTGAAGGGCTATCCCCTGCTATCTCGATTGAACAGAAAACAACTTCCAGAAATCCGCGCTCTACCGTTGGAACTGTTACTGAAATCTATGATTATATGCGGCTTTTATGGGCACGAATAGGGATTGCCTATTCACCGGCAACAGGTCTGCCTATTACCTCTCAGACTGTTAGCCAGATGGTAGATAGCCTGCTAGCGATGGCAGATGGCACGCGGCTTTATCTGCTAGCGCCTATTGTGCGTGGCAGAAAGGGCGAATACCGCAAAGAATTGGCTGATCTGATGCAAAAAGGCTTTAGTCGGGCGCGCATTGATGGCGAATTTTTTGATCTGGATGACTTGCCTGCACTGGATAAAAAGAAAAAACATGATATTGAAATTGTGGTTGACCGGATCATCATTCGCAAAGACCAAGATGAACTTGCAACCCGCCTTGCTGATTCAGTTGAAACAGCCTTGTCTTTGACAGATGGTCTGATATTTGCCGATGATGCAAATACAGGTGACCGGACGGTATTTTCGGCCCGCTTTTCCTGTCCGGTTTCAGGCTTTACGATTGACGAGATTGAACCTCGTCTATTTTCTTTTAATAATCCGTTTGGCGCTTGCCCTGATTGTGATGGATTAGGGGTTACAGCCCATTTTGATGCACAGCTGGTTGTACCAGATGCACGCCTGTCTCTTCGGAATGGCGCACTAGCTCCTTGGGCAAATAGCGCATCAAAATATTATTTGCAGACTTTGGAAAGTCTAGCGGCAAATTTTGGCTTTTCGCTAGATGTGCCCTTTGCAGATTTAGATAAACAGTCACAACAGATCATTTTAAAAGGCAGCGGTAAAATAGCAGTTGAGATGAAATATGATGATGGTTTGCGTTCATATCGCACCACCAAGCCTTTTGAAGGTCTGCTACCTAATCTTGCGCGACGCTATCGAGAGACAGATTCAAACTGGGTGCGTGACGAACTTGAGAAATTCAGAGCAAGCCACCCTTGCGAGGCCTGTAATGGCAAACGTCTCAAGCTTGAAGCGCTGGCGGTGAAAATAGGCGAATTTGATATTGCCCAGATTACAGCGCTTTCAATTGGTGATGCGGTTGACTGGTTTGCGCAAATCTCAGATCACCTGACAGAACAGCAAAAAATCATTGCCTTGCCGATTTTAAAAGAAATCAACGAACGTCTAGGGTTTCTGGCCAATGTTGGCCTGAATTATTTAAATCTATCTAGATATTCTGGCACATTATCTGGTGGCGAGTCACAACGAATAAGGCTTGCCTCGCAAATTGGCTCAGGATTGACAGGCGTGTTATATGTGCTGGACGAGCCATCAATTGGACTTCATCAGCGAGATAATGACAGATTATTAGCTACTCTGACCAGATTGCGCGATCTGGGTAATACTGTGCTGGTGGTCGAACATGATGAAGATGCCATTCGCACAGCAGATTATGTGATTGATATGGGGCCTGGTGCCGGTGTGCATGGCGGCAAGGTGATTGCCGAAGGCACTGCTGAGCAGATTATCGCCAACGCCAATTCTATTACAGGCCAATATCTGGCTGGCACAAAAGCGATTGAAATCCCTGCAAAAAGACGGAAATTAAACAAAAAGCGGATGATTACTGTTGCAGGTGCAACTGGTAATAATCTGCAAAATGTTTCGGTAGATTTTCCGCTAGGTGTAATGTGTTGCGTTACAGGTGTATCTGGTAGCGGGAAATCGACGCTGGTGCTGGAAACCCTGTGGAAGGCCTTGTCACGGCAATTACATAAAGCACGTGAAATCCCTGCGCCATATCAGAAAATAGACGGCATTGAATTGCTGGATAAGGTGGTGGATATTGACCAGTCACCAATTGGCAGAACCCCCCGTTCTAATCCGGCTACCTATACAGGGGCCTTTACCCCAATACGAGAATGGTTTGCCGGCCTGCCAGAGGCAAAAAGCAGGGGATATAATGCCGGACGTTTCAGCTTTAACGTCAAGGGCGGCAGATGCGAAGCCTGTCAGGGCGATGGGGTGATTAAAATTGAAATGCATTTCCTGCCAGATGTCTATGTTACCTGTGATAGCTGTAAAGGCAAAAGATACAATAGAGAAACGTTAGAAATAACATGGCGAAACAAATCGATATCAGATATTCTTGATATGACCGTTGAAGAAAGTGTTGATTATTTCAAAGCTGTTCCGGCCATCAGGGATAAGCTGCAAACCATGTTACGTGTCGGGCTTGGCTATATTAAAATTGGCCAGCAGGCAACCACCCTGTCAGGTGGTGAAGCACAACGGGTCAAACTATCTAAAGAGCTGTCAAAACGCGCCACTGGAAAGACGATCTATATTCTGGACGAGCCAACAACCGGGCTTCATTTCGCAGATATTGAAAAATTGCTCGAGGTTCTGCATGAGCTGGTAGATAATGGCAATACTGTGATTGTGATCGAACATAATCTGGATGTCATAAAGACAGCAGACTGGGTCATCGACATGGGGCCAGAGGGCGGCAATGGTGGCGGTGCGGTCATTGCCTGCGGAACACCAGAAGATGTAGCCCATACATCAGCCTCTCACACAGGCAGATATCTCAAACCAGTATTAGAAAAAGCACTAAAGCGAAAAGCTGGGTAAGCGTTTTTCATAAATTCATGCAAATCTGTTAGGATATAAAATGGCTGATGATGTTGTGCATATTATTGGGGGCGGGCTAGCTGGTTCTGAGGCGGCATGGCAATGTGCGCAAGCTGGATGCAAGGCGATCATTCATGAAATGCGCCCACATCGCAAAACAGATGTGCATCAAACTGACGGTCTGGCTGAGCTGGTCTGCTCAAATTCTTTCCGCTCAGATGATAAAACCCAGAATGCGGTTGGTGTGCTACATGAAGAAATGCGCATGTTATCTTCGATTATTATGGGACAGGCAAGCATTGCCTCTGTGCCAGCCGGTGGCGCGCTAGCTGTTGACAGGGATATATTTTCAGCACAGGTCACAAAAACGCTTGAATCCCATCCGCTGATTAGCATTGACCGGCAGGAAATTACCAGCCTGCCCTCAAAAGAAATATGGCCATATGTGATCATTGCCACAGGCCCGCTTACGTCATCATCACTTGCAGATGCAATCAGCACACTTACTGGCGAAGAAGATCTGGCATTTTTTGATGCGATTGCGCCCATTATCCATTTTGACAGCATCAATACCGATATCGCATGGTTTCAGTCACGGTATGACAAGGCTACAAATGGCGGTAATGGCAAAGATTATATTAACTGCCCGCTTACAGAAGACCAGTATCATGGTTTTATTCGCCATCTGCTAGAAGGCGAGAAAATCTCGTTCAAGGAATTTGAAGAAAACACCCCCTATTTTGATGGCTGTATGCCGATAGAGGTAATGGCAGAAAGAGGCCGCCAGACCCTGCGGTTCGGGCCTATGAAACCGGTTGGGCTGACAAATGCACATGATGGCTCGCGCCCCTATGCAGTTGTCCAGTTACGTCAGGATAATAAGCTAGGCACATTGTTCAATATGGTAGGCTTTCAAACAAAGTTGAAATATGCAGAACAGGTGCGGATTTTCAGAACCATTCCCGGACTGGAAAACGCCGAATTTGCTCGTCTTGGCGGGCTTCATCGCAATACTTTTATCAATGCCCCTCGCCTGCTAGATAGCCAGCTCAGGCTTAAAGCTGCACCTCATTTGCGCTTTGCAGGCCAGATCACAGGGGTTGAAGGCTATGTTGAATCAGCGGCCATTGGCGGCATGGCAGGGCGGATGGTAGCCGCAGAAATACAGGGCCAAAAATGGCTCCCACCGTCAGAATTTACGGCGCATGGGGCGTTATTGGGTCATATTACCGGCGGTGCAATGGCAGATAGTTTTCAGCCAATGAATGTGAATTTTGGGCTATTTCCGCCTCTTACACAAACCAATGAAAAAGGCAGACCATTGAAAGGCAGAGATAGAAAGATGGCCTATGCAAGCCGCGCCTTACAGCATATGGGTGCATGGGCAAATTAGGTTTATCTGCCTTTCAGGTAAATTCTCCAGAATAATCTGAATATCAGCAAATTATCTGCGCTAACATCCTTTATATTGGCAATCTGCACGGTTTCATTTATGGCAACTAGCCAATCTGCATTTTTTCCGCAAGCTCTTCTGATATCCTGTTTTGAAACAGGGGCTATTTCTGAGAACCCTGCTTTGCTTTGCGCCATAGATATCCCGATTTTCTTAATCACCTGGCTTGAGATATCTGTTATGGGAATATCACAAATTTTAGCCATCTCAATAAAACAGGCCGCATAGCTTGCCTCGCATTGGGCCTGCGCAGAAAGCCCTGCTTCCTGAAGCGATTTCTGCCAGATGCCTACCATCTGTATAAAGCTGGTTTTATCTTCATATGATAGCAGTCTTGCTAGCAATTCATGGCCCACCGGTGCTTGCGCAGTTTCCAGAGCGTCATACAGCCACTGTAAACGCATAGCGCCAAGAAGCGGCTCAGATGCTAGTTCAAAGGCTTTTTCACATTCAAGATGCAATTGCCATAAATCACTAAGCAAAAACAAATATTGTCTAGGCGCAAATACCAGACATTTTGCCATTACAGGCGCGCTATGCCTCAAGGCCTGTATGGAATGGCCGCCCATCTCTAATCTATTGCAACAAGGGCGGCGGCGGCCTTGCGCCCCTCAGTCAATAGCACGTTCCATGTTCTACAGGCTGCAGGCGTGTTCATCACATCCATTTTGATATGATGTTCTGCAAGTGCAGCACGAATCTCAGGCAGATGGCTTGTTGCTATCTCGCCAAGCCCAAACAGAATAAGTTCAGGCTGGGCATCAATGATTGGCTGAAGAGAAGAGATCGTAATATCGTCAGGCGATGAAATATCCCATGATAATGTCTGGCGCATAAACACGAGCTGATGGCCAGAATAAGGCTGTTTTGCTATCCGGAATCCACCATTGCCATAGGCATGAACAATCTGAAGCTTACCGTCGTCGGAAAATTCCTTTATCGAAACAAGCGGATTATGCTGGTCAGTGTTAGGCCTCATGCACCATCCTGTTCTCGTTCATATTCTGGAACTGATATATCATGTGTTTCATTCTGGGCCTTTTTCAGATCAAATCTGTTAATCATGGCGATCGCGATAAAAATAGATGAATATGTGCCGATAACAACGCCCCACAGCATGGCAATTGCAAAATCTCGTAAAACTGCCCCGCCAAACAGGATAATCGCAATCAATGCTAGGGCTGTCGTAACAGAGGTCATAATGGTTCTGGACAGCGTCTCATTAACCGATTTATTCAAAATATCCTGCTGATTCCAGGATTTGAATTTCCGCAGATTTTCTCTAACCCGGTCAAACAGAACGACCGTATCATTAATTGAATAGCCTGCAATGGTTAGCACAGCTGCCACAGTTGCCAGATTAAACTCAAAGCCTGTCAGGGTAAATAGCCCGACAGTTGAGATCACATCATGACTAAGGGCAATGATTGCCGCAATGGAAAACTGCCATTCAAATCTGAACCAGATATAGACCATGATAGCGCCTAATGCACATAACACAGCCATAATCCCTTTTTGTGCAAGCTCTGCACCGATGGTAGGGCCTACAAATTCTGTCCTGCGAATCTGGAACTGCTCGCCTAATGCGGTGGTCACATTTTCGATGGCCTGTATCTGGGCAGACTCATCACCTTCCTGACGCTGGATTCTAACCAGAATATCGGTATCTCTACCAAAGCTTTGAATGGCAATTTCACCTAAGCCTAACCCGCCTAAAGAGGTTCTAAGATCGGCAATATCTGCAGGCTGTTCAGCGCGTGCTTCGATTAAGATGCCGCCTTTAAAATCAATCCCGAGATTCAGCCCCTTTATCATAAACAGCCCAATTGACGCCAGAATAAGCAGGGCCGAAACCATCGTGGTTATGGTTGTAGCTGACATGAAATCAATGGCAGTTTTTTCAGGAACAAGTTTTAATCTAAGCATGGCAATATTCCCTACAGCACCAGTGATGTTGGACGTTTTCTGTTCACCCAAAGCACGATAAACAGGCGGGTAAGCATAATGGCGGTAAACATTGAAGTGAAAATACCAATCGACAAGGTAACCGCAAACCCTCTTACTGGGCCAGACCCGAAAGCATATAAAAACAGAGCGGCAAACAAGGTGGTCAGATTAGCGTCAATGATCGTTGAAATGGCGCGCGCATATCCTTCTTCAATGGCAGCTCTTACTTTGCCGCCTTTGGCTAGCTCTTCTCTGATACGCTCAAAAATAAGCACATTGGCATCTACCGCCATCCCCATTGTCAGCACAATTCCGGCAATGCCCGGCAAGGTCAAGGTGGCCTGTAGCGCAGATAAAGCACCAAGCATCAAAACGACATTCCCAATCAAGGCCAGATCAGCAAACAGGCCAAACAGACCATAGCTCAGCACCATATAGCCCATCACTAGAATGAAACCAACAATTACGGCAATTTTTCCTGCTTCAATCGAGTCAGCACCAAGACCTGGCCCAACAGACCGTTCTTCAAGCACGATCAGCGGTGCAGGTAACGCCCCTGCCCTTAATATCAACGCTAAATCCTGTGTTTCCTGAACCCCGAAATTACCTGTTATCTGACCGTTGGAAAAAATCTGGGACTGAATAACAGGCGCAGACACCACTTTACCATCCAGCACAATGGCAAAGGCCCTGCCAATATTTTCACCTGTCACACGGCCAAATTTCCGGCCACCTGTTGAGGTTAGCTGAAATGACACAGATGGCCGGTTATTTTCATCAAAACTGGCAGAAGCGGTTTCAAGGTCTTCACCACTAACCATCACCAGCTTTTCAACAACATAGGCAGGATCGCCCTCTTTCAGCCCATCTAGCAACGCACTGCCCGGTGGCACACGGCCCTGTTTTTGTGCTTCTGTTGCAGAAATGCGGGGGTCAACAAGCTGGAAAGTAAGTTTTGCTGTACGCCCGATAAGACGCTTAATCCGTTCAGGATCATCTACACCGGGAAGCTGGATCAGAATACGGTCTCTGCCCTGACGCTGGATAAGAGGCTCTTTTGTGCCATCCGGATCAAGTCGTTTACGCACAATTTCAATCGATTGCTCTACAGTTCTGCCAGATAGTGCAAACAGGCCATTTTCATTAAATGAAATCTGATAGGATAAATTATTATTTATCACATCAAAATCTGGACCTAATTCATTGAAAAATTGTGTAAGTTTTGGTTTATCATCTTCTTTTCTTACTCTGAAAACAGTCTGCTTATCATCTGACTTCAAGCCATTAAAGCCAACCCTCTGGCTTCTACGATGGCTACGCAGATTTTCTGCTATATCAGAAAGTCTTTCACGTTCGACCTTCTCCATATCTACTTTTAAAAGCAGATATGAGCCGCCTTGCAAATCAAGCCCTAAATTTACAGATTGACCTGGCAGAAAACTGGCAACCCCGCTTTCATCCCCATCATCTAGCATATTTGGTGCGGCATAAATTAAACCAAGTGCCAACACACCAAAAACAATCAATTTTTTCCATAGAGCAAATGGCAGCATGATAAAAATTCTTTTCAGATTTCAGATACAAAGATGGCTAGTTCTTTTTGCCGAACCCAAATAGCCCGCCAGGCTTCTTTTCATCATTTGCGGCTGGCTTTGGCGCATTTTTCTTTTGCGGCACATCAGCGATCATGGTGCGCATCACATTTACACGCACATCTTTTGCAATTTCAACTTCAACAGTATCTTGTTCTGCAACTGATTTTGTTACAGTACCGGTAATCCCGCCTGAAGTGATGATTTTGTCACCTTTTGTCACTGATTCAACCATCTGACGATGTTCTTTTGCACGTTTTTGCTGAGGCCGGATCAAAAAGAAGTAAAACACGATAAAAATGAGGGCGAATGGTAATAATGAACCAAGACCACCACCACTGCCAGCAGCAGCAGATTGTGCAAATGCAGGGCTGATAAGCATGAATATCTCCTTATATTCAGTCTGTAACATGACGTACAAGTCAGCATCATACTGAAATGCGCGGCTGTTTTTTATTAATGCTCGCACCATACATTCCAGATGAACAGGCGGCAACATCAAACTGGTGATTAGCTAGGGAAAAAGCCATACTATTCACTTTTTAGATGAATTCGTCTAGAGATAGGTAGCATAACCCATCATGCAGTTTACAATACCATCAGTATCACGCAGGGAGTTTATTTTGGATAATCAGCAATTAGAACGGATAGCTTGTGCACTTGAACGGCTAGCACCTGAACCTGCTAAAAGTGATGATATGGCCAGCTTTGAAGGGTATATATGGCACTCAAAGGATGCGATTCTTCGTGGCATCCGGCAGATTCAAAGACTGCCACTGGAAACACTGATTGGAATTGACCAGCAAAAACACCAGCTCATTGAAAATAGCCGTGCATTTGCCACAGGGTTAAGAGCCAATAATGCGTTGTTATGGGGCGCGAGAGGCACAGGCAAATCGTCACTTGTGAAATCTGTTCATGGCCAGCTTGTAAAAGAAGGATTTTCAATTGCACTTGTTGAAATCCAGAGAGAAGATTTATCTGATTTGCCATTATTGATGGACAGGCTATCGCAAATTGACCGGCGGTTTATGATTTATTGTGATGATTTAGCCTTTGAGCATGATGATATCAGCTATAAATCGTTAAAAGCAGTGCTGGAAGGCGGGCTTTCTGGACGGCCTGAAAATATTGTATTCTATGCCACTTCAAATAGACGCCATCTAATGTCGCGTCAGATGATCGAAAATGAAAGAGGCTCAGCCATCAACCCGTCAGAAGCGGCCGAAGAAAAAATTTCTCTTTCAGACAGATTCGGGCTGTGGATCGGGTTTCATTCTGTGGATCAGGATAATTTTCTGGCGATGGTTTCTGGCTATGTCAGCTATTACAATATCCCTGCCGAACAGGAATATGTCCGCTCAGAAGCCTTAAAATGGGCGATGGCAAGGGGGAATCGTTCCGGACGGACAGCGCACCAATTTATCGTCCATCTTGCAATGGAATTTAAGGTATCTATCTAGCTATCTGGCCTAGCTTGCAATCAGGTTTCTAGGATTAACAGGCTGGCGCGCGCGTCTGATCTCAAAATGAAGCTGTGGTGAGGTGACATTGCCTGTCTGGCCCACCTGCCCCAGCATCATGCCGGAAGACAGCACATCGCCTTCAGCGACTGATACAGACCCAAGATGCGCATAGGCTGAAATATAGCCACCTTCATGTTTTACCAGCACCAGCGTGCCAAATGATTTCAGATTATCTCCAACATACGCAACAGTGCCCGGTGCTGTGACCTGAACAGCTGTGCCTTCATTTGCTGCTATTTTAACCCCATCATGGTGAACGCCCTTGCCTGCTGGTCCATATTCAATGATTACCTCGCCTGAAATTGGCCAGCTAAACCCTGCCCCGCCCAAAGATGGGGCTACAAAAGATTTTCGTGCGGTTGCAACAGGGCTAGCCTGTCTGGTTGGCGCTCTTGCGGTTGTTGGCAATGTTGACGAGCTATCAAGGCCTTCGATATTCAGCACAGATAAATCAACTGAATCAGGCAGAATCAGGCGTTGGCCTTCATTTAGCTGATATGGTTCTGTTAGCCCGTTAAGCCGTGCTAGCTGCTCTTCGCTTACAGCATAACGCTGAGACACGCTATATAGCGTGTCTGAAAGCACGACAACATGAAATCTTCTTGGAGATACCACCAGTACTTGGCCCGGTGACAGTTCAGTATCTGCCAGCACATTATCCATCAATATGGATAGTGGTGTGACCTGATATCTGCTGGCAATGGTGAATAGATCATCACCCTCACGTACGGTAATCTCGCCAGATGGCGGCAGTGTTTCAACAGAAACACGTAATGGTGCTTCTTCTAGCGGGGCTGGTGTATCACGCGTAATTGATAGATTTTTTTGAATTTTTTCTGTGACAGAACATGCACTTAGCCAAGTGACAAGCACCATGCCAAGTAGCAATGTTAGCCTGTTATGGTGCCTGGATATCATCTGATCTTGTCCCTCTTAGGTGAATGAACATATAGCTTACAATACTGTTATGAGGCTGTTCCTGCAACCATTGGCACA
>Ga0181568_10005763_pt1 | contig 10863 bp, 8 predicted proteins | sample 101ome_20_FD_133758 | JGI IMG/M metagenome (GOLD analysis project Ga0181568, IMG submission 133758) | Coastal salt marsh microbial communities from the Groves Creek Marsh, Skidaway Island, Georgia - 101404AT metaG (megahit assembly) | ecosystem: Environmental > Aquatic > Marine > Intertidal zone...
GACAGCTGATCGTGATTTATCGTCTTTGACGTGGCTGCGCGTTGGGGGGCCTGCGGATTGGTTGTTTCAGCCTGCGGATTTACTGGACTTGCAGGATTTTTTGCGCGATTTGCCTGCCGACATTAATGTTTTTCCGATGGGGGTTGGATCGAACCTGATTGTGCGTGATGGGGGATTGCGGGCTGTGGTGATCCGATTGGGGCGTGGGTTTAACCAGATCACCATTGACGGAACAACGGTGACGGCGGGGGCGGCCGCGCTGGATGCGCATGTGGCCAAACGCGCGGCGGATGCGGGGCTTGATCTGACGTTTTTGCGCACGATCCCCGGGTCCATTGGCGGGGCTGTGCGGATGAATGCGGGCTGTTATGGCAGCTATGTCGCCGATCATTTCCAATCGGCCCGTGTTGCGTTGCGCGATGGGGCGTTGGTGGAATTGGTCAAGGATGACATGAATTTTCAATACCGTCAGTCTGATTTGCCCGAGGGGGCGGTGTTGGTGGATGCGACATTTACCGCCGATCCCGCCGAGCCGGATGTGTTAAACGCGCGTATGGCAGACCAGTTGGCCAAGCGTGACGCAACCCAACCCACCAAGGATCGCAGTGCAGGCAGCACGTTTCGCAACCCTGCGGGATTTTCATCGACAGGGCGCGCCGATGATGTGCATGACCTAAAGGCGTGGAAGCTGATTGATGATGCTGGTTTGCGCGGTGCCAAGATCGGTGGCGCACAAATGAGCGAAAAGCATTCCAATTTTATGATCAATGCGGATGGGGCATCGGCGCATGATTTGGAAACTTTGGGTGAAATGGTGCGAAAAAGGGTTTTGCAAACCAGCGGAATAGAGTTACAGTGGGAAATTAAGCGTGTTGGCGAAGCTGACGCACGTGACGCCGAATAACGGCGCAATCATAAACAGGTCATAAGACCGGATATAAGGCGAAAATGGGTATGTCGAGCAGGACAAATCCCAAAGTCGTGGTTTTGATGGGTGGCCCCTCGGCTGAGCGCGAGGTGTCGCTATCATCTGGGCGTGAATGCGCCACGGCTTTGCGAAGCGAAGGTTATGATGTTGTTGAATTGGATGCGGGGCCAGATTTGGTTCAGCGTCTGGGCGATATTGCGCCTGATGTTGTGTTCAATGCGTTGCATGGCCGTTGGGGCGAAGATGGCTGTGTGCAGGGTGTGTTGGAATGGCTTGGGCTGCCCTATACGCATTCTGGCGTTTTGGCCTCGGCCCTTGCGATGGACAAACAGCGCAGCAAAGATGTGTATCGCCGCCATGGTTTGCCCGTTGTCGACAGTATTCTTGCACCCAAAGATGACGTGCGTGCGCGTCACTTGATGGTGCCCCCTTATGTTGTAAAGCCCAATTCCGAAGGATCATCGGTCGGTGTGTATCTGGTGATGGACGGGGCAAGCAGCCCGCCACAGCTGGATGATGCCATGCCAGACGTGGTCATGGTCGAAGCCTTTGCCAAGGGGCGCGAATTGACCACCACTGTGTTGGGGGATCGCGCCTTGGGGGTGACCGAAATCATCACCTCGGGCTGGTATGATTATGATGCGAAATATTCGGTGGGCGGTTCGCGGCACGAAATCCCCGCACAGTTGCCATCTGAGGTGACAGAGGCCTGTTTGGATTATGCGCTAAGGGCGCACGCGGCCTTGGGTTGCCGCGGTATGAGCCGCACAGATTTTCGCTGGGACGACAGCCGCGGTTTGGATGGGTTGATCCTGTTGGAAACCAATACCCAACCCGGCATGACGCCCACATCATTGGCCCCTGAACAGGCGGCTGCTGTTGGTATTTCCTTTGGTGCGCTGTGTCGCTGGATGGTTGAGGACGCATCATGTGGACGCTGATTAAGACAAAATCTGCAAAACATGATCCCGCGCCATCGCGCTGGTCCTATCGGTTTATGCGTATTATGTTGTCGCCCGTTTTGCGTCGGTTGGTGGTCTATGGCATTCCAGCGGCGATCCTTATGGGCGGCGTTGCAATTTATTTTGCCGATTTGGATCGGCGCGATATGGCCAAGGGTGTGGTGATTGATGCCTATCGGTCCGTAATTGAACGGCCTGAATTTATGGTCAATGTCATGGCAATCAACGGCGCCTCTGCTGCGTTGGATGCCGATATTCGCGAAATTCTGCCCGTCGATTTTCCCGTATCACAATTTGACATTGAATTGGATGTATTGCACGGCACATTGATGGAATTGGATGCGGTCAAACAGGCCAGCGTTCAAATTCGCACTGGTGGAGTTTTGCAGATTGATGTGATGGAACGGCAGCCTGCTTTGATCTGGCGGATGGGTGAAAACCTGGACATTTTGGATGCAACGGGGGCCTTTATTCGGGCCGCTGTCGCACGTAATGATTATCCGAAATTGCCCCTTATTGCGGGCGAGGGCGCAAATATGCAGGCCGCCAAGGCACTGGAATTATTTGCGGCCGCAGACCCAATCGCAGATCGTGTGCGCGGGTTGGTATATGTGGGCGAACGCCGCTGGGATGTGGTCTTGACCCAAGATCAACGGCTGTTGCTGCCAGAACAAAACCCAGTCCAAGCCTTGGAACGTGTTTTGGTTTTGAACCAAGCCCAAGAATTATTGGAACGCGATGTGCGTGTGGTGGACCTGCGCCTGCCCAATCGCCCAACACTGCGCCTTGGCCCAGTGCAGGGTGACGAAATTTTACAATCCAGCCAAACAACGGTGGAGTGATTTGACATGAATGATTTGTACCAAGCCCAAAGAGCAATGCGCGCAATGCGCAAGGCGGCCATGCAACGGGGTGTGATTGCAGTCTTGGACATCGGTACATCCAAAGTTGGTTGCCTGATTTTGCAATTTGACGGAACCCAGCCCATTGCCGATAACGAAGGCGTCACATCGCTGGCCGGACAATCGGGGTTTCGCGTCATTGGATCGGCCACGACACGGTCGCGTGGTGTCGAATTTGGCGAAATCGTTTCCATGCCCGAAGCAGAGCGGGCCATTCGCACCGCACTACAGGCCGCACAGAAACTGGCCAATATCAAAGTGGATCACGCCATCGCCTGTTTTTCCGGCGCCGCGCCGCGGTCCTATGGTTTGACGGGCAGCGTCGAAGTTGAAAGCCAGATTGTTACTGAACAGGATATCGCACAGGTATTGTCGGCCTGTGATGTTCCCGATTACGGCCATGGCCGAGAGGTGCTGCATGCGCAGCCTGTGAATTTCATTTTGGATTATCGCACGGGATTGTCCGATCCGCGTGGCCAAATCGGGCGTGAACTGTCGACCGATATGCATATGCTAACCGTGGATCAAAAGGTGATCCATGATTTGGCCTATTGTATCAAACGCTGTGATTTGGAATTGGCAGGTGTTGCATCGGCATCCTATGTTGCCGGACTGGCCGCCATGGTTGAGGATGAACAGGAACTGGGGGCGGCCTGTGTTGATATGGGCGGTGGCACAACGACCGTTTCGGTGTTTTTGAAAAAACACATGATTTTTTCCGAAACCATTTGCATGGGTGGCGATCATGTCACGCGCGATATTTCAATGGGATTACAGATCCCACTGGCCAAAGCCGAACGGATCAAAACGCGCAATGGTGGGCTGTTTGCCACCGGCATGGATGATCGCGATATGATCGAAACGGGCGGAGACACCGGCGATTGGGAACGCGACCGTCGCACCGTCAGCCGGACCGAATTGATCGGCATCATGCGCCCCCGCGTCGAGGAAATATTGGAAGAGGTCCGCGCCCGTTTGGATGCGGCAGGCTTTGAACATCTGCCCAGCCAACAGATTGTGTTGACCGGTGGGGCCAGCCAAGTGCCCGGCATGGATGGTCTGGCAACGCGGTTCTTGGGCCATCAGGTTCGTCTGGGTCGGCCTTTGCGCATTCAACGGCTGCCACAGGCCTACTCAGGTCCCAGTTGTTCGGCGCTGGTCGGGCTTAGCCTGTTTGCGGCCAGCCCCCAAGACGAATGGTGGGATTTCGAAATGCCCGCACATCGCCATGGGCATCGCACATTCCGTCGCGCATTGCGTTGGTTCAAAGACAACTGGTAACCACCACAATTTGTAAAAATCGCTAAATCCCGTAATTTTGGCAATTTTTTGCCTATATTTTGCGTATTAACCCTGTTTTTCGCGTGACCTTTCGTTAAATCGCGGTTAAACTGTGGATAAATAAGGCGGAATAGCCAATTATTTTTTAGGCACAATCAGGCGGACAGTAGTATGGCGTTAAATCTTTCAGTACCCGAGGAAAATGAACTAAGACCACGGATCACCGTTTTTGGTGTGGGTGGGGCCGGCGGCAATGCCGTGAACAATATGATCGAAAAACAGCTTGAGGGCGTCGATTTTGTTGTTGCTAACACAGATGCGCAGGCCTTGCAGCAAAGTGCGTCAAGCAACCGTGTGCAGTTGGGTGTGAAAGTGACCCAAGGTCTGGGCGCTGGCGCCCGTGCCGAGGTTGGCGCCGCTGCCGCTGAGGAAAGTATCGAACAAATCGTTGACCATCTGGCGGGCGCGCACATGTGCTTTATCACTGCTGGTATGGGTGGCGGAACCGGAACAGGGGCCGCCCCAATTATTGCACAGGCGGCGCGTGAATTGGGCGTTTTGACCGTTGGCGTTGTCACCAAGCCATTCCAGTTCGAAGGATCCAAGCGGATGCGTCAGGCCGAAGCGGGCGTGGCACAGCTGCAAAAAATGGTTGATACGCTGATCATCATTCCAAACCAAAATTTGTTCCGACTTGCCAATGAACGCACCACCTTTACCGAAGCGTTCAGCATGGCAGATGACGTGCTGTACCAAGGTGTCAAAGGCGTGACAGATTTGATGGTCCGCCCTGGCTTGATCAACTTGGACTTTGCCGATGTGCGCGCTGTCATGGACGAAATGGGCAAGGCAATGATGGGCACAGGCGAGGCCGAGGGCGAAGATCGCGCCATCCAAGCCGCCGAGAAAGCGATTGCAAATCCATTGCTGGACGAAATCAGCCTGCGTGGCGCCAAGGGCGTGTTGATCAACATCACCGGTGGCTACGATTTGACACTGTTCGAATTGGACGAAGCCGCCAACCGTATTCGCGAAGAGGTGGATCCAGAAGCAAATATTATCGTTGGTTCGACCTTGGATCCCGATTTGCAAAACACAATGCGCGTGTCCGTTGTTGCAACAGGCATTGACGCCAGCCAATCACAGCAAGACGCACCAACGCCACGTCGCGCGGCGGCTGCAACCGCGCCGTTGATCGTGGACACACCCGTTGAAACGCACCCTGCATTGGCCGCTGAAACACCCAGCCTGTTTGAAACAGCACCCGAACCTGCGACGGATGCGCCAGAACAAACAGCGGGCCTGTTTGATCCGCATGATGCGCTGACCCGTGCGGTCGACAGCGCCGATGACGGTGATGAAATGCCGGCACCGGCCTATGTCGCCCCACAAGAACCAGTGGCACCGGCGGCCCCAGCAGCAGCGTCTTCAAATACCCCGTCTGATGATACAATGGCGCGCCTGCGTGCTGCTGCGATGCATGTTCCTGAACCCGCATCTGCAATCGACGCCGAAGAAGAGGCAGCCCCAGCAGAACGTCGCAGTGGCTTTGGCATCGGATCATTCATTAATCGTATGTCCGGCAGTGCTGGCGATGCGCCTACGCGTCGTCAACCTAGCGTTGCGTCTGCACCCAGCCAATCCGCGGCGCCAAGCCGTTCTGCGGCACCTGCTGAGCGGACCGAAGAACAGGATAAAATTGAAATCCCAGCATTTCTACGTCGTCAGGCCAATTAAACCTGACGTCTGATCCCATTCTGCAGGGTTAGATTTGAAAGCCACCGGTTTATCGGTGGCTTTTCTTATGTGGTGGTGGGCGAAAAACTGCCGATCAAAATTCAAACTGTTACAATGGGTAACAAAGTTTGAATTGTCATTTTTACGCAAATTATCTACGCAAGTCATAGTTACCATAACCTTTGGATGCATTTGTGCAAACCACGATAACAAAACCTTTGACCTTTGACGGAATTGGCCTGCACTCTGGCGCGCCAGTTCGTTTGCGCATTTTACCGGCTGCGGCTGGTCATGGGATATGGATCGAACGCACCGATATTGAAATCGGTGATGCCATGATTGCTGCACGTTGGGATTGGGTGGACCAGTCGCCTTTATGTACCAAATTGATGAACGAAGGCGGCGCGTCGATATCAACCGTGGAACATGTCATGGCTGCATTAACGGGCTGCGGTGTCCACAACGCCAAGCTTGAGGTTGATGGACCCGAAATTCCGATCCTTGATGGCAGCGCTGTTCCATTCGTACGTGCCATCTTATCCGCAGGTGTGATTCCATTGGATAAACCTGTAAAGGCCATCAAAATCCTAAAACCAGTGCGTTTCGAAACAGACAGCGGATGGGCCCAGTTTGAACCATCTGATATTCCAGAAATGTCGTTTCACATTGATTTTTCCGATGCTGCGATTGGGGTACAATCCAAGGCAATGAATTTGTCCAACGGATCCTTTGTGCGTGAACTGTGCGACAGCCGCACATTTTGCCGCAACAGTGATGTGAAAAAAATGCGCGACCAAGGCTTGGCCTTGGGTGGGACATTGGAAAATGCTGTGGTGGTTGAGGGCGATCAAATCCTTACCCCTGGCGGTTTGCGCCACACAGACGAGGCGGTGCGCCATAAAATGTTGGACGCCTTGGGCGATATTTCATTGGCAGGTGCGCCGATTTTGGGCCGATATGTTGGCCATCGGGCAGGGCATGCGATAACCAATTCTTTGCTGCGCGTGTTGTTTGCAACGCCGGATGCTTATGAAATCATAATATGCGATTCTGACACTGCAGCCTGTTTGCCCGGTGCGGGTGCCCGTCTGGACGAAGTTTGCAACGTCGCATAACCCTTTGCGATGCGAAAAATCGGCGGAAATGCGTAGTCCTCTGTTATCGTTTTCCTTTCTATGCTAGACCCCACGCGAAAAGCGGTTCATTATAGCGAAAACAAACGACAAGGTGATATCGAATGGTGTGGGGCAAATTTCGGGCAATCGCGATGATTGGGGCGGCTGCACTGGCAATTCAGGCTGGGTGCAGCGGATCCAAATCAGCCGAATTTGTCGAGGTTGAAAAATACCCTGCGAATGAAATCTATGAACGTGGGGAATTTGAACTCAACCGTGCAAAATTCAAGGACGCGGCGTTTTTCTTTGCGGAAATAGAACGCCTATATCCCTATTCCGATTGGGCCAAACGTGGGTTGATTATGCAAGCCTTTGCCAACCACGAAGCCAAAGCCTTTGACGAGGCCCGCGCCGCCGCACAGCGGTATATCAGTTTCTATCCCGCCGATCAGGACGCCGCTTGGGCGCAATATTTGATTGCGCTTAGCTACTATGACCAGATCGAAGATGTGGGCCGTGACCAAGACCTGACCATCAATGCATTGCGTGCGTTTCGCGTGGTCATTGAACAATACCCTGACAGTGAATACGCCCGTGCAGCTGGGTTGAAATTTGATTTGGCCTTTGATCATTTGGCGGGCAAAGAAATGGAAGTTGGGCGCTATTATCTGAAGCGCTCAAACTTTGCAGCCGCGTCAAACCGGTTCCGCACCGTGGTCGAAGATTTCCAAACCACATCCCATACTGCCGAAGCACTGTATCGCTTGGTCGAATCCTATCTTTCATTGGGCCTAACAGACGAAGCACAGTCCGCTGGCGCAATTTTGGGGCATAATTTCCAATCCACGCCGTGGTACGAAAATGCCTATACCTTGTTGACAAAACAGGGATTGCAACCAAATGCCAAAGGAAAGAACTGGTTGTCAAAAATTTACCGTCAGGTGTTACAGGGCCAGTGGCTATAGGGCATAGGGCAAAATCATGCTGCGTGGTTTAGAAATTCGCAATATGTTGATCATCGATCAGCTGGATGTGGCCTTTGCCCCTGGTTTGAACGTGCTGACCGGCGAAACCGGAGCCGGCAAATCAATTTTGCTAGATAGCCTTGGGTTTGTTTTGGGCTGGCGGGGGCGCGCCGATTTGGTGCGCCAAGGTCATGACAGCGGCGAAGTAACCGCCTGGTTCGATCTGGCTGCGGATCATCCGGCCCAGACGATTTTAACGGACATCGGGTTGTCGGCCTGTGATGAATTGATATTGCGGCGTGTAAACACGCGGGACGGGCGCAAAACCGCATGGATCAATGATCGTCGCGTTTCGGGTGATGCGTTGCGGGCTGTATCCGATACGTTGATCGAATTGCACGGCCAACATGATGATCGCGGGCTGTTGGATCCCAAAGGTCATCGCGTTTTGTTAGATACATTTGGCCAGTATGGGTCGGCGCAGGCCGCTGTTGCACAGGCGTGGAAAACACTGGCGCAGACGCGGCGCGAATTGCAATCGGCCACAGCGGCGCATGATGCCCTAAAGGTCGAAGAGGAATTTTTGCGTCATTCGGTCGCCGAATTAAACACGCTTGCCCCGATCGCCGGAGAAGAGGCCGAGTTAGACACCAAGCGCCGCAAAATGCAGGCGGCCGAACGCGTACGCGAAGACATTATGCGCGCGGCCCAAGCCCTGTCGCGTGATGCAGCCGAGGGGATGTTGGCCGATGCGCAGCGCTGGCTGGATGATGCCAGTACCGCCGCGGATGGGGCGTTGGATGCCCCGATTGCTGCATTGGGCCGCGCTATGATTGAATTGCAAGAGGCCGCAGATGGCGTGGATCGCTGCCTAGACGCGATGGATTTTGATCCCCATGAACTGGAACAGGCCGAGGAACGGTTGTTTGCCCTGCGTGGTTTGGCCCGCAAACATCAGGTTCAGGCTGATGACTTGGCGGAATTGGCCGCAACTTTGAACGATCGTTTGCACAGCTTGGACGCAGGTGTGGGCCAAATTGATGATTTGCAGGCGGCCGTCAAACAGGCGCAGGCTGATTATGATCAGGCGGCCGCTGACCTGACTGCGGCGCGTAAATCGGCGGCTGCCAAATTGGATGCGGCTATGGCCCGCGAATTGGCACCGCTGAAAATGGAACGCGCTGTGTTCAGCACTGTTTTGTCGCCCGCCCCTGCGGGTGCAGATGGCGTTGATCAGGTTGATTTTATGGTGGCCACCAACCCCGGTGCGCCCTCTGGTCCCTTGGCGAAAATTGCATCAGGCGGCGAACTTAGCCGGTTTTTATTGGCGCTTAAGGTGTGCCTAAGCGGCCCTGAAAGTTCGACGACCATGATTTTTGATGAAATCGACCGCGGTGTGGGTGGGGCCACCGCCGATGCCGTGGGTCGCCGATTATCAGGCTTGGCCAAGGGGGGGCAGGTTTTGGTTGTGACCCATTCGCCCCAAGTGGCAGCCCTAGGCGATCGTCATTTCCAAGTTGCCAAGGTTCAATCAGACACCGAAACCTTGTCGCGCGTGATGGTGTTGGATGCGGGCCAACGCATTGACGAAATCGCACGCATGATTTCCGGCGACAGCATCACAGATGCCGCCCGCGCCGCTGCGCAGCAGCTGATTGACGGACGCAATTCCCTATAGTCAGGGCACCAGTTTTCCAGGGTTAAACAGGCCTTTGGGATCAAGGGATGATTTGATCGCACCCATCACGGACCACGCGGCCCCATGTTCTGCGGACATGAATTTGCGTTTGCCCAAACCCACACCATGTTCGCCTGTACAGGTCCCCCCAAGTGCCAGCGCACGTTCAGCCATGCGGTCCGATAGGGCGCGCGCGGTGTCCAAATGCGTTGGATGATCGGGGTCCACCAACAAAATGGCATGGAAATTTCCGTCACCCATATGACCCAAAATTGGTCCCTGCAGGCCGCTTTGTTCTATGTCGTGCTGCGTCTCGGACACAGCTTGGGCCAATTTCGACAGAGGCACACAGATGTCTGTCACAATGGCCCGCGCACCCTCATGCAGCGCGCGGATGGCGTAATAGGCATCATGGCGCATCGCCCATAATGCGGTGCGATCCTCGGTTTGATTGGAAAATGCGCAGTCCTGTCCACCATTTTCGTGGCACAAGGCTTGGAAATCTTGGGCATATTGCGTGACGCTGTCGGTATCGCCGTGAAATTCGAACAACAAATGGGGCAGGCGGGGAATGGCCAAATCGCCATAGGCGTTGACTGCATCCACCGTGGCGGTATCGACGAATTCGATCCGCGCAGCGGGCAGGCCGCTTTGGATGGTTTCAATGACCGTTTGCACGGCTGCGTCAAACCGATCAAAGGCCACGCGCCCTGCGCTGATGGCGCTGGGGCGGGGGTGCAATTTCAGGGTGAGCTGGGTGATCAGACCCAATGTTCCCTCGGCGCCAACAAACAATGCGGTCAGGTCATAGCCCGCCGCCGATTTTGCAGCCCGCGTGCCCGTTTCGATGACCTGTCCCCCTGCTGTGACCACGCGCAAGGCGCGTACATTGTCGCGCATGCTGCTATAGCGCACTGTGGTCGTACCACTGGCCCGTGTCGAAGCCATGCCACCCAATGTGGCATCTGCGCCCGGATCCACGGGGAAAAACAGGCCTGTGTGGCGCAGCGCATGATCCAACGCTTTGCGTGTAATTCCGGGTTCAACCGTAACCAGCATATTTTCACGATCAATGTCCAACACGCGGTTCATTTGCGAAAAATCAACGCAAACCCCGCCGCGCGGTGCGGCGGCCTGTGCCTCAAGCGATGTGCCAGCCCCCCAAGGGATCATGGCCATATCGTTTGCGTAACAGTGTTCAACCAAACGGACGCAGTCCTGTTCATCCCGCACATAGACGACCGCATCGGGGGGCATTGTATCAAAATAGCTTTCAGATCGGCCGTGATTGTCAC
>Ga0181568_10005779_pt1 | contig 10849 bp, 14 predicted proteins | sample 101ome_20_FD_133758 | JGI IMG/M metagenome (GOLD analysis project Ga0181568, IMG submission 133758) | Coastal salt marsh microbial communities from the Groves Creek Marsh, Skidaway Island, Georgia - 101404AT metaG (megahit assembly) | ecosystem: Environmental > Aquatic > Marine > Intertidal...
TAATAGTTTATATTATGAAAAATATCCTAATTCTAATATTGAATATAATAATTATGAAAATCTTAAATTAAAAAAAAATAATTTTTGGATTGCATATTTAAATCAATGTAAACATTATAATAAAATAAATAATACAGAAAAAACTAGAATAAGTATGGACTTTAGAATTATCCCATATTCTAAATATAAAGAATCTAATAATATATCAGTTACATCTAAATCTAAATTTATAATAGGAGATTATTATATTTTAATTTAATCTATAATATTTTTGAATATTTTAACCTAATGTATTCTGTATCTTTTTTATACCATTATGAACTATTTTTCATCCATTTGTATATCATTCACTAAGAACTTTATTAATTCACCTAAGTTCATAAATGATATTATTTATATTATTAATATATATGTATAATATATTTATACCAGGAAGAGTATGTTTATTCGGTGAACATACTGATTGGGTTGGTGGTATGAGAAATTTAAATAGAGATTTAAAAAAAGGTATATGTATTGTTTCTGGTACAGATATAGGAGTATATGCAAATGTTAAATATCAAGAAGATAAATTAACATATATAAAAAATAATAATGTGTTTGAAATACCCATTGAAGAAAATATACTCAAAAAATATAGTAGTGAAGGTGGATATTATTCATACATATGTGGTGTATTATTATTCATGAAAAAAAAATATAATATATCAGGTATGTATATTAATAATTATAAAAATACTATTATTGAGGGTAAAGGTTTATCTACATCAGCAGCAATTTGTGTTCTAATAGCTAAATCTATAAATTTATGTTATAATTTAAAATTATCAGATAAAGATATAATGAATATAGCATATCAAGGTGAAATACTTACTCCATCAAGATGCGGTAGAATGGATCAATGTGTTGCTCTTGGAAAAGGACCATTTAAAATAATATTCGATGGGGATAATATTGATATTTTTAAAATAAAAGTTAAAAAAACTATTTATATGATTATTGTAGAATTAGGAGGATTTAAAGATACTAAAACAATATTACAAAATTTACAGAAATCATTTCCTTTTCCTAAAGATCAAAATGATAAAAAATTAGAATATTTATTCGGTGAATATAATATTAATGTTATAAATGATGCTATTTCATATATAGAAAATGGTGATATTGATAAATTAGGATTTTTAATGACAAGAGCACAATCTAATTTTGATAAATATACTATACCGCTATATCCTGATCAATTTACATCACCATTATTACATGAATTATTAAACTGTCAAGTTATTTTACCACATATATTTGGTGGAAAAGGTGTAGGATCACAAGGAGATGGATCAGCACAATTAATATGTAAATCAAATGATTCTAGAGAAAATGTTTTATCTATTATAAATAAAAAATATCCCAATATGACTTGTAATAAATTAACTATTGACGCAAATAATCTAACCTAATGTATTCTGTATCTTTTTTATCCCATTATGAACTCTTTTTTCATCCATTTGTATATCATTCACTAAAAACTTAATTAATTCACCTAAGTTCATATTAGATTTTTTAACATCTATTTCTTCTGGTTTTAATTTATCTCTATGCATTGTAAATATTTCATATGATTTATTAAATAAATCTACATAATTATCTGGAATTTGATATTTATTTTTTGTTCCTTCAACAATTTCTTCAATTGTATCATATTTCTTTATCAATTTTAAAGCCATTATATTACCTACTTTTGGAATATTCGGACAATAATCACATCCACATAAAATACAATACTTTATAAATTGATCTTCATTTAAACCTAATCCTTTAAGTATCTCTTCATGATAACATACTGATACAATTTCTTTTGTTTTAATTGTTTTGTCAATACAATTTCTTATTAATCGAGGACATCCACCCACTAATGTATCCATATCTTCTGTAAGAACATAATCTACATATCCAATCCTACAAAGCTCTGCTGCAATTGCTTCACCTTCACCAACTTCCATATGTATATATGATATACCCAAATATGATAAAAGTCGTTTTACATCATCTATCATTTCCCATGTCAATCTTAATGTTGATTTTTCTAATTCTTTTTTATCTTCAATATTCTGACAATTTTCCATTTTCTCTTTGGCATCATCTACTTTCTTTCTTCTTTCTTTAATACATTCTTGCTTTAGTTCTGGAGGTTTACCATCAAATATGAATACTAATTCTATATTATATGATAAATAATTAATTAATTTATAAAATAATCCTGTTACATGATTTGTTATATTTCCTTTATTATTCTTTAACAAATTATGACTAAGTAATTGTTGATATATAATTAAAGAAGCATCCACTGCTACTCTTTTTCCTGATAATGATGATAAATTTTCATGTTTAATCCCATTAGGACATTCTCGTTTAATACATTGCGTAAGTGATTTGATTCCCATTGTTGTTTTTAAAATGATAAAACATTAAAATCAAATTTATTTAATATTATATATTTCTTTTGATATTATCTCAGTGATATTAGTATCCGCTTCTACAAATTGTTTCATCGATAAATTATTTACCCAAAAGAACTCTTTATTGTATAATATTAAATCATATGGTAAAGCTATGAATATTAATTTATCTTTATCTTTAAATTCAATTGGATCATAACCAAAATAATGACTTAGACTTATTACATTATTACGTATATCAATATTACCAGTATATTCACAATTAAAATGAAAATATTTTTGTGGTCTATTCTCTATTATTGAATATGATAAAAGATCTTCACTTACTAATTTATCTGTATATCCTTGTGAGTATAAATTTTCTAACATTCGTCTTTTATATCCTAATATTGTAGGATTACTATGTTTTGCACCTATTACATAATTACCCGGATGTTGTTTATCATTACAAGAATTCATATATCTTATAGCACCACCAAAAGTTATTAAATCATATTTAAATTTAAGATTATACATTATTTCATTTAAATCTTTAAGAACAACTGTTCCTGGTGATACAAATAATCCACCATATTTACTCAATAAAAATGAAGCCAATAAATCCACTCTGAATTTTAAATTATATTTTGATTCAGCATTCATCTCTATAGGAAAATCTGGTAAGTAATGTTTTATATTATTTGGTGATATTACAATAAGATCATTAAATTCTTTATTTATTTTATTATTTAGAATTTGTAAACAAAAATTAAATATTACAGGAACATTTTTTCTTTTTTCTAATAATTGAATATAATAATCTTGATCAAAGAATATTGGGTCTTCAATATAAGTCCATACTACTTGTTTTTCAATTACACGACTTTTTTTATTAAAATCTTTTTTATATTGATTTATTAATGGATGTATTTTTTTATTATATGTTATCTCAAATATATTATAATAAAAATAATAAATAACTATTAAAAATACAATTAATGTTAATACTAATATACTAGAACTTTTCATATATAATAATATATATATTTTATTTAAAACATAATGGACATTCTCTTTTTCTTTTAAACCATTCATTTATACACTCATTATGATACATATGACCACAATTCAATATTTTTATTTTTTCTCCCATATTCATTCTTTCTAAACATATAATACATTCATTATTTTCAAATTCTTTATTTACAACAATATAATCTTGTAATATTTCTTGTTTTGAAGATTGAATTTTTCTTATTATAAAACAATTTTTCAAGTTAAACATTAAGATATATAATATTTTATATTAAAATGACATTTGATATATTAATTAAAAACATTATAAAAGATATTAATACTGAAATTAAAAAAGAAGATAATTATAATTATATTAAATATGATATTCTTAATCCACTAGTTGAACATATTGTTCAACAGTTATATCCTTATTTCTTTAAAATGATTATTGTTGTTATTATATTTTTTATATTAATTATATTTATTATAATTTTAAATTTAAGAATTATTTATACATAATATTATAATGAAACATTTCAAAGATCATCCTGAATTTAAACCGAATCTTTCACCTCAACAAGTTCTTAAAATGGGATCATTTGGTGGAACATATTTTAGACCTATATATTCATCTGTAACTAAAAAACATTATAAATCAGAAGATGTTATTAAAGAATACCCAAAATCTTGGTTTAAAGGAATTGATATTGATACAATGGTTATATCACCAGATTATGATAAAAATATAAATAAATACAAAGTTGAATGTGGATCTACATTAGAGGCTTGGGAAGATAAAGGTTGGATTGTAGAACAAGATCCATATGGTTGGTTCCAATGGTATTGCAGATTTTATCGAGGCCGTAGAACAGATGATGATGCGAGACAAATTAAAAGATGGTTAAACTTTGCTGGACCTAAAGGAAGATTTAAAAAAAATTTAATAAATAAAATTAAAGATAATAATGCCGATATAGATGACTATACTATTTCACCTGTAATTCGGCAAAGTCTTCAACATTGGGGATATAAGGTTACTAAAAAAGATCTTGAATAATATATTTGATATTATATAATGACTTTACCACCACAATATACTAGAGGATTGTCAAAAAAAGACAAACAAAAACAATTAAAAAATTTAAAAACTGCTAAAAGATCATATAAACGAGGTAAATATGTATCAAGACCTAAACTTAAATCTTTTAAAGAAAAGAAATCTAATATTTATTATCCACACAAGTATTATAAAGGATTATCTGTTAAAGAATCTAAACAACGATATACTAGAATAAAAAATAATATGAAATTATCTCCAAATGATAAAAAAGCGTATAAACCATTCAAAACAGACTATCGAAATGGACATAAAATAAAAACAAAGTCTTCTAATTATACAGAAAAATTTAAAAAAAAATTTCCAACAGCTAATTCATTGAAAGATAAATCAAAAGTTACTGGAGTTCCACTAAGTGACCTTAAAAAAGTTTATAATAAAGGTTTAGCAGCATGGAGAACAGGTCATCGTCCAGGAGCAACAGGACAACAATGGGCATATGCGAGAGTTCATTCTTTTTTGATGAAAGGTAAAACCTTCTATACAGCAGACAGTAAAATAGCTCAAGATTCAATAAAAAAAAGTAGTAAATCTAGAAAATGGTTTAATAGTATAAAATAAATTTGATATAATAGTATTAATATTCTATATAAATGGAAATATTAAAAAAAAATAATTTATATGAATATCTATATGATAATAAAAAAGAATTATTAGATTTATATAATGGTAATAAAGATTATTTAAAAACAATAACATCTGGTAATACTAATATATCTATTAGTTTTAAATGTGATATTAAAAATTGTAATAATATTTATAATACAAGAGCAAGAGATATAACCAGGAAAGATGGAAAGAACCATAAAGGTAAATGCAATAGTTGTCAACGGAAAAGACAAGGAATAAATTATCAAAAATTTATGTTAGAAAAAAATGGGAATTTATTTCATAAATATAATAATATAATTGACATATGGAGCGATAAAAATATATTTAAACCGGAACAATTAACACCCCAATCACATAAATCTGTATATCTTAAATGTCCGAATAAAAGTAAAAATCATCCAGATTATAATATAAAAGTTTATAATATAAAACATAATCAGTTTAATAATTGTCCTAAATGTGTTCCTCATTTTAGTAAATGTGAAGTTAGAATAATGACAGAATTAATAAAATTAGGTATTGAAGTATTACATCTAAGTAAAATTAACGGAAGAGAAGCCGATTTACTTTTACCCGAATTAAAATTGGTAATAGAGGTTGATGGTTTTCCTTGGCATCTAAATAAAGAAGAAAATGATTTAAATAAAAATACATTATTTGAACATTTAGGATATAATGTTATTAGAATAAGAGACAAAAAATTAAATAATATTGATTGTAACAAAATTATTTGCGATGTATCTAATTTTTGTAAAAATGATTTTAATAATTTATTACATTTTATTAATGAAAATTTCAGTAAAGAAATAAAAAATATAGATGGATTCGATGAAAAACTTTATCAAAAAAAATATTGCGAATGTTGTAATATAAATTATAAAGATTCAATCGAATATTTATTCCCCGAATCAAAAGATATTTGGAATTATGATAAAAATATAATACTTCCAAAGGAAGTTAAGTATGGTTCATCTGTTAAAGTGTGGATTAAATGTATAAATGGTCATGAAAGATATAATAAAATATGTGATATTTTCACAAAAAAAGGTATTACAAAATGTAAATATTGTTTAGAGATAATAATTAATGGTGTTAAATATTCAAGTATGACAGATTGTTGTAATAAACTTAAAATAAGTAGAACAAACTTATGTAGGAAAATGAAATCTCAAGATTTAAATATAAAAGATCCCGATATTTTAAAACATTTTATTGAAACTAATTATTAAAATAGATCATCATATCACTGAAAAATATAATGTTAAATTCTAAATCATATAAACCATCCTGTAATTGCTAATCTATTTCCACATTTCACTTTATTAATATAATGTGGTTTTTCGGATGATTTTATATCCATTAACACTAATTTATTATATTCAGGTTGTATTGGTATATGAATACCTAAATTAGTTATAATATTTAAATCACCTCCACATCTTTTATCCCATTTTTCATTTAAATATATTATAAAAGCATATCTGCCTAAATTTGTATCATTATGAGTTGATAAAAAATCGCCTGGTGTAAACTTGGATATAAATATATCTGTAGTCCCATTTATTTTTGTTCCGGTTAATGATGATATTTTATTTAAGACTTTAGGACTATTTAAATATTCATCGATTTCTTTAAGTATAGGTGCACTATTTTCATATTCATATTTTGAGTATGAAAATTGACCATTATTTAATTTTTTTATACAATCTTTTTTTCTTGATTCAATATCATTATTATGTTTAATTTTATCATTCCCAATATTTGTTGTGTATAACCAATTATTATCTTTTTTTATAATTCTATTAACTTTTTCAATAAAATCTTTATCTAAAAAGTTTTTATCATAAATATAGAATGAATGTTGGTAATAATCAAATAATGATAATAAAATAAATATTGTGATTAAAAATATAATTAGTTTCATATATATATATTAAAAATAATTTAATATATTACATTAAATGGATGATTTCAATAAAAATATAGTTAAATGGGTCACATATGATAATGAAATAAAGAAATATTCAGATAAACTAAAGAAACTTCGTTCAGAAAAGAATACATTTGAATCTGAAATAATCACATTCATAGAAAATAATGATTTAAAAGACAATGTTTTTAACTTACCATCATATTCATCTAAAGTTCAATATAATACTAATAAATCATATGAAACAATGTCATATAAATTTCTCGAAGATAAATTTACAAAATATTTTAATGATCCTAATAAAGCATCTGAATTATTAGAATTTTTGAAATCAGAAAGAAAATGTGAAAATAAAATTTCATTAAAAAGACAATAATTATAATAATATTTTACTAATATTTATATTTGATAAATTAGATAATTTAATAACATTTTTATCATTTTTATAATCATTTATATATTTAATTTCTCTTATACCGCTCGCAGCCATAATCTTAAAACAATGGATACACGGATAATGTGTTATATATGCTGTGCATCCATCACAACTTACACCTCTCTTAGCACAATCAGCAACTGCATTCTGCTCTGCATGGACAGTAGCCTGTTCATGATTATTCTCTACAATAGATTCATGTGGAGCACCAGGCAAAAAACCATTATATCCTTGTGATATTATTCTATTATCTCTTACTAATAAACATCCCACTTGTAATCTATTACATGGTGATCTTGTTGCAGTAATTTCAACAATATTTTTAAAATATGTTTCCCAAGATGGTCTATTTGATTCCATTTAATACAATATTATATATATAATATAATTTTCGTTAAATATTATTTTATATATAATATTATATGGATACTTGGATAAAAAGATATAATAGATGTCGTGATGAATATGGGTGGTCTAATGATTGTTTAGTTAGATGTGATAACTGTTATCCAACAGGAATATATGCAACATATTATGGTGTAAAATTTACAGATGGTAAACCAGATAGATCAATACCATCCGAAATACCATTACATTTTGGAACAATATGTTCTCCATCAATGGGAGAAATATTAGAATATAATTGGACTGGTGATAATACAAATGAATACCAACAGATTCCTCCTACTATTGAATTCACATGGTTAACTAAAGGGGATGAAGATGAAATTAAAAATCAATTACTTAAAATATTTGCACATATTAAAAAACAAAATATGATTAAATTAGTTATATATAGAAATAAAGGAGATCCAAATACAAGTTTAGTTAATGTGGCATTTTCAGGTGTAGATGCTGATTGTGCACGTCATGTAGTCCTTTTAGGTAGAGATAATGATAATGATATATATTTATTAGATCCACAAAATAGATTTATTTTAATGAATAAACAAATATTTTATTGGTTTGAAATTGAGTGTGAACAACCTATTTATTTATTCCCTATATTTAAATTAGAAGATAATGATTATTGGGAAGATGAACAAAAATATCCATACAGTTTAAATAAACAAGAATATCCATACAGTTTAAATAAACTAAATTATAAAAAATTAGATGGAAGTCATGATCATTGGACATATCGTGGTTTAAGTGGATGGTATAAATATGAGGCATTTCTAGATAAATTACCCATGTATAGAATGGTGTTGCGTATTGATCCAGAAGAACTAGAAATATTGGGAGAAGATATATTAGAATCAATGATTAGACAAAAAAAACGAAAAATACAAAAATATAGAAGTGATAAATATAATCCTAAAAACACAGCTAGTGTAATAAGACCAAATTTTAAAAAACGTAAACAACCAAATTTAATAAAATATTTATTTGGAGGATCTAAAATGTTAAAAAAGAAAAAAACTAAAAAGAAAAAAAAGAATAATAAGAAAAATGATAAAAATACTCAAAATAATATTATATAAATTAAATTAATTATTTAAATGACAAACAATATTCTGTTTAGTAAAATCAATAATTTTATCACAACAATCATCCCAGAATAATTTATCAAAATCATATTCAACTGAGTTTTGATCTTCATTATAGCATTCAATATGTAAAGACTTTTCCTTACCTGTCATAAACATATATGCGTTTAATTGTACTTTTTCATAATCAGGAATCATATTAAATAATCTCTTAGTTCTATTTTTAGTCTCTACTACATATTCATCATTCATCCCATCAATCTTTCCTCTAATAATAATATTAAAATTACTTTCTGGATCACAATATAATTCTCGTTCATACATCTGTGAATTTCTTGAATCAATTGTGATATTTCTTTTCTGTTGCGTTTTATTAAGATTACTATCTTCTTTAATATTACCTCTACGCATTCTAAGATCTTGTTTAACAGATGTTTCTAAACATTTATTGAGTGTTGGCATGGCTTTTAAAACTTCATCTGCTTTCTTTTTAGACTCATTCTCAGATATATTTCCATTTAATGATTTACTCATTACTTGTAATTTAATCATATTTTCTACTTCTTTTAACGAACTTTTATCATCAATTTTCAGTTCATTCTTAATAGATTTTAAATCTGTTTCTGATAAAGATAAAAGTGATTCTTCAATCTTAGATTTTGGAATATATTTTTTAACAATACCAGATCTATTTAATACAGCATCAATGACTTTCTGTGCAGTTTCATATTTATTGTGTCCTGTAACAATAGCTAGTTCACTAGCGACAAATTTAACAGTGTTCATTTTAATGTTATTAATTAAATGGTTTTTAAATATTAATCAAATTTAATTATTTTATTATTTATATATATGGCAAAAAAGATAAAATCAAAAAAAAGAAAATTATCAATCAATCACAAAAGGAAAATATCTAATAGTTTAAAAAAATATCATAAAACTTGTAAAAAACCTATTAAAAAGACCAAATATGAAAAAGAAATGGATGAATTTTTAGCAGGTATTGAACCTGGTGATACTAAAAAACAACTTTTAAAAGAAATTAATAAATTAAAAAAAATGATAAAAAAATCTCATTAAAATTTAATAATTTTATCATAAGTATTTCTTAACTTTTTTTGATCACATTCTCTAATATTGTATTTTTCTTCTATGAATTTAATAAATTCAGGATTATCTATTTTATGTGTTAAATACATCATATTAGGATCTATTTTATTATTATATAAATATCTTTCATTTGATATGTATATTAATGATTTACTAACATATTTATTATTTATGACTTTCTTTTGATTTATTTTGTTATTCAAATAATATTTAGGAATAATTATTGATAAAGTTATAAATAAATCATAAAGATCTAAATGATTTTTAATATAAAATGTATTTACATTCTCTGCTTGACAACATGATTTATATATTTTATTTATAATATCTAAATCTTTTGTTATAAAATGGATATTATCAAGTATATCAAAATAAAGATTATTCGTAATTTGTGAATATCTTATTATATCAGTAAAATCATTTGTAGAATATATTTTTTTTATTGAATCTTCAATAAAATTATCTTCATAATTATATATATTTGAATAATTATCTTTTAAATTAAGAACATTAATATTAGATATTATATTAGTTATTTTAAAATCTGATTTTGTTATTAAATCTTTTATTTCATTTGATGATAATTCAATATTTTTATCTTGTAATAGTTTTTTTGTAATAGATTCAAGATTTGATTGTGAATAATTAATTTCTATAAATCTACATTGTTGGAGAAGTTTTTTAAATATTTTATGATTAATATTA
>Ga0181568_10005790_pt1 | contig 10841 bp, 8 predicted proteins | sample 101ome_20_FD_133758 | JGI IMG/M metagenome (GOLD analysis project Ga0181568, IMG submission 133758) | Coastal salt marsh microbial communities from the Groves Creek Marsh, Skidaway Island, Georgia - 101404AT metaG (megahit assembly) | ecosystem: Environmental > Aquatic > Marine > Intertidal zone...
AATCATGGCAAGACTTGTCTCATGGCTTAGTTATAAGTCAATTTTACGCATTAGAGTTGGATCAAAAAAATAATAGGATTTTAGCTGGATCTCAGGATAATGCTTTTAGTTATTATAGCAATGAAAAGCATGAGAGTATATGGGAAGGAGACGGTTTTGTTTGTAAGTTTCATCCGGAGGATACTTCTACATTTTATGTAGCTACTCAATATGGTCATATTTGGAAAACTCAAAATAATGGAGATGTTTTTGATTATGCTTATCCGGAGGAAAAAAATGGACAATGGCAGACTCCTTATCAGATGTCTAATTTAAATCCGGATGTTTTATGGGTTGGTTATGACGAAATATATATTACTCAGGACGGTGCTCAAACCTGGCAAAAATTGACCAATTTCAATAATTCAGGAAATTTTGAGGTATTGGAAGTTGCATTTTCAGACGAAAACTACATCTACGCATCCAAAGGCAGTGTTTTATATAAATCTTTTGATGCAGGACAAAATTGGGAACAAGTTCAATTATATGGTAGAATTTCATCTATTGCAATTCATCCAAAAGATCCTGAACGAATTTATGTGACCTTTGCAAGTAACAGATCTAATAAAGTAAATGTATCTTTTGATGCGGGTGAAAACTTTATCAATATCTCAGATTCCTTACCTAATCTCGATGCATATTACGTGGTTTATGAACCTAACAGAAATGGTAGGTTATATTTGGGTATGGAAATGGGCTTGTATTATTATGATAGTACTATGTTTGGTTGGAGACCCTTTATGAATGGTCTTCCAGATGTTAGAGTTACACAAATTAAGTTAGATACTCAAAACAGAATTATGCGAGCAGCATTATATGGAAGAGGATTATGGCAAGCTCATTTGGATGGAAATGTTGGTATAGAGGATAGAGCGCAAATACAAAAAAATGCCTTACTTTCAGTTTATCCAAATCAGGTTCAAAATAATGCAATAGTGGAATATAATCAAGCTAATTGCGAGAATATAAGCTTAGTACTTTGGGGAATGAATGGACAGCAAATTCAATCTACTCTTTTAAGTAATCGAGAAAATAAATGGAGTTTGAATTTAGATGGTTTAGCAAGCGGGACCTATTTTGTTAGTGCGCTCTCAAGCCAGAAAGTTTTGGAAACTATTAAGTTAGTTAAGCAATAAAAAAAACGCGCTCAAGTGAGCGCGTTTTTTTTATTGACTCTATTTGTTTTATCTAACCGCGACAATTGAAATTTCAACTAAAGCGTCTTTGGGTAATCTCACCACTTCAATGCATTCTCTCGCAGGAGCTGTTTCAGCAACGAAATAGTTACCGTAAACCTCATTTACACTATCAAAGTCATTTAAATCTTTCAAAAATATACTACTTTTTAAAACATTGTTAAAAGTAAGGCCTGCTTTATTTAAAATAGCTTTAATGTTAGCCATAACTTGTTTAGTTTGTGCTTTAACGTCTTTATTACCAACCATTTCACCTGTTTGAGGATCTATTGCAATTTGGCCAGAAGCATAAATAATTCCATGTGATTCAACTGCCTGATTGTAAGGTCCAATAGGAGAAGGAGCGTTTTCCGTTTTGATTATTTTCTTATTCATTTCAAATAAGTTTAGTTTTGTATAGAACTCAAAATATAAAATCTTTCTTTAATATGACGAAAGTTTTACTGGTAGGTTCTCCACAAAGGACCGAAGAATTAAAAAAAAGAGCTTGGAAAAATTGCTTGTTTGTTGATTTTATCCAGACAACACTTGAAGAATTAGCCCTACAGGCTGCAGATGTGGATGTAGTTATTGATTTAAATTTAGATGAACAACCGCTTAGAATAAATGCATATAAGGATTTAGATATTCCTGTAATTGTTTCTTCTTTAAGAGTTCAATTAGCAGAAATGGTTGCTCTTGCAGAAGGTGAAATGAATTGCCAGCTTATTGGAATGAATTGTTTGCCTAGCTTTATTGACCGAAATGTAATTGAATTATCACTCTATCACTCTGCCAATAAAACGGATTTAGAAGCATTAATGACAGGTTTTGGTCAAGATTTTCAATTGGTAGAAGATAGAGTAGGAATGGTTACGCCTAGGATCCTATTTATGATTATGAATGAAGCTTGTTATACATTACAAGAGGGAACTGCCAATATAGAGGATATTGATCTTGGAATGAAGCTTGGTACCAATTTCCCTTTTGGACCTTTTGAATGGGCTAATCGTATAGGTATTGATGAGGTATACTTAACCTTAGATGCAATTTATGAGGACACAAGAGATGAGCGATATAAGATATGTCCGCTCCTGAAAACGATGTATCTAAAAGAGGAAATATTTACCTATTGAATAAGCTATAATTCAGCTTTTGCAAGCATCAAGAATTTATAAATGGATAATAAAATTCTAATTCATTCTATTAAGCAAACTAATCGTTTGCGTTATATCTTTGACCTGATGTTCAAAGGAATCATTGGAGTGGATTATGAAATTACAGATAACAAACAAACTTTCATTGAGTATCAAGGCCCTAAATTGAATTATTCAATTAAAAAGGTAGCTCAAAATGAAGTTCATATCATAAATGTTAGTTTGTTATTTAGAATAGGTATCCAAGAACAAAGTTTTCATGTTGTTGATTTTAGAAAAACACCTACTTTTTTCCAAACCAATGAACATTCTGATTTACCTTTTGATCCTTTTGCTGCAGCTTTCTATTTAGTGAGTAGATACGAAGAATATTTACCCTATCAGCCAGATGAATTTGGTCGATTTCCTGCATCTGCTTCCATGGCTTTTAAGTATCAATTTCTTGATAAACCATTGGTAAATATATACGCAAAATGGCTGAAGGAATTAATCACAGAAAAGTTTCCGCAAATAAATCTTATCCAAAAGCATTATGAATATATTCCTACCTATGATATAGATTCTGCTTACGCAATAAAATACAAAGGTCTACTTAGAACACTTGCGGGCTTTACTTTGTCATTGATAAAACGTGATTTTAGAGAGTTTAAAAGGAGATATAATGTCATATTTAGGAGTGGCAAAGATCCTTATGATAATTTTGACTATATGATAGATCTTCAAAAGGATTATCAATTAAAACCCAAGTATTTTTTCTTAGTTGGAGATTATGACGAATACGATAAAAACATCTCTTTACAAGTCAATGAATTTAGATATTTAATCAAGTCTATTAATGATTATGCCGAGGTAGGAGTTCATCCATCTTATGCCTCTAATGCGGATTTTGATCGATTAAAAATGGAAGTACAGCGTTTGAGTGATGTATTAAACAAAGAAATAAAGGTTAGTCGTCAACATTTTTTAAAACTACATATTCCAACTACTTATCAGCGTTTAATTGAGCTTGAAGTATATGAAGATCATTCAATGGGTTATGCCTCTGCCATTGGATTTAGAGCAGGAATTTGTTCTCCATTTTATTTTTATGATTTAGAATTTGAGACAAAAACTAAATTGAAGATTTATCCTTTTGCTATTATGGATGTAACACTGAATTTGTATTTAAATTTATTGCCAGAAGAAGCGATTGAAAAATCTAAAGAAATTATAGATACTGTTAAAAATTTAAATGGAAGATTTATAACGCTTTGGCACAATCAGAATTTATCTAATGAGAAAGAATGGAGAGGTTGGGTTAGAGTATATGAAGAAATTTTGGCTTATGCAGCTTCAAAATGATTCAAATTATCTCCACCAATTTTATTTTAAAATCTGAAATTCACTCCGAATAATTTTTTGTTTTTAGTGACCAATTGTAAGGCGTATATTTTATCAAAGGGGAGCTATTATTTGAAATAACACTATTTCTCTTAAGAATATTCATAATACCTTTTTCTCCACCAAAATCAGTTTTAAACCATTCAAAAATTTGACTGATATACACAACATTGCTTAATGAATCAAATGTTGAATTAGCTTTTACAAATGCTTGCTCTGCAAGCCCTAAGTCACGCTCTATAGTTTGGGGTTTATAATAGTTTATAGCAGGGCAAGAGGAAGCACCGCAGTTCATGGTAAAGTGTATACGATAGTCTAATTGTTTTAATTTAAACTTATTTATTAAATCATGATTATCTGATCTACCTCTAAGAATGCCATGCTCAATTTGATCAAGGCTTATATTATACTGCCCAAAGGCAAGGTCTTGGGTTTTAAAGAATTGATCTCTTTTATGAAATGAGCTTGAGTCCTTAGATAATTTATATTGTACAAAAGCATTATATATATTAATCCAAAAAGCTAATTGATTGGAATAATCAGATAAGTCTCTTTGGAGTTTCTCTAGATCTATTCTTTTTATGGTATCTATGTATTTTTCTACACTGTCTCCTTGTCTGATTTTGATATAGAAGTCCTGAGAAAAATACATCAAATTGGCAGGGTACTCAAAGTCTTTATAATTCTTAGTCGATGGATCTGAATTAGAAGTTGAATTACAAGAAATAAGGATTATCCCTAAAAGTAGAAAGTAAAACGTTGTATTTTTTAGGTGCATATTAAAAATGACATAATTATTGGATAAGAAAGATAAGTTATAATTATTTATTTTAGTTCTAAACTGTTCTAAATGTATAGATTAATCTCCTGTTTATTGTTTGTGTTTTTTAGTCATTTTGTGTTTTCTCAAAGTTTCTTTAACAAAGCAGACTCATTATTTAGTAATTATGTTTTAGACGGATTGGTTGAATATGAAAAATTAATCCAAACACCAGATTTATTGGATGAACTTGTCAAGTCAATAGCCAAAACTGATGCCTATAGTATGTCAAAACAAAAGAGAAAAGCTTTTTTTATAAACGCCTATAATATCACAGTTATAAAATCTATCATAGATAATTGGCCTGTAGAAAATCCTTTAAATATTGATGGTTTTTTTGACAGGTATAAGCATAATATTGGTGGGGAAAAAATGACATTAGAGGAGTTAGAAAATGAATTGAAAAGAACTATTTATAATGATCCCAAAATTCACTTTGCTTTGGTTAGAGGTAGTATTTCTTGCCCTAAAATCAATAATTTTGCCTACAGAGAAAATGACCTTGATAAGCAACTAGTTCTTCAAACTAGGCATTCTTTGAAAAATCATGAATTTGTTCGTGTCGAAAGCGTAAATAAAACAGTAAAAGTTTCTGAAATATTTTTTTGGCAGTCAGATGACTTTAACCAAGACAGCAATTCAGTAATACAATTCATAAATAAGTATAGTGATTTTAAAATTCCTGAACATTTTGTAGTCGGAAAACTCACCTATAATTGGAGTATAAATAAATTATAAGCATCATTGAGTTTAGATTGGATGAAATGACTATTTAAACATCTTTTCTAATCAAGTATCTAGTATATAAGTTCATTTCTTTTATTTTTATAGTACTTAATCTAAATTTTCAAAAACCTAATTATGAAAAAATTGCAAAACCTTTGGCCTCTGTTTATGGTCCTAATCTTTTTAGCAAGTTGTACTGGAACTGGAAGCAAGTCATATGTAACTAAGCAAAAAACAGATAAAAACGGCTACCGTTATGAGTATGTTGAAAATGATCCTATGAATGCACGTATCTATACGCTAAGTAATGGACTTAAAGTGTATTTGTCGGATTATGATGATAAACCAAGAATTCAGACTTATATTGCTGTTGCAGCAGGTTCAAAACAAGATCCCGCTCATGCAACAGGGCTTGCTCATTATTTGGAGCATATTCTCTTTAAGGGTACTTCTAAATTTGGAACCAAAGATTGGCCAAAAGAAAAAGTTTATTTAGATAGTATAGAAGCAATGTTTGAGCATCATGCAACATTAACTGACCCAGCTCAGAGAAAAGCACATTATAATTTAATTGACAAGGTTTCAAATGAGGCGGCTGAGTTTGCAATTGCCAATGAGTATGATAAAATGATTGCTGAAATAGGAGGTACTGGAACTAATGCATATACAGCTAATGAGAGAACAGTTTATGTCAATGAAATTCCTTCCAATAGTTTAGAAAGATGGCTAGCAATAGAGGGAGAGCGTTTTATGGAAGTCGTTCCTAGATTGTTTCATACTGAATTAGAGGCAGTATATGAGGAGAAAAATAGAACTTTAGATTCTGATATGCGTCAGGCTTGGGAAAAATTGTATGCTGCTTTATTTCAAAATCATCAATATGGTACGCAAACAGGAATTGGAACAATTGAACATTTAAAAAATCCATCTATTGTTGAAATCAAAAAGTTTTTTGACAAATACTATAGACCTAATAATGTTGCCATTTGTTTATCTGGAGATTTAGACTATGAATCAACCATTAGTTGGGTTGATAAGTATTTTGGTAAATGGGAAGCTCAAGATTTTGAGCCTTTTGAAGTAGCCCAAGAAGCACCAATAAATGAAGTAAAAGAGGTAAACGTATTTGGTCCACAAGGAGAGTCCGTTTTTATAGGATTTAGATTCCCAGGGAAAAATACAGAAACTGCTAAGCTCTTAACTGTAACTGACATGCTGCTATCAAATGGTGGTGAAGCTGGCTTATTAAATATTAATTTAGGGAAGTCTCAAAAAGTAATTGGTCCGTGGTCATATCCAGACATGATGAATGATTATTGCGCGCACATGTTATCTGCCACTCCAAGACAAGGACAGACCTTAGAGGAAGTTAGAGATTTGCTTTTAGCTCAAATTGACAGTATTAAAGCCGGTAAATTTGAAGATTGGTTAATTTCAGCTGTTATTACAGAGTTAAAAAAACAAGTTGTAAAGGGATTAGGTAGTAATGCACAAAGAGCTGATATGTTTGTGCAGTCTTTTACTGGAAATCAAACTTGGGAGCAAACCTTACAAGAGCTTGATCAATTAAACGCTATTAGTAAAAAAGATATAATTGAATTTGCAAATCAATATTATAAAGACAATAATTATGTTGTGGTTTATAAAAGATTTGGTCAAAACCCAGACAAGCAAAATGTAGAGAAGCCTGAAATTAATCCGGTACCAGTAAATAGAGATGCTACATCAGGTTTCAGATCGCAAATGCAAAAAATGAATGTTTCTGAGATTGAACCTGTTTTTATGAATTTTGAAAAGGATATAAAAATGTCCAAAATCAATGGGAATCTTCCACTCTATTATAAAGAAAACAAAGAAAATGATTTGTTTGATTTATATTATGTTTTTGAGATGGGGAATTTGAATGATTCTAAAATGGCACTTGCTGTTGATTATTTGAAGTATTTAGGAACGGATAAATACACCGCAGAGCAATTTCAATTAGAGATGTATAAACTAGGTTGTGATTTTAATGTTTTTTCTTCTGACAAACAAATATGGGTTAGCTTGAGTGGGTTGAATGAAAATATGGGGAAATCTATGGAATTATTTGAGGAGTTATTAGCTAATTGTGCGGCTAATGATGCAGCTTTAAATAATATGGTTTCTGATATTGAAAAGAATAGAGATGATGCTAAAAAAGATAAAGGGACCATATTAATGGGGGGAATGGCTTCCTATGCAAAGTATGGAGATAAGAACCCATTTAAGCATCAGCTTTCTAAAGAAGAGTTAGAAGCATTAGTTGGAGATGAACTAACAAGTTTAATTCATGGCTTGTTGGATTACGAGCATAAAGTGTTGTATTATGGACCAAAATCGGAGTCTTCTTTAAAGTCTTTGATTAGTCAAAAGCATATCGTACCTAATGAATTTAAAAGTGTTCCGGTTGCGCCAGATTTTAAAGAATTAGATACTGATAAGCCTATGGTTTATTGGGTAGATTATGATATGGTACAAGCAGAGGTGATTTTGCTTTCTAAGCAAGAAATTTTTGATAAGTCTATTTCGCCAATGGTGAGGTTATACAATGAGTACTTTGGTGGAGGAATGGGATCTATTGTTTTTCAAGAGATGAGAGAATCACGTGCATTGGCCTATTCTGTTTATTCAAGTTACAGAGAGGCAAGAGAATCCGATGAGTCTAACTATGTGATGGCTTATATTGGAACCCAAAGTGATAAACTTAAACAGGCAATGCATGATATGGTTGATTTAATGTATAATATGCCAGAATCACCTTCTTCCTTTTCGGATGCCAAGAATGCTATTTTAAGTAATATGCGAACTAAACGTACAACAAAATCAGGGATTTTATTTGCCTACCTAAATGCTCGAAAAAGAGGTTTGGACTATGATATTAGAAAAGATATTTTTGATGGAGTTCAACAATTAGAAATGAAGGATATAATTGATTTTCAAAAGCAAAAAGTAAAAGATAAGCCATTTGTTATATGTGTTATAGGTTCAAAGGACAAACTTGATTTTGAAGCTTTAAGTGCCTATGGCCAATTACAAGAGTTATCACTTGAACAAGTCTTTGGGTATTAATAATATTGTAATATAATATTAAAAAGCTCCGATATATCTCGGGGCTTTTTTTATGTAAATTTGTTAAATGGAATTTCAATTAAAGATATATAAAGTGTTTCTTATCCTATTGCTTTTTATTTTTAGCAGTTGTGGTATGTATTCACATCAAGAAGTAGAAGCTAAGCCCAAGTTGCCTTCTTATCTTCAAGATTATGATACTGCCTGGGTAGATAGTGTGTTTAGTCAAATGACTTTTGATGAAAAGTTAGGTCAATTATTTATGCCTTATGTTTATTCAAATAAAGGCCAAGCCCATATCGATAAGCAAAAAGAACTTATAAAAAAGTATAATATTGGCGGATTTATTTGGATGCAAGGTACACCAAGAAAGCAGATTCAATATTATAATCAATTACAATCCGTTTCCAAGTATCCGCTTATGTTTTCAATTGATGCAGAAAGAGGTCTTGCTATGCGTTTAGATTCTGTACATCAATTTCCTTATCAAATGACTATGGGAGCATTAAGTTCAGATTCTTTAATTTATCAAATGGCTCAACAGTGCGCTAAACATTGTCGGTTAGTAGGAGCGCATATTAATTTTGCGCCTGTGGTTGATGTTAATAACAATCCGAATAATCCTATAATTAATATTAGAGCTTTTGGTGCTCAAAGACAGCTTGTTGCTCGAAAAGGAATAGTTTATATGAATGGTTTGCAAGAAAATGGAGTTTTAGCCTGTGCAAAACATTTTCCAGGACATGGAGATACAGATAAAGATTCACATTTATCCTTGCCAATAATCAAACACGACTCATCAAGGCTTGATAGTGTTGAGTTGTATCCATTTAAAGCATTGATTCATCAAGGATGCGGATCTGTTATGACTGCACATCTTCATATTCCAACTTATGATTCTACAAAGAATAAGGCAGCATCATTATCTGCTAACGTAGTTAATACTCTATTAAAAAAGGAATTAGAATTTCAAGGTTTAAGCTTTACAGATGCATTAAATATGCATGGAGTAAGTAAGTATTATGAAGCTGGTCAATTAGAGCTAGAGGCTCTAAAGGCAGGAAATGACATACTCTTGTTTAGTTCTAATATTGCTAAGGCCTTTAATGAAATCAAAAAAGCCATATTGGATAGTGTTATTGATTCAAATTATATAGCATTCAAGGCATACAAGGTATTACAATTAAAGTCTTGGTTAAAAATAGAAGATGAATTAGAATTGTCAGATTCCATTTTAGCATTACTTAATGATACTATATCTCAAAAAATTAATACTCACATTTATAAAGATGCAATTTATTGGCAAAGGCAAGATTCTAATTGGCAGAATGCAGAGGTTATCGAGGTATTTTGTAAGAGTAAATTTGCTTATAAAAATTATGGATTGGATCAAAATTTCATTGACTCTATTAATGCCCGAGCTCAAAAATCTAATATACTAGTGGTTTTGTATGGGTCTTCATTGGCTGTTAATCGATTTCCAGATGTCCAAAATATTTTAGTTGCAAATAGAAAAACCAATGAGGTTATAAAAGAGGTTAAAACGATAATAGAAAATAAGCGCTTAACTAGTGGTATTAATCCAATTTCTTTTTAAAAAAAAAAGCCCCATTTTTGGGGCTTTTTTTAATTTCTTTATTGCTTGCTTAGCTCAATGATCAATGGAACTGACGAATAAACTATTTCAAAAGTTGCTTCATTAAATGAGGGCATTTCTATGGAACTAGATAACTTTAAAGAAGAAGCGTTTAACTCGGTAATATTCATTGTATCTAAAACTGTAATTTCAGCTCCAGATGTATCTTCCTCTATACTTGTGGTTACAAAGTACATTCCATTTCCTTCTATAGAATAATCTAATGTGTCAGCATCTGTGTTATTTGTTGTAACAATAGCTTCACAAGTATTTGCCTCTTTATTACAGTCTGCAAAATACATTGTCATTGCTGTAGTGTCATTAATAAGCTCTAGTGTGTCAATTTTATAGGAATCAATAGTCCATGTTCCATTTAATTTCTTTTCAGCTGCAGCATCTTTGTCACAAGAGGTTAAAATAAAAGTAGTTAGTGCTAGTGTAATGGCTAATCCTTTTAATGTTTTCATTTTTATTAGTTTTAATGATTTTAAGATGATTAAATCTAGTTAATATTTTATACTTTATTATAAGTAATATTATATCTTTTTTTATTTGAATGGCTAAATAATGAAATCACCATTTTCATAAATCTTTATTCCATCAGCAAAGATTTTCCCTCCTTTTGTCATATCTGTAATCATATCCCAATGCACTGAGGATTTATTCTTTCCTCCACAGTTAATATAGGACTGACCTATTGCCATATGTATTGTACCACCAATTTTTTCGTCAAATAAAATATTTTTTGTGATTTGTTGGATGTTTTTGTTGGTCCCAATAGCTACTTCGCCAAAATATCTTGAACCATCAATAGCAAA
>Ga0181568_10005794_pt1 | contig 10838 bp, 3 predicted proteins | sample 101ome_20_FD_133758 | JGI IMG/M metagenome (GOLD analysis project Ga0181568, IMG submission 133758) | Coastal salt marsh microbial communities from the Groves Creek Marsh, Skidaway Island, Georgia - 101404AT metaG (megahit assembly) | ecosystem: Environmental > Aquatic > Marine > Intertidal zone...
TAGTATTAATATATATACTTTATCTTTTTCAGTTATTTGTATTTGTTTATTCTGGTTCATAAACTTATTAATATATAATATATTATTTATTTTATTTTGTTTTAAATAGGTTGCTCTTAATATATATTAATAAATTAATTTTACTTTATAAACTATTTTTATTCTTTTTTGACCCAGATTCAGCCCCATATGTATGGCTTGCATGAATGGTGGCTGGAACCAATATGACGTCTGCAGGAGTGAATCGTGTATCAAAATTACTGCTATCCGTCCATCTATACAATCCAGCTTCTGTTGAGCTTGGTCCTATGTTTAGAGTAATTGCTCCACCACCGTTATTAAACCCTCTTGTGAAAGAAGAAATACCCGCTGATCGGTAATTACCATCAGTATTTGTTGTAAATGGCAATCCCCCAATTCTTAACTGACCCGACCCACCAGATATACTAGATATATCAATTTTTATTTGCACTGTTACTAAATTACCTACTCTAGTATATCTGCCATATTGAACTGAATATCCTACTGTTGGATTACTAGTGCTCGCGACAATTGTTGGTGTAAAACTGTTTGTTTCATAAAAAGTGTCACCGTTTTGATATATGTCACCGTTAACCTCTAGTTTTGGTGTTATTAAAGTTTTATGAGCACAAACTTCACCTGCACAGGTTATAGTCATTCTGTCAACTGTGCAATAATTTGTATCATAACAGCTTGTATAAAACCTTATATCACCATAAAAAGGACCACCGCCAATATTTGGATTAACAGAATATATTCCAACACCTAATCCAATAGCTATTTGACCCCTTAAATTATTTGTGTTGGCTGGTGGAGAACTTTGTGTAAATGGTCTACAAACTATCATATCTGGCTTACATTCTTTTGGTGTGGGAATGCTAGTGCTTAATACACCCACTGATGTATGACCGGGATAACTGTTAAAATCACCTTCAGAAGCAGTTTCTCCGTAAACGGTTAATCTTCCAAAACATCCATCCGCAGGTAATGTTCCTGTAACTTTACCATAATGTGTTCCAATACCAACATCACCATTAGGCATTCCAGCTATTATAGCGTCAGATCCATACATGCCCAAAAACATATAGTTGGCGCTACTATGGTCTCCACAATATTTTAACCCAATATATGCCGCATTACATGATGCTAATTCTCTACCTACCATATTTACAATTTGACTATTTGCAGCTTGAATAGGAGCTAACGCACTGGCAGGATAATTCCATTCGCCTGCACCTAAATCACTATTAGAACAAAATAAAGAAGCTGGTATACTATTTTTTCCACAACCAATTAATATGTTTTGACACTTTGAATTAAGAGCATTATTACCTGCTCCAAAACCACCATTAGTTTGATATTCTCCTGCAACAAAAAATCTTTTTATACCATTAAACTCCACATCAAACCTTCCATATGCTCCACCATTTCTATTTAAACAAAATATAATATCATCATTAGTTCCCGCACCCGGACCAACAAAACAATGCGAGTGATTATTACTGCTGGAATTTGTAGATGTTATAAGAAGTGATGGACTATCTCCATTAGCGGTGCTTGACAAACCAACACCTATTTTTGTATAACAATTTCTTTCAAATACTTGTGCCATTTTTTATATCCTTTTTATCACATTTAAGTTGGGATAAGGTCTTACTCCAACACCATCAGTAAAACATAATCTTATATATTGAGGAGTTGCTGTGAGAGCTATTGAATCCGTAACATTTGTTCCATCCGTCCAATAAACTTCTATATAATCCGCGGGTGATAAGCTAGATCCGCTTGCAAAATTATCTCTTGGTGGTGGAGATATCATTTGTGCGTATATGAAATTACTTAACTGTCCAGACCAACCGGTTCCATTATATATTTGAAAGTGAAAAGGATCTTTATACGCAGTGCTTCCAGCGTCATTAGGGTTGGCAGTAGCGTATACATCCAATATACTAAAATCAGTATTACAAAGATTTATATCAATATAGTGGTTAGTGGTATTTGAAGAGCAAGAACAAGTAAATAAATTCCAGTCTTTATCTATTTTTACCTCTGATTGAGTTATAGTAACAGCGTCAGTAAAAGCCACAGCTGTATCAGCAGTTGCAGAACTTGCAACTTTGAAATAATGTTGACCATACTGTTGAACATAAGACGATGGCCTATAGTCAATTGTTGAAGAATTAACAACGGCCTTAAATGTTGCTTGACCATCTGGGTATGCGTTATAATGCAGACCAGTGACAAAGTTTGAGCTACCAGTTTCAGATTTTGGTCCAGTAACATATAATAAACCACCAATACGAATAGTTGATGTATCTACTTGAACATCATCTGGAATTTGTCCAATACCAAGTCTACCATTGTTATCTATTCTTACTTTCTCACTTCCATCAGTAAAGAAAGTTATAAAATTTGTTCCATTACCATTTCCAGCGTTGATTTCAAAATCGTGGTTTGATATTGTTCCTATTCTACCATTATCCGCACCACTGCTGGGGCTTTGTAATTCTACTATTCTACCACTATCATCTTCTAATCTTATCTTACCAATACCAGAAGATGATTTTGCATGAAGAATAGTCGCAGGAGATGCTTCACCTATGCCAACATTACCACTATCTTTTACTACAAAAACTTCTCCAATGTTTGAATTTACAACTCTTATTATATTACCAGTGCTTGTTATAGGTCTTGCTGTTTGAAAAACAGCAAGAGCGTAATTAGAGGCACCAGCATCTACTGTTGCAGCGTCATTAGCTAAAAACTGCCAAGCGTTACCGACAAATGAAGTATTGGTGTTTTCAACTCTAAGACCAAGACCTTCATTTACAACATGAAGTTTATAAGCTGGATCATGGTCACCTATGCCAACATTGCCATCCCTATCAATACGCATTCTTTGAGTTAATGAACCCACATTACCTGTGTAAAATAAAACACCACTCTGAGCTGCTGTGCCTCCCTCAGCAGCAAGAACCAAGCCACTATCTGCGGAGTTAGTAGCTGTTGTGTATATGTAGGATTGTTGGGTTTCCAATGCTGATACATCAGTATTACCAACACCAATATCTATCGCTCTTTGACCTGCGTTGGTTCCAGTTCCTCTAAATCTAGCAATATGACCATCACCATTATCGTCTATTTGTAAACGAGTTGCTGGGTCTGTCGTGCCTATGCCTATTTGCTGATCCTCGTCAATCACCATGGCGTTGAATCTACCACTGCCATTTTGAATAGCAAAATGCAACTGTCCAACGCTGTTCGGATACACACCAGTTGTGATGGCTTTCGCTCCGATATAGGCTAAAGGACCACCTGTCCCCGTCTTAAATTTTAGATTTACAAACTCATTGTCTGCATTGCCATCTAAAATGGAGAGTGCGCTGTTGCCGCCTAAATCTACTGATGTGTTGTTTCCGGCAACTGTTAAAGTGGTATCTGATGGCGAGTCCGTGCCGATGCCAACACAACCATCTTGGTCTATTACCATATTTGATGATAGTCCATTAGACCCTCTAGTGCTAAAATGTAACTCCCCATAGTTATTTGTATGGTCTTTAAATCTTGTTTGTATAACGGCTGAAGCTGCTTCGGTAAAACCATCTTGAAATGATATACCAGCCCAGTTATCCGTAGTTTGGTCAATATTACTTATTCTTATATTATCATATGAACCTGTTGAATATTGATTAGTATTTGAACAATTCTCAATCAAGCTTAAGTGTCCTAAATTAATTGTTGGACCACAATCACTATTAATATTTGTTTTCCTTACTACAATATTAGAAACACAAGTGGGTATTGTGCCAGCTGAGTAATTAACTAATAAGTGTGGTTCTATATATCTTACTGGGCCGCCATCACTACCATTAAAGGGTGTATGTGATGTAGGTAGTGTCAAATTTCCAGAATATTTATGCCAAACACCATCTGTAGGTATTGCTTCTGCGGATACAAAATATATAATACCAGCGTTTGTTGAAATAGGATTACAATCTTTGTCTTCTCTAACAACACCAAAGTAAAGATCGCCAGCTGTTCCTGTAGCTCCACTAGCTCTCTTAACCCAAACTTCACCATAAACACTTTCTCCAGCACAAACCGGTATCTTACCTCCACACAAAGTAAGATTACCGTCTGTTGCAAAATACTCAGCATATGGAGCGTCACTTTCATTTGTGTTTCCGTAAGTTACATTTGCTGAATTAGCACTTGAGTATTCTAAAACTTCTGGTCTAATATTGCCATCAGATAACTCTGGATATAAAGAAAAGTTATAATTACTGCTGTAAGATTTGTTTATGTAAGTATTTCTTGATAATAAATTTTCACCATATATGGTTCCACTAACATCTAATTTATAAGCTGGTTGTGTGTTGTTATCACCTATACCAACATTACCTGCAGTAGTAACAGCTAACTTAGTAGATGAACCTGTTTTATCCCATATTTCAAAATTATCATTTCTTGCACCTGCTGTTTGTATTTGCCACTGTTGCACGTCATTTTTTACAGCAATCCACGGATTAGCATCAGTCCGTGCGTCTTCCATAAAGATACCACCCGACGCCCCAGTGAAACTTGTAGTATCAACATGAAGACCAGCATCAGCATCGGGAGTGGTTCCAATTCCCACCCTACTATCGCTAGTTATTCTCATTTTTTCTGCAGACGATAAACCAAATCTCATATCACCAGATATTAACTGAACCCAGTTAGTTGTATCTTGTAAATAAAGTGTTGATGTTGTTCCTGTAGATAAAAGTAAGTCGCCTGCAAAATCTGCTTTCAATAATGCTTGTGATGCTGGAGCTTCTGTTCCCACAGCAAGCGTTCCACTTGATGTTATTCTCATTCTTTCACTAAAATCAGTGCCATTACAAGTATAAAATCTTATTGGGCCAACTGCAAGGTTTTCTATATATGTGCAAGTATTAGCTTGACCAAACACACCAACATCTGTTGAACTATCATTGTCTTTAACATATATAGCACCACCACTAGGCCCATTAACAACCAACGCTCTACTAAAACTTGCGTGATCAGTGATGTTATTTGTTCCAATACCAATATTGCCATCACTATTTATTCTCATCATTTCCGCACGAGTGCCACCATCATCAGATCCAAAAACTAATGAAGCAAAACGATTACCACTACCCTCAGTAATACTACCTATGTAAGATATTCTGTTTTGACTATTACCAGTTAGATTAAACTGTAAACCAGCAAATGTTCCGCCAGAAACATGATCACAATTATTGACCATAACTTGTGCAAAATTTGCAATAGATGGGGTAACATTAGCGTATGCTGTTGAAGTGTCATTTACTATAGTAACCTTAGCCGCATATGGCGCCGATGTTCCAATCGCTATACCACCAGCTGTATAGTATATATCGTTCACATTAGATGTCCAAAAACCACTAGCTCCACCATAAACAGATCCATTAAGAGTTAAATTACCAGTAAAGTTTATGTTACCTGTAACATCTAAGGTGTATGATGGGTTTTCATTGGCTATACCAACTAAACCAGCATCATTAATTGTCATTCTTATGTAAGCTCCGCCAGTTGCATCATTTCTTGTTCCAAAAAATAAATCACCACCTTTATTTGTTCTTAAAAATCTTGCACCAATATAAGCCGAACCAAGTCCAGATCCATCGTGAAATTGCATTGATGCAAAGTTATTTACTGTGGTATCGTCATTTTCTAGAGAGAACATACTATTGGCGTTTGTTCCAAAATTAGTTTCTGTTCTAGCGTTAGAAATTTCTAATTTTCTTGAAGGGGTTGTAGTTCCTATGCCAACAGCCTCACTGTTGTTAACAACAAATAATCCTTCTTTTCCAGATCTTGCAACATGAATTAAATTTTTTGTAGCTCCACTAGTGTGATTAGATCTTATACATAAAATTGATTTTCCATCATCTGGTGTTCCTACAATATATACTGCATCTTGATCTGGTCTATTTCCTGCAGAAATTGATAATGCTGCTGGCGGTGTTGCACAGTTTAGACCAACATTACCTGTAGATCTTTCAATAGTTAATGCTTCTGATATATAAGTTCCGGCATCATCATATCTATATATTCCAAAATCTGAACCGGCATCTGAACCGCCTTCGGTTGTGGCATTTGCTGCTAAACCCCATCTAATACTATTAGAAGAAATATCTCCGGTATGAAATCTAAGAATACGATTACCACCCGCAGCACCATTAATAGTAATACCACTTCCTCCACCTGCGTTTACAAAAAATGCACCGTTATTAGTAAGTTTGTATCCAACAGCAACTGCTGTGGTTCCAACACCAACATTACCACTACTATCCATTCTGATACCTGTTGCGCTGGTCGGACCTATATGAACACCACTACCACCTAATCCCAAAATTGTTGGGATACCGCTGTTTGCTGGCTGAAACTGTAAACATTGAGAATATCCATTTCTGGATACGATTATTCCGTTATCAGACTCAACTTCAAGCCCTGCGCTAGGATCACTAACGCCAATACCAACTCTATTATTAACGCAATCAATAGTGAGTGTGTTGTTGTCAATATTTAAATTACCAACATCTATTAAGTTTTTATACTTAGCCATATTATACCTTAGAATTATTTACATCTTCTAAATGTAATTTATATAATGATCTTATATCATCTGTCCAAACAAACATAGCTATATCTTTTACTTCTTTAGGTATATCTTGTAAGTCATGATTTGGAGCAATAGTATTTCTATGAAATGTTTTTGATATTTGTTTGTTATCCTCTAAAACTATAGTTGCAATTCTATATTGTATTATTTTATAATCACCAATAATCTCTATAGAATCAACCTTAATTATTTTTTCAAACATACTTTTTCTCCACTTTTATAATAAATATAACTTTATTAAAGTATGTGCTAAGCTGTTCTCAATGTTCCGAAAACACTTATCTCCCATAAACCACTAGTGCCCCAAGTCCAATTAGTTGAACTATATATACGTAAGTGCGTTGAGGAGTTAGCTTGTGCTCGCAAAGTGCCGGTCGCCTGCGCATCAAGGGTTACGCCGTTTACCTGTGCGTATCCTAATGATACTGATTGAAAAACCCCATCCAATCCGGTTGCAACATTAAAAGGCAAATTACCAATTTGTATATCTCCCGCGCCACCACTCAAATTACCAGCTGTTATAAGAACATAACCAGCAAGAAATACAGTATTACCTATTTTTGTATATCTACCACATGAACATGAGTAAGTAATAGTTGGGTTAGTTGTTGATCCATTTATCGTAGGAGTCCAATTTCCCTCTTCATATGAATCCAAGACTTCCCCATTAGCACCAAAAACAACACCATAACCACTATTAATACATATGTTCCCACCAGTTGATATAGATACATCAGTTCCAGTATCTCTAGCTACAACCAATGGTTGACCAGTAGGTGATGGAGTATCCGCTATTGTTGATAAATCTTGATCACCTGCAATAATAACTTTGTGTGTTGAAATATGGCCTCCATCTCTAAAATACACAGCTCCTTGATCATGTATACACATTCTTTGTAAGAGATTTCCAGTTCCATTCCCTCGTTGATCAGTATAAAACTCCAAACTCCCTCCGCCAGCGCCGTCAGAGTGATCTGCCGCGGCGTGGGATTGTATTTGAGCTACTGGGGCTATTATATTACCAGTTGGACATGCTGCATCAAAAGACACAACCCCAATAGTGTCTCCAGATAAAGGATATGATAATGTTCCTATTGTATTACTTCTAGATTTAGATAAAGATATATAAGCCCCATGCGTGTCTGCACAAAATCTGGTTACAGAAATTCCCGGAGTCGCATTACTAGTTGATGTGTTCATAATTTGTAATGCTGCACAGCATTTAGTAATAATGGTCCCAGTGCATAATCCAACCGCGTTAGTTCCCACAAGAAGTGAGCCAAACTTATCTAACCTCATTCTTATCTGAGAATTTCCAGTATTGTCTCTTGTAGAAAACATAAGATCAGTAGCCATATTGTCTCTACAAAATCTAGCTGTAATAGTAGCACTTCCAAAGGGGTTAGTTGCATCGCCATCCCAAAAAGAAATAGATGCCATATTACATGCTGTTGTGTCTGGGTTTGCTACCAGTAATACATTATGCCCACCAGCTGTAAAAGTTGTATTTGAGTTTGATTTAGATACTGCCAAACAAACACAACACGGTTCAGTGTTACCAATACCTACACGATTATCAAAATAGTTTTTAGCTTCACTATTATCACCGCTTTGATATATTCCATACTGATGATTTATAGTTGTGTTAGCTCCTTTTAATGTGTCAATTTTTACTGATACCGCACAACATATAGTTCCTGTGGGGTTAGTTGTATTAGAACCAGTTCTTGCCCAAATACCCCAAACATCTTTTAAGGTTCCAACAAACTGACTATTGTTAATATAACTTTGAACCCCTAATCCAACTCTGTATCCATTATCAACAACACCCGTTGGCATACACACATATGTTGAATATAGTTCAAGAGTTTTACAATAAGCCGTAACAGCGCCAGTTCCGGCACCAGCTGGTTCTCCAAAATAAGTGCATATTTCTGCTGTTTTTGTTATTGTTTGATCGCGATCATTATATACTGAAAACATATAATTTGGAACATGCGGAGTTCCTATACCGACATGACCATCACAATTAATAGTAAACCTACATTTAGCAGAACCACCACTACCAAAAACAAATTTCATATCATTACTTTCATGGTTTTGAAAATGAACTTGACCAGAGGCCGAGCCACTTTCATTACCTAAAACAGTTATATAAAATCCATCCGTGTCTGTGGTTCCAGTTGCTATATTTGTCATATGTAGTCTAGATTGAGTATCAGCAACATCTGCGTTTACATGTAAAACTTTTCCATTTTCTGTTGTTGGTGAATCAATACCTATACCAATATTTCCGCCATTAGTTATTCTCATTCTTTCACGCCAATCAGCGTTGCCACCACCAGCTCTTGTTTTAAAAGATAAATCACCATTATAAGCAGATTTATAAATATTATTGATAGACCATTCAGCTTGATTACTACCTCCTGTAACAAGGCTAATACTAGAAAAATCCTCCGCAGTTTCATTGTTGTTTCTAACAACAAGCTGTGCTCTTATTCTTTGGTCATTATTAGGTGCAAAATTTACAGTTTCATCTTTCCTAATATCAAGACGCACAGCTGGTGCGTCCGTGCCTACGCCAACATTACCTGTGCTTCCAACAATCCTCATAGCCTCAAAAAGGTTACTGCTTGTGTTACTCGGCAAGAAAACAAAATCATTATTTACAACAGCTGAGCCGTCTTGAGCCATACAAGGGTATTGAACTGCTATTCTAGCTCCGGTAAATCCACCTCCATGACTGCCAGCCACAGAACATATACCAACAAAATCAATACTCGTCCACTGATCTTGTGTTATTCCCTCCAAATCAGCTGAAGCTGCGTCATTTCCCATTCCAATATTAATTACTCCTTGACAAGATTTATTTGTTATTGATGCAGAGTTATCTGATATTAATTTTTGCCAAATGGTAGTTGCTGATCCATTACTAGTATGTTGACCCACTAACCTACCACACAATCTTATACCCTCGCTTATAGACGATGTTCCAACCGATATGTTGTTAAGAAAATATATATCCGATCCGCTAGTAGACCAAGGATTACCACCACCACCTATTGGAGATCCATTAGCATAATAAGTTCCGGTTATATTGACATCGCCGGATATATCTAATTTATACGAAGAGTTTGGATTATTAACACCAATACCTACTCTATTATCAACAAAAGACATTGTTGGTGTTGTAAACGTAGTTCCACCCGCTGCTGTTGATGGTGTAATAGTCAAATCACCAGAAACAATATTGTTTTGTCTTATTTGCCAGTTAGTATTGCTGTTTGTTGATTGAAAGTTAATAGCCGAAGATCCATTCAGAGAGGTATCACCTAAATATAAATTATTTGAACCATCAAGATATAAACCACCAGTTCTAATATAAACCTTACCAGTGTTATCTATTGTCATGCGATCATTAACACCTGCTGTTCCAAATCTCAAACAATTATTAATATTATTATAAACTATTCTGCCTGCATCTCTTAAATCTTCATCACCAAACCCTATAGTGGCATCGGATGTAAGACCTGCTATTATACTAATGCGTGCCCCATCTCCAGAGGCTGTGTTATTTCTTAATATAAGCAAATCATCTGCTGCGTAAGAAGGGTCAGTTCCACCAGTTCCTTTTCTAATATTTAATAAAGCTTTTGGATCATCAGTGCCAATGCCAACAAGACCAGAACTAGTTATTCTCATTTTTTCCGCCGCGTCCGTTCCAAAAATAATATTCTTTCCACTCGGAACAGATAACCCTAAATCCGTTAAACTGGCTCCGCTAATACTAGATGCAGCGCCTCCAACATATGCAAAATCTGCACCATCGCGCATAAAACGAATACTTGAAGTGGCGGGACCTGCAGAAGAGCTATGTTCAATTCTGATTTCGGTGGGAGCAGCTGAAGAAGATCCCAATAAATGAAGAAGAGCTGATGGGCTATGATTACCTATTGCAACATACCCATCAGTATTTATAAGCATTTTTTGTGTTAAGGTTACATTGTTACCCGATGTTCCAGAGGGAGCTGATCTCCATTGGTGAGCTCCATTATATTGAATATAATCGCTTGCTGGAGCAGTATAAACATACTTGTTATTTCCATCACTCTGATTATAATACCAGTTTTGACCTATACCTATCTGACCA
>Ga0181568_10005798_pt1 | contig 10836 bp, 5 predicted proteins | sample 101ome_20_FD_133758 | JGI IMG/M metagenome (GOLD analysis project Ga0181568, IMG submission 133758) | Coastal salt marsh microbial communities from the Groves Creek Marsh, Skidaway Island, Georgia - 101404AT metaG (megahit assembly) | ecosystem: Environmental > Aquatic > Marine > Intertidal zone...
AAGTTCTAATAAAAAACCTGAACTTGGCACTAAAGAGAATATTTTAGGAACCGCCGCCGCAGTTGTTATGGGTTATGGTGTCAATAAACTCAATAAACGATTCCCTTCAAAACGTCAAAAAGCAGTAAATGAAATTAAAACAAAAGGGCAAAACATACTTAAAGCCCAAAAATCTACTAATCTTACTCAACGTTTAGGAAAATTAGCTGTTTCTCAAGTACATGCAACAGCTAAAGCGTCAACTGCTTCAAGGGCGGCTGATATTGCTCATGCAAATAATCTTTCAGCAAAAGTTCAACCATCTGCAAATGATAGAGCCCGACCATTTTCTAAAAATGTAAAGTATCTTGGGAATAATAAAGGGTATGGATATGGAAATCCAAGGTTTGCATCTCCTTCTGGAATAAAGGGCGTTTATGAGAAAAAAATAGCTAATATAGCTAGTTCTAACAGAGCCGCACAAAAGGTTTGGTATCAAGTTGCGAAGCCAACGTCAGAAAATGTAAAACAATCAATGGATAGCTTCAAAAAAAGCGGTGGTATGAAATTTACAGAACCTAAAATGCCATCTGCGTCTAATAGTAATTTTACTAAAGCTCAAAGAGTTGTAAAAACTTTAGGAAAAGTTGCAAAGTTTGGTGGGGTTTTTGGCGCAATCGCAACTGGCTTTAACTCAACTCCAGTTGGTGATGCAACAATGCATGGCACTTACAAAAATTATAAACTAAATCTGAATAAGTAGAGACATGAATGGCTCTTTTACGTCAATTCTATACCAACTTTACTGCTGGTGAGATTTCACCGCTTTTAAGCTCTCGTGTTGATTCAGATGCTTATCGTAACGGCGTAAAGACTTTAGAGAACTTTCGTATGAGAGCGCAGGGTGGTGTTATACGCCGCCCAGGACTTCGTTACCTTCAGACTCTATCTAACACTGCATATCAGACAGAGCCATACGTCTATGATGCTGATGAAGCCTATATCCTGATATTTAGCAATGCACAGTTAGATATTGTAGATTTTTCAGATCCTACAAACATATTGCAAACACTTACATCCCAGAAGTGGACTACAGCGATGATTGGTCAGCTAAAGGTTGCTCAATCTGCTGACACAATGATTGTTGTTCATCCAGATATGGAAATGCAGAAGATAACAAGAACTTCTGCTACAAGCTTTACTGTTACTGATTATGACTTTGACCATGATGGTGCGGCTCACTATGAGCCTTTCTATAGGTATGTAGATCCTGCTATCACAATACAGCCTCAAAATACAAACACTGGTTCACAAGATTTCACAGCTTCATCAGCAATATTTAGTGCTGACTGGGTCGGTGATCACATTGAATTTACTGACTCTGATGATACTGTAGTTCATATAGAGATTACAGCATATGTATCTAGCACAGTTGTAACTGGCAACTTTAGCCAAGCTGTTGCAAACACAACTGCTAGGGACACTTGGAAAGAACAGGTATTTTCTTCCAGAAGAGGTTGGGCAAGGTCTGTTATATTCCACGATCAAAGACTTGTTTTTGGTGGCGCAAAGTCTCTTCCCAACCATTTGTTTTTCTCAAAGGTAGGTGAATATTATAACTTTGATGCTGGGACTGGCCTAGATGATGAATCAATTCAGGTTCAAATAGCCGAGAACCAAATATCAGAAATAAAGTCATTGGCTTCATTTCGTCATTTAGCAATCTTTACATCAGAGTCTGAGCTTTATGTTCCTACTGTTGATGAGCGTCCACTCACACCATCTACAATAACTATAAAACGCCAAAGTTCTTTTGGTACTGGCAACGTTCAGCCTAAAGAGTTTGATAGCGCAATATTGTTTATTACACGTTCAAAAGGGTCTATCAGAGAATTTATATTTTCAGATTTAAGCCAAGCATATGAATCTGATGCTGTTACTATATTAGCTGGTCATCTTGTGGGTGAACCTACTGATATAGAGGTTCAGCGTGAAGCTTCTGATCAGGTTGAAAGTTACTTATATGCAATCAACTCAGATGGCGACTTGCCTGTTTTTGTTAGTATTCGTAAAGAAAAACTTCAGGGTTGGTGCAAGTACACAACAGAAGGTTCTTTTAAGAACATAGTAAATGTAAACAGAAGAATTTTCGCTGTTGTCGAGAGAACTATTGATGGCTCCACAGAAACACGTTTAGAGCTTTTTGATAATGAATATCATTTAGATAGTGCTAGTAAATATACATCTGTTTCTCCAACAGCCTCTTGGACTGTATCGCATCTTCCAAATACTGATGTATATGTTAAGTCTGGAAATTACTCTTTAGGACAGTTTACAACAGATGCTTCTGGCAACATAACCTTGAATGATCTTGTTGATGAAATTGAGGTTGGAATAAACTACACACCTACTTTAACAACTCTACCTGCTGAGTTTCAATTGCAAGATGGTGTGTCGGTTGGGCAAAAAAGAAGAGTTGTTAGAGCATTACTTGATTTGAATGAATCATTAAATGTTCAAATACAAGGAACTAATCTTCTGATAAGAAGAGTAACATCAAACTTGTCTTTGGCTCCTGATGCTATCACGGAGAAAAAAGAGGTTTACTTGCTTGGGTGGGGTAGAGAAGGTAATATTACCGTTAGTCAGGATCAGCCGTTACCACTTGCAATTAACGGTGTCCTAGTCGAGGTAGAAGTATAATGGGTGACGTACTAGCATCTCTATCTGGCGCACAGATGGAGAAAAACGCATATAAGCTAGAAGCTCAGTCTTATGAAGAGCAAGCGGCTATGGCAAAGATTGAAGCTGATCAAAAGATGGTTCAGCGTGATTTGCAGTTGCGTAGACAGCTTGCTTCTCTTGGTGCATCGATGGCGGCTCAAGGTGTTTCTATAGGCACTTCTGGATCAATGTCTGCTTTGGACTATGGCGAAAAGCAGTTAGCAAAAGCTGATATGAGGTCTATTAAGTTGATGGGGCTTGGTAGACGAAGACAGCTTCTTACTAGCGCCGCCTCTTCTAAAACAAAAGGTCGTGCCGCTGTCATTAGAGGATATGGTCAAGCCTATAGTGCCGCTATTAGCAATGCTCAAGCTTATCAAGACTTTAGTTAAGGTGTAGTTATGGTTTTTAAGCCAACACAAGGTAGACAATATTACGCAAAAGAGTACGGCGTTGTAGACGTTAGTGGTCAAGTTGCTATGGCTAGAGCCATACAAGAAGTTGGTAAAGAAGCAACACAGGCTACATTGAAGTTTGCTCGTTCTGTAGCGGATGACAATTATAATCAAGCTGTTCGTCAAGCAGAAGCTGACGGTAAAACAAATGCAGTTATTCGAGATCCTGATACCAATGAAATCAAACCGTTAGTAGATCTTGATTACACAAAAGCTGACGATAACTTTATGACTAATGATCAGAGGGATGATGTTAAGCAGACTTGGCGTAATGCCGCATTTCAAACATATGCTTCTGCTGTTGGCAATGATGCCATTAATGACGCTGAAGCTGTATTTCTAAACAACAAAACAGATCCTGATGCCATTCGTGGTGCATTAAATGGAAAGCTTGAATCTTTTCAAGAGACTTTAGATCCGAGTCTTTATGCCCTTATTGAGCCTAAGATTGTTTCAGCATATAGAAAAGCTGAGAACAAAGCGTTTGCTAATCAACAAATAGCAACAAATGAAAGAGCTAATGCAGATAACTCTCAAGCTCTTATGAACAATGTAGACCAAATTGGTATTCTTTCTTCAAAGCTGACAGGCGATAACGTTAAGGATAGGGCTATCCTTGATACCATTTCTAATCTTAGAGAAGAAAACGAAGCTATATATGAAGCTCTTGAACTACATGAATATGGTGCGGCTAATATTCAAAAGCTCAAGGTGCAAGAAGCCACTATTATTGCTAATAAAATGGCAACTGCAACTGCTGAAAAAATATATTACAGCCCTAGTGGTGGTTTAATTAAAGCTATAGAAGCGGCTCATGCCGCAGAAAAGCAGTTTGAAAACAGTCCTGATATTGATGGCGCAAAAGTTCGTGACCTGATGTTGTCAGAGATTTCTAAGCTAAAGTTTATAGACGACTCTAAAATATCTGAAACTGTTAAGTCTGATAAAAAAATATCAGATGAAATGACACTTAGAATTAGAAGTGATGTTTCATCAGTTACTCGTGATGAGATTATTAAGTTACCTTTAAATGATGATGGTCTGAAGGCGGCATTGATTAACATCTATGACGCTGAAGCCAATGCACAACAAACATCAGCAAAGCAAAAAGATGAAATTATAGATAAAGCCAATGCGGAAGGTTTTGATAGAAACTTAAATATTTATTTAGACAACACAACGTCCGATCAAGAGAAAGAAAGTGCGGCTTTGTTGATGGAAGCCTCTTATCAGGCTGGACTTGTTGATGGCGGCAAATATAAGTTATTTGTAAACGCCAGAAATAAAAAAATTGATGCAGATATAAAAGCACTTGGAACAGCAAAGATGGCTGGTATTGATATGATGATGGCTAAGTCATCTGGGTATCAAATGAAGCCTGATTATTTTCTTGGATTAGAAGATCAGCTTATTCAAGAAAAGATTATTGGCGAAGGTCGTGCAATAACTCTGAGTTCTTGGAGAAGCAAGGTTGAGACCTATAGAAACGCATATAAAACATATCACGATAAGCAATCAGAAATAAGAACTGCATTGAGTAATGCAAAGAATGGCATTATTCCAAGTGAGGGTCAAAAGAATCTTATTGTAGAAGCTTACTCTCCTCAGTTTAAGAAAGACTCAAAAGGTAGCGTTTTCTTTCATGAGAATTTAAATGTTAGAGAAGATAACTTTGATATGGCTATGAGATTTGCTCTTAGCTACAAGTTTCTTCATCCTGACATGGTATCTGCGATGCGTAGTTTGTCTAACGCTTCAGTAACAGATGAGTCTTTTGAAGTTGCTGTTCAGCTATACAATAAGATGCACGATACCCTTGCTCATGGCGTTAACAAGGCTGGAGCCTCTGGGTTAGGTGTTGGTGACATTGTAGCTGATGAAATAATTAGCAATAGCGGTATTGATACTGTTCAGTACAATATGGCTAGGTTTGTTGGTTATAAAGATTGGCAAGCTATGCAGTCAGCCGGAACTAAAACCACAAGCGGAACTCGTGTTGTAAACAGCATTGAAAGCACATTTGGATCTAATCTTAATGAAGTAATTAGCGCAAATCTTGGCTCTGCTATACAACCTTCTACATGGTGGGAAACAATCTTAAATAACACTTTCTGGGATTCTGAACGTGATCCTAAAGCTTTGGTTCAACTCGATCAGTTGTTTGAATCTACACCTGATGGTCGTTCTGTTGATGCTAATGATTTGTTTATTAGAGATCGTAGATTAAACGAATATATACGTCAGTCTGTTGTTTCTAATATGGTTTTGAAACAACTGCCTATGACAGAAAAAGGTATTCAGTTAGCCATTAGAAAAGCTGTTACTGACGTTGGTACTAAAATTGGAATTAACTTTGATGAAAATGATCAGCCTTATATTGGCTTCAATACTTGGTATAAAGAAGCCTCATCAAGCATTGGGCCTAATGTAGATACATTGCCTGAAGGTGGTGTTAGTGCGGCTGTGTTTAGAGACATTAAACGTAATGTATTAAGACCTGATGTTATTGTAGATGAGAGGATAAAGGATCTTATTGAAAGCGGTAATGGCACTTTAAAGATTTATCCTGACCAGCAGTTTGGAAGAGAGCAAACATATTCCGCATATATTGTTACACCAGAAGGTGAATCAACTCAGGTTCTCAGAAACTATCGCTATGATTACAAGCGTTCTATTGATTACCCTGTTATGCAAGCGGCTGTTAACAGAGTTAAGAATAGCACTCTTAAAAAGTTCTTTAGTCACATCAATATTCTTCGTGGGCCTATAGTATCTGGTGTTTCTGAAAAAATATTAGCTGACTTTAAAGGTGATGCAGAGCTTATTGGTTTAGGTCAGCCTGAGTTGTTTATTGGCGCACTTGAAACTCTCAATGAGACACTGAACGCTGTTAAGCCTGTTGCTGGCTATCTAACTAATGATTCTTACACAATAGACCCTCAAGTTGATGCAGAAGATGTTAAGATATTAAGGGCTTGGTTAAATGGTGACTTTGAAAGTGAAGAAACATTTAACATGGCATTACAGGAGAGCCTAAGTGAGTAATATTGATTGGGACTTCATCCTTAGTAAAGAGGGCTTTAAAACTAGCGGTTACGTTCCTGATGCTGAGAACTCTAATTCAGGTGTAACAATTGCTAGTGGATTTGATCTTGGTCAGAAAAACGAATCTGATCTGCAAGGACTGCCTGATGATATTGTTTCTATTTTAAAACCTTATCTTGGGATCAAAGGTGCAGATGCGTCTAGCATTGCATCGAATCTAAAGGTCAGTGAAGATCAGGCAAAAACCATCAATGAGTTTGCAAAAAGCAAAGAACTTGTTGGTTTAAAAGATAAATGGCAACAAGCAACTGGTAAGTCTTTTGATGACCTACCAATGAATGAGGCAACTGTTATTGCATCTGTTGCTTTTCAGTATGGTGATTTGTCTTCCAGAACACCTAACTTTTGGAGTCAGGTTACATCTGGAGATTGGGATAGTGCTGTTGCTAACCTAAATGATTTTGGAGACAGATACTCTACAAGACGTAGAAGTGAAGCTCAGTATTATGAGTCAAAAAAAAAATCTAAAATAGAGTCGCCTTATAAAGACATAAAGGTTCCTGACTGGTGGATGGGCAAAGAGCCTTCTATCAAATTACCCCCAGCAGGTGATGTCAGCCCGGAAGGGATCATACCTGAAGAAAAACCTGTCATAAGCCAAGAGCCTATTGATGTGCAGGAGATGATTCGGCGTGATATTGAGGAAGCAGGGCCTGTTGCAGAAACACTTAGACGCAATGAGTTTGGCGAAGCTAACCCACTATATTTTACAGAAGACTCATCCCAGATATGGGGTGCGGCAATGCGTCAATACAACCCTGTGTTGGCTTTGCGTGATTATTTACAAAGCCTGACTATAGAAGATGATGAAGATCCTGATTATGATCCAGCGTTAGACCCTCAAGTTGAAGCTAGACCAGAGCTTCGCTGGAGAGCGATGCACTCTAAAAGCTCAAGCCAAACTGCAAGAATAGCAGAACAGCTTGATGAAGAGAGATACGATCAGGAAATACTTGCCTCATCTGACTCTGGTGTAGCAGAACTTACATCTACTTTATTAAGTCCTGCAACACTATCTCCTTTGGCTCCTATGAGATATATGAAAGCAAGCTCTTTGCCTAAAAGGTTCATAGGTGGTGCGGCTTTTACTGCGGCTGTTGTTGCACCAGAGCAAATGATCTTAAATGCGGCAAGAGAAGATAGAACTGTAACAGATAGTGTTATGGTTTTGGCACTTGCTTCATTAATAGGCGGTAGTGCTAATGCCGCTTTTGGCAGGTTTGCGGCTCAATCTATAAATGCAAAAAGAGCAATGAAAGAGGCCGCATACGAAGCTAAATATACTGATGGTATATATGAATCCGCTGGTGCGGCGGCTAACCCTACAAGGGCTAGGGAAACTGCCTATGCTACTATGGAGCGTGATGCCGCAAAGGAAACAGGCGTTAAGTTAGAGAAGCTTGGGTGGAATCCTGTATTTCGTATGCTAAAGAGCAGTAATCCTATTGTTCGTGGTTTAGCGGCTGAAATGGTAGACATGGGCGGTATTATGACCAAGCGAGTTGATGAAGAACTTGCTATGGCACAGTCTGTAGAAACGACATTTAGAACACGTTATTTATCCGAGCTTCTTGCTTCTGTAAGGGCTTCTGATGAAGCTTATCTTTCTTATCGTGGTAAGGTAGCAAGTGACAGTGATATTGTCAGGTCATTCCAGATACTTGGCGCACAAGCTAAAGATAAGTTTTCAAGAAGCGCAAGATACTTATCTGAAGTAGATTTTCGTATTCGTATTGGTAAAGCTATGCGCCGTGGTGATGTAGATAACGTTGGTGATGCAGCATCTCCATTTGTTACTCAAGCCGCAACTGCCGCTAGAAAGCAGTTTGATTTAATAAAAAGAGAAGCTGAATCTGTTCGTTTGTTTGAGCAACAAATTGAAGAGGCTATTTCAAAAGCAAGAGCCGCTGGGGATGAGGCTAGGGTTACAATGCTAACATCAAAGCTTCGTCAGGTTCAAAGCCAAGGCGTATCTGTAAACACAGCGGCAAGTTATTTGCCAAGAATGCATCGTGTTGACATGATTATGAAAGACCCACAAGCTTTGGTTTCTATTGATAGATCTTGGCTTATTGAGACAAAGGGATTGTCTAGAACAGAAGCTCAAGCTGTAGCTGACGATGTGTTTGATAGCGTTACAAGAAGCAAGCCATATCTTGATGTAAACACAGGTGATCTTGATGAGTTACTTGCCCCATCTAGCGCAAAGATGCGTAGTCTTGAGATACCTGATGAGCTAATTGAAGACTTTCTTGAAAGCGATATTGAAGTATTGCTTAGACATCAAACTCGCACAATGGGCATGGATATTGAAATTGCCAGACGCTTTGGTAGCATCGACATGAAAAATGTCATCGATGATGTAACCAATGAGTATCAGCGTTTGATTGACGAAGCTGTAGGTGTAGACGCTAAACAAGCACTTCGTAAACAATTGCAAGATGATCTTCGTGATATTCGTGGTTTGCGTGACAGACTGCGTGGCACATATGGTGCGTCCAAAGATCCACATGCTATGTCTAGCAGGTTTGTGAGAACAATGAAGTCATTTAACGTTCTTGTTGGAATGGGTGGTGCGATGGTGTCATCAATACCTGATGTAGCAAGAGTTGTTATGGTTGAAGGTTTTCAGCAAGCTTATGGCAAAGGGTTGAAGGTTCAATTTGCTAGACAGTCAACTGCTATAAACAGGTTATCTAAAAATGAGCTAAGAAAAGCGGCTGTAGCGGCTGATGCTGTTCTTGGTTTAAGAGCGCATGCTTTTTCTGATTTAGGTGATGTGTTTGGCAATAGGTTTGCTGTTGAACGTGCTTTAAATGCAAGCACTGGAATTATGTTTATTCTTAATGGATTGAACATATGGAATCAAGCTCTTAAAGAGTTTGCCGGAAATGTTACCATGCTCCGTATGACTGAAGGCATAATGAAGCCTTGGGAAAGACTAAGCAGAGCAGACAAAGAAAAGTTTCTAAAGAACGGTATAGATCAGCAAGCTCATATGCGTATGCAACAACAGATTCGTCAGCATGGTGAGCAAGTTGATGGCGAATGGATGCCAAACACTGATTCTTGGACTGATGGCACAATGCGTCTTACTTTTCGCAATGCTTTAAATCAGAATGTTGAGCGTATTATCATTACCCCGGGAGCTGGTGATAGAGCTTTGTGGACTTCTACTGAGTTTGGATCAATGTTAACTCAGTTTAAGTCATATGGTCAGGCGGCAAATGTCAGATTGCTAACGTCTGGTTTGCAAGAACGTGATGGTGCTTTCTGGCAAGGTGCTTTCTTGCTTGTTGGTCTTGGCGCAATGGTTAATGAACTAAAGCGCAAGCAGTATGGCATCGATAGAAAAGAAACCTTCGATGAAAAACTTATCAACGCAATAGATCGTAGCGGTATCACTGGTTACTTTATGGATGTAAACAACGCTATAGAAAAACTTAGCAACAATCGTCTTGGTTTACGGCCTTCTCTTACAGATCAGCGTTCATATCCTATGCCTACTGGTGCAAAGTTAAATGCTACTTTAGGGCCTACTGCTGGAAACATAACTAACGCCGCAAGCATTATGACAGATATATTGACTGGTACTGCTGATGAGAAAACGAAAAAGAGTACAAGGTTCCTGATTCCTGGGGGTAACATACCATATACAGATCCGTTTTTAGATTGGGCATATGGGCAGTAAGTATGTGAATTTTATAGAGTAAGCCAAGAATGTATAAGGGGATATTATGGCTACAGTTCAAATTGCAGATAATGACGCTAGAGTACAATATACTCAAGCCGTGAACGGTTTGGATAATGATCCAACTCCTGCGGCTAGTCAGCTTACTATAGATTTTCCGTTTTTTGACGTTGACGAAATCAATGTTATTAGAACGGATTCATCTGGCAATGACACTACGTTAAGCAGAGGAACTGGTTCTGATACATTTACTGTAACTGGAACTTCTGTTGATGATGGTTTTAGTGGCGGTTATGTTGAGGTGCATGACACAAACTCAGACACAAGCACCACTTATACTATATTTAGAGACATAGCTATTGAGAGGACTACTGACTTTCCAACGTCAGGGCCTTTTAATATTAATGCTTTGAACACTGAATTAGATAAAGCTTTTGCAATTAAACAAGAGCTTGAGACTCAACTTAGCAGAACTATTAGACTAACTGATTCAGATACTTCTACGGCATTATCTTTGGTTTTGCCAAAAGCGGCAGATAGATCTGGAAAGTTTCTTTCTTTTGATGCTGATGGCGCTCCTATTGTTACAACAAATGCTGGCGACTACAAAGGTGCTTGGTCGGCTGGCGTTGCTTATGCTGTAGGAGATACGGTCACAGACACAACAACAAACAATGTGTATCGGGTTAGTGCGGCTCACACATCTGCTGGTGTGTTGCCATTAGATACAAATGTAAATTCATCTAATTATGTTTTGTTCATTGATGTTGCTACATTGCAAACATCTTTGATTGAAAGTGTGGCGGCTGATACCGCTACAGCATTGGCAATAGCGTTAGGATAAGGAAATGGCTAACACCTTTAAACTAAAAACTAATGGGT
>Ga0181568_10005799_pt1 | contig 10835 bp, 8 predicted proteins | sample 101ome_20_FD_133758 | JGI IMG/M metagenome (GOLD analysis project Ga0181568, IMG submission 133758) | Coastal salt marsh microbial communities from the Groves Creek Marsh, Skidaway Island, Georgia - 101404AT metaG (megahit assembly) | ecosystem: Environmental > Aquatic > Marine > Intertidal zone...
AGAATATGGCAGTGCAGGTGCGGCACCGACTCGCCTCCATCACGACCATTGTTGATGACCAATCGATACCCGGTCTCCGCAAGGCCGACTTCCCGGGCGACTTCCGCAGCCTTCAACATCAAATGGCCCAACAACTCCCTGTCTTCTTCCCCAGCCTCAGCGACGCGTGGAATTGGCTTCTTGGGAATGACGAGGATATGCGTCGGAGCCTTGGGGTCGATGTCTCGAAACGCATACACGAGTTCATCCTCGTAGACCCTGTCGCTGGGAATCTCACCGGCGATAATTTTTTCGAAGATTGTCATGCTGTCTGGGGCAGCCCCGGTTTTACTCCACCAGCAAGGCGCAGGAGTCTCCCGGCTTGCGCCGTTCCCAATTCGTTCTCAGATAGATCACGATCTGGTCATGCAGCGCCTGGCAACGGTCGCTCCAACGGCGCGCCCCGATCAGCTGTTTCACACACCGACGAATCCCCTTGAAATGCAGAATCTGCGGTGATTCCCCGAGCTTCTCGTCCAGTTCCTGCTTCAAGCGACTGAAGAACATCAGCTCGTAGCCCTTGCCGGACTCGAACGCCAGTCTCCCCAGATCCGTCTGGATGACGCTCGCGTGTTCGGACTCCCCAGTTTCATCGTCAGAGTTGACGGAGAAACCCATCCCTTTCAACACCTTCTCCAAGGCGTCAGAAAACTCATTGATGGTGACATGCTGCCTGCCGAGTTCCTCCTTGAAGTAGTGAAGCACAGCCTCCGCAGCGTGACGCACCACATCCGGATCAATGGACTCGACGGCCTTGCCGATCAACTCGACGGTCACGGTCTCGGCGGAGCAGGGAACGGTCTCCCCGGTCGACATTTCAAATTCCAGGCAGTCGGATCGTAGTTGTATCATGCTTGACCTCCAGGTTCTTCACCGCTTCCAGGAACTCCCCCGCATCTTCGAAACGCCGATACACGCTGGCGAAACGCACATAGGCAACTTCGTCCACCGTTCGCAATGCCTCCATCACATGGGTGCCGATGACCCCGCAAGGCACTTCGATCTCATGCTGCTCGGTGATGTCATTGACGATCTTTTCAGCCATCTCCTCAATCAACTCCGAGGAAACCGGCCGCTTCTCGCAGGCGCTGCGAATGCCGCTCAACAGTTTCTCCTTGTTGAATTCCTCACGCCGTTCGTCCCGCTTGATGACCATCAGGCCCTTGTGCTCAATCTCCTCGTAGGTCGTAAAGCGATGCCCGCACTTCAGGCATTCCCGGCGGCGACGAATGGTCGCCCCTTCGCGTGACGAACGGGAATCGATGACCTTGTCATCCTGACAAGCGCACTTGGGGCACCGCATGTTTGAGAAGAAGAATGCTCTATCGGATCAAAGCTATGGTGCTAACATACAAAATATGGGGGTGTCAACCGGTCATACATCAAAATAAGGGGTCGATTGTCATGATCTCGCGGCCCGTGCTCAACCGGAGTGTACGATCGTTGGGAAAAGCGCTGTTCCCGGTCCCTCGCCGCCGCGTCTGAGAGGCGACTTCGACTCAAAAGACTCTTGCCAAAGTCGCAATTGAATTGCTTCCAACAACGACTCGCACAACATTGCCGCGCCACGTTTTGATAGTAACCGTCTTCATAACATCATGAGCGAACACACCTATGATCTGATTGTCATTGGCGGCGGCCCCGGAGGCTACGTCGCGGCCATTCGCGCCGCCCAACTGGGCCTGAACGTCGCCTGCGTGGAGAAAGAAACCGCCATGGGCGGAACCTGCCTTCGGGTCGGGTGCATTCCCAGCAAATCATTACTTGAATCCAGCCATCACTTTGAGCATGCCCGGCGGCATTTCTCTGACCATGGCATCAACGTCGGCGAGGTCGAGGTGGACCTGCCAGCAATGTTGAAACGGAAAGAACGTATTGTCGCCGGCTTGGCGGCCGGCATCAACGGACTGCTGAAGAAAAACAAAATTGCCCGACTCAATGGAACCGGAAGATTGGTCGGCGAAGGAAAGGTCGTGGTTGCCAACGCGGACGGAGAAACAGAGCTGAGCGGAAAGCACATCATTATTGCCACGGGCAGCCGGTCGGCTCCGCTTCGGGGTGTCAAGCTGGATGGCGACCTCGTGGGCACGAGCACGGAGGCGCTTTCGTTCCCCGACGTGCCGGAGCATCTGGTCGTGATCGGCGCGGGAATCATTGGACTGGAGTTGGGCTCCGTCTGGTTGCGTTTGGGGGCCAAGGTCACGGTCTTGGAATACCTGGATCGAATTCTGCCCGGAATTGACAGCGAGATCGCGACCGAGGCGAAGAAGATCTTTGAGAAGCAGGGCTTCGAGTTTCGGCTGGGAGCCAAGGTGACGGCGGCGGCGGCCAAGGACGGCGTCTGTGTGGTCGAGGCGGAGGACATGTCGCCGATCACCTGCGATCGGGTTCTGCTGGCCGTCGGCCGGATCCCGAACACCGAGGGCCTCGGCGTGGAGGAGGTCGGCATCGAACTCGACGGACGCGGACGAGTCATTGTGGACGGGTCATTTCGCACGAACGCGCCCGGCATCTACGCCATCGGCGACGTGATTCCCGGCCCCATGCTGGCGCACAAGGCGGAAGAGGATGGGGTCGCGTGCGTCGAGGGCATCGTCACCGGACATGGTCATGTGGATTACAATCTCGTTCCCGGCGTCTGCTACACGAATCCAGAGATCGGCGCCGTCGGGCAAACCGAGGAAGAGTTGCAGGACAGCGGGGTCGATTATCGTAAAGGGGTCTTCCATTTTCGGGCCAATGGCCGGGCCCACTCGATCGGCAGTCCCGACGGGAAGGTGAAAGTGCTCGCGGACGCGAAAACGGATCGCGTGCTGGGTGTGCATGTCATCGGACCCCACGGGGGTGACCTGATTGCCGAGGCGGCGGCCGGCATGGCCTTCGGCGCAAGCAGCGAGGACCTGGCGCGGCTCTGCCATGCGCATCCGACCCTGGCCGAAGCGTTGAAGGAAGCCGCGCTGGCTGTGGACGGCCGCGCGATCCACGCCTGACCCGAACCAACGGCCCCGGATTCCCATCGTTCCCAATCGGGAGGAATCGGTTATGTTCGCGCCAGGTGGAAGCGCTTGCCGACCAGTTGAACAAGGCCGAGGGACTGAACCAGATGATCTTTCCGGATCTCTGGCAACAGCAGGCCGTGCGCGAGCTTCGAGAGGGCAAGGACGTGGTCGTGCACGCTCCGACCGGCGCGGGTAAGACCCTCATCTTCGAGCTGTGGTCCAACGCCGGCAAGACTCACGACCGGGCAATCTATACGGTCCCGACTCGCGCCCTCGCCAATGACAAGCTCGCGGAATGGCGCGCTAAAAACTGGAACGTCGGCATCGCAACCGGGGACCTTTCCGACAACCTCGATGCGCCGATCATTGTCGCAACCATGGAGACGCAGAAAGCCCGCCTGCTGGGAGGCGACGGCCCCAGGCTGTTGGTGGTCGACGAGTATCAGATGATCGGGGACGAGGATCGCGGTTTGAATTACGAACTGGCCCTGGCCCTGGCCCCGGAGGGCACGCAACTGCTGCTGTTGAGCGGCAGCGTCGGGAACCCGCAGTCCGTCGTCAAGTGGCTCGAGCGGCTTGGGCGCAGGGCCGCCATGGTGCGGCACGACGAACGTCCCGTGCCTCTCGACGAAGTGAACGCGGCCGCGCTCAACTATCAGGTCCCCTCAAAGCTGAAGACTTACTGGCCGAGATTCGTCGCCAAGGCCCTGGCCGACAACCTCGGCCCCATCCTGATCTTCGCGCCGCAACGCCGGGCGGCGGAATCGCTGGCCAACGAGCTGGCTCATAAACTGCCGAACGACAATCCGCTGACACTCAGCGAGGCGCAGGAGCAGATCGTCGGCCCCAAGCTCACCCGAATGTTGAATAGCCGGGTCGCCTATCATCACAGCGGACTCAGCTACGGAGCGAGGGCCGGGGTGGTCGAGCCCCTGGCGAAGGCCGGTCAATTGCGCGTGGTGGTCGCCACCATGGGCCTGGCCGCCGGGATCAATTTCTCACTGCGCAGCGTCGCCTTGGCCGGGGATTCCTACCGGCGCGGCATGCGGGAACACATCCTCACCGGCGACGAGATTCTCCAAATGTTTGGCCGGGCCGGTCGCCGCGGGATTGACGAGACGGGCTACGTGTTGATTTCCGGCAACCAGATTCGGCAGCGTGACGCCTATCCCTGCCAATTGGCGCGCAATGGCATGGTGGATTGGGGCGCGCTGCTCGGACTGATGGCGGCGTCGGCGGAAGCGGGGGAAGACCCATTTCAACGAGCGGTGCGCGTCCAGGAGCGCCTCTTCAGTTCGAAGCCCATTTTCCTCGGCGTCGAGGAAACGATGAAGAATCCGGACGCGCCCTGCGGGCTGAGGACGGACTCCGAGCGCGCCCGCCGGGTGCGCCGCAAGGTAAAGCAGTTCCTCAACAGCCGGGGAGAGTGGGAACTCTATCCCAAACCGAGGGAGATTCCGCTGTCCGAAATCTACGTGCAGGAAGTCGACCCCCAGCAGTTGACGTCGCTGAAACTGACCGCGCCGGTGGCCGGACAGGCGACAGCCGATTCCTCCATCCCGGATTCTCGGCAAACGCCGACCTTGCGACCCGCGCTTTGCGAACCCGGAATCGTCGAGAAAACCGGGACCGGCCAACCGGTCGCGATCGACGAAGTGGAGGGACTCAGCCTGTTCGGCCGAGCCATCCCCATCGCCGACAAACTGGCGGACAACAACGTGCTTCTGGCCAAATGGGTCCGACGAATGACGAATTGGAACGGGCGCAAGGCCTCAACGAGCCTGTTCCGCAAGCGGATCGCGCCCCTGATTGAAGCCGGACTCAAGGAACGCGGGACGCCGGTCGCCCGGATCGACTACCACCGGCATCGCATCATGGCCGTGGTAAGCGCGGCGCAGCATAAAATGCGCGTGCCGGTAGACCAGGCCGGAGTCCCGCTCTGGAAGCCGCCGACACGCGAAGTCATGCCCGCGGAATGCGTCACTTGTGGACTGACCCGGACCTGCCGAAAGCTGTCCACGGAAACGGGCGTGGCCTTGCTCTGGAAGCGGCTCGGCCTGATCGATTCCTCCGGCGTCCCCACGTTGCGCGGAAGACTGGTCAGCTTCTTCTCCCAGGGCGATGGACTCGCGATCGCGGCGGCGCTGGAAGATCCTTCCTACGAGATCGACAAACTGGTCTACGACTTGGCCAACCTCGACGCGGGCTTCCGCTTCTGTGGGGACGACAACCGCTGGGCTGGAAGACTCGCGGACGTCAGCCGAAAAACCTTCGGGACGCAGACCTACCCCGGCTACCTTGAGGTGGGGGCGCCCCCGGGCTATGGTTTTGGAGCCGAGGAAGTGGCGGAGGCCGCCCACAAGAACCCCTCCACGCGACACGCATGGGTGACTGACATTCTGGGCGCGGGCGATATCGACCGAATGATCATCGAGTGGCGGAGCCTGCTGCGTCGCGTGGCCCACGCCCCCGAACTCGATTGGCCGCGCTGGAAGGAACTGCAAGGGCGCGCCTTGGAGACTTTGGGAGAAACCGACTCACCGACGAATGTGAACCTTCCACCGCTTGAATTCCATCAAATGCGCCGCGCGGATCACCGCCTGCGCCTGAAACGCTATTGATCGACACGAAAGCGTCACATTTCCCCGGGCTTTGGGCATTGACATAAGAAGCGGCGAATCCTAGAAATCCCTCGCACAGTGAGATTTGTCCTAAGGTGAGTTATCGCCTTCAACAGCCAAGTTTTATGAAAAAACCTCTGATTTTCGCCGGACTTCTGTCGGCAGGCGTCCTGTTCGTCCAGACGTCTGAGGCCCAGACAGTTCTGAACAATCTGACCTTCGGCCAAGAAACCATCGATCTGAAAAATGTTCCGCCGGACAAGAACTGGAAGATCGAGGCGTCGGTGAAGGGTTTCTACGACGACAACATCAACACCACGCCGTCCGGCGCGCCCGGCAAGACGGCCAGCTGGGGTATGGAGATGGCTCCTAGCGGTGTCGTCGGCATCAACACGGGGCAACTGGAAGCGGCCATCGGTTACGGGTACAACATGAAGTACTACGAGAACCGCTCAAACTCGGCTGACCATCGGCACCTCGCCGGCGGCATGGTGGCCTACGAGCTCTCGCCCCGCGCCCGAATTGAGGCCATGAACTTCTTTGTGGTCGGTCAGGAGTCGGACGTTCTCGACCCCAGCGGCACGTTCACCACACGTGTCAACGGCGACAACATGCGCAACCTTGCCGGCATTGGCGGGTTCTACGAATTGACGCGTCTGCTCTCGCTGGACGTCGGTTACGCAAACTACTTCGTCGACTATGACAACGATGGATTCGCCGGCAGCCGTTCCGCGCTGCTCGATCGCATGGAGCACCGCTCCTCGGTGGAGTTGCAATGGCAGCCGACCGACACCACGACCGGACTCGTGGGTTACCGCTTCAACGTCACTGATCAAACGGGCGACGACCCCTTGGCCGTCCTGGTCGGGGGCAACATCACGCCTGACAGTCGAGACAGCCGCTCACACTCGCCTTACCTCGGTGTGCAGCATCGCTTCTCCGCGAGACTCAGCGGCGCCGTCCGCGCAGGTGTGCAGTTCGTCGAGTTTCCGAACTTGGCTCGCGTGGTCGCCGCAGCGGCTCCTGCAGCTCCCGCGCCGGACACCGACCTCATCAGCCCTTACGCCATGGCCAATCTCGCCTACAGCATCGGCGAGGGCGGTTCCATCAACATGGGCGCTTCCTACGATCGCTCACCGACCGACCTGTTCGCGCTCGACGCCAACAGCGCTCCGACCCGGGACGCCGGACGCGCCAAGGTCTTCAGCGGCATTTCCTACCAGTTCACCCCCCGGATCACGGGCCGGGTCAACGCCGAGTTCCACCACGTCAAATACAACGGCGGCGCTGGCGACGACACCGTCGACCTCGTCTTCCTCGGCGGCGGCGGGTTGGAATACCTCATCATCAAGAACGCCTCGGTGTTCGAGGAGGTTTCCCTTGAAGCCAGCTACGCGTTCGACCGCCTGGACTCCGACACCACCCTGCGTGGTTTCTCCCGTCATCGCGTGTATCTGGGCCTCAACGCCGCGTTCTAAAAAGCCTTTCGCACACGATTTTAATCAGCAATCGGGGGGGCCGGACGGCGAATCTGGCCTCCCCGTTTTTTCATCGTCATGAACAACGGCCAATCTCCGGCAGAGTCGGATTCAAATCTACATTTTCTCGATTATTGGCGCATCGTCCGCATTCGCAAGTGGGTCATCCTGTCCGTGTTCCTGCTCGTGGTCACAACCACGACCATCTTCACCCTGATGTGGCCCAAGACTTACTCCAGTTTCGTCCGCGTCGAAGTCAAGAAGGAGGCGCAATACACGACCAGCCTTTTCCAGGGCGGTTCCTCCCAGTTTTCCCAGCATGACATCTACTTCATGCAGACTCAGTTCGAGCTGATCCAATCCAAGGACATTCTCTACCAGGTCATTGAGGAACTGAATCTCAATGTCGAGTGGGGACGCCGATACGGAAACCCCGTGCCGTTCGAAACACTGCAGACGTTCGAGATCCTCGAGAACAAGATGCGGGTCGAACAACTGCGCAACACCGACCTCATCGAGATCACCGCCTACAGCGAGGACCCCCAGGAAGCCGCCGACATCGCCAACAAGATCGCCGAGGTCTATCGGGAGCACCGCATCAAGGATCGACAGGAAGACTTGGAAGCGGGGCTCGTCACCCTGCGCCAGGATCGCGATCTCGCGCAGAAGGAGGTCGACGACCTGCAGCAGAAGATCAACGATGAGATCGAGCGACTTGGCGTTTCTCCGACCGTGATCGGCGTCACCAGCCAGTTGATGGACACCCAACTGGAGGTGCTTCGCCAACTGGAGGCGCAGAGGGTCCTCTCTGAGAACGAGTATCTCGAGGCGAACGAAACAGTCGTCCGGTTGGAAGCCATGGAACCCAAGCAGCTGGAGCTCTCCCTGCTGACCGTGCAGTTCGACCAGCCCCTGTCACTGCTGCGCAGTGAGCGCGCGACCCTAGAGATCGAGCTGGTCTCGAAGCAGAGCGAGTTTGGCGAAAGCAATCCCGAGGTCATTCGCGCGAAACAGGCCCTCCAGGAATTGAATCTCCAAATCGAAGCCAGTGTGTCCGGCATCATGGACGGTCTTCGCACCAAGCGTGACCTGAAGAAGAAGCAGCTGGATGAACTCACACGGAAGGCCGACGAAGCGCGGGACAAGAACAAGAAGCTGGCGACGGATTCCCTAGTCTACCGAAAACTCGACGAGGAGCTCAACAAGAAGAAGGATCAACTTCGTATTCTCGAGGTCAAGATCCTGCAGACGGATACGGACAACAAGCTGCTTTCCCAGAAGGTCGTCCGGGTCACGGATCCCGCCGAAGTCGCCAAGAACCCGGTCGAACCCAAGATTCCCCGCAATATCGCGCTGGGCATCGTGGTTGGCCTGATCGCCGGATTCGGACTGGCGTTCTTCATCGAGTACCTCGATACCAGCGTCAAGACCATCGACGAGGTGGAGGCGGCGGTGGGGGCGCCGGTGTTGAGCGTCATTCCCCAAAACGTCGGCTCCCTGATCGATGAGGGTCCCGACAGCCCGCATGCCGAGGCTTACCGCGTCCTGCGAACGAACATCATTTTCCAACGCAACGACGAGAAGGCCAACACCCTGACCGTGGTCAGCGGCGGCGCGGGCGAGGGCAAGTCCACGACCGTGTTCAACCTCGCGGTCATCTTCGCGCAGAACGACGCGCGGATCCTGCTGATCGATTCCGACCTGCGCCGCCCCAGCGTGCACAAGATCCTCGGCATTTCCAACAGAGTCGGACTGACCAATGTGCTCCTCGGCAAGACCAAGTTGGAGGACGCGATCCAGACGACGCCGCAAAAGGGGCTGGATGTGCTGCCCAGTGGAAAGCTTCCGGCGAGCGCAATGGGAATCCTGAATTCACCCCAGCTGAAGGAGTTGGTCGAGGATGTGCGCAGTCGCTACGATTTCGTCTTCTTCGACGCGCCGCCAATCATGGGCGTCAGTGATTCCTCGATCCTGGCCAGCATGATGGACATGACCCTGCTGGTGATCCAGTACCGCAAGTATCCGCAGGCCATGACCGTGCGCGCACGGCAGATGGTGGAGAAGGTCGGCGGCAACCTCGTCGGGGTGGTAATGAACAACATCAGCATCTCCCAGGACGCCTACTATTACTATTACGGAGGCTATCACTACAGCCACTACTCACTTGACGAGGAACAGGCTGTGGAGGATGAAAACGAGGATAAAGGCCGCGGGTCCGGAAACAGTGGCAAGGATTCAACCAGGAATGAACCCCCGAAAACCGGACTGAATCGGAAGTATTGAAACGGCTGTCTGGAGACATGATGAGCAATTGGAAACGGCACTTTAATCGGATAATCCCAGCGGTGGTCGGAGCGGGACTGGCAATCTTGATCGCCGGATGCGCCGCCGACGGGCCGGAGGGCTCACGCAGCATACCCCGGTATACCGGGCAGGACGCCGGCAAGTCCGCCCCGGACTTCAACGCGTTCCGAAACGACGATCGCGTCCAGGTTCTTTTCTCGGGTTCCTCGGCGCCGCCCGAAAATCACACGGAACGCGTCAATGATGACGGGACCATCACCCTGCCGCTCATCGGTTCCGTGAGCGCCGCCGGGCTCACCCCCAAGGAATTGGAGGAGGAGATCATGCGGCGCTACATCCCGGAATATTACAAGCGGCTGAGCGTCAGCGTCCAACGCGAGGATCGCTACTACTGGGTGAGCGGCGAGGTCAAACTTCCGTCGCGTCTCAACTACCTTGGAGAAACCACGGTCCTGCGAGCCATCGCCGCAGCCGGCCATTTCACGGATTTCGCTGATCCCAGAAAGGTCAAATTGACGCGCAAGTCTGGAAACCAGTGGTTGATCGACACCAAGGCCGCGCAACGCGACCCGCGCTACGATCCGCCTGTCTACCCGGGCGATCGCATCCACGTGGAAAAACGATTCTATTGATGATCCGGCTTCGGATTCTTTCCGGCCAGAAAGCCGGTTTCGATCAGGAATACAAGGGCTTTCCCTTTTCGATCGGGCGGGCAGCCAAAGACGAGTTGCGGCTTGCCGACGCAGGCGTCTGGGATCGCCACCTGACCATCGACTATCAGCCCGGCGAGGGCTGGTTCGTTCGCCGCAACCCCAAGGCATCGGCCATGTTGAATCACGCGCCGTTGGAGGAAGCGCGCCTCAAGGCAGGAGACGAACTCGAGTTAGGCGCCGTGCGTATCCGATTCTCACTCAGCGAATCGGAGCAAAGGGAGCTAAAGGGGCGGGAGCGCCTGACCTGGGCCATGATCAGCATCGCCGTCGCGGCGCAGGTCGCCCTGGCAATCTGGCTCGCGTGATACCGGCCGTCCGTCCGGTCAAGGCTTGAACAGACGATAATACTTCGCGTCGCCCGAGGCGGCCGCCTGTATCAATAGTTCCTTGGACTCCCCGTCGTCGTTCGGCGTCGCTGCTTCGCTGGTCCACACTACGGGAGGAACGAGGCTGTCGGTCGACTGGAGAACATAACCGCTCGCCGCAGCCGGCCAGAGAACACGCACGCCGGCCCCGGTGGCAGGAAAGACACCGACCGGCGGTTCGTTATCGGCGCCCCAAACAGTCAGGCGAAGGGTCGCGGCCGCCGTCAAGGGTCCGTTCGAGGCCGCAATCGGTATCTCGTAGATGCCCGGCTTCGTAACCAAGCCCTCGATCACTCCCGTGCCCGAATGCACCTGG
>Ga0181568_10005801_pt1 | contig 10834 bp, 8 predicted proteins | sample 101ome_20_FD_133758 | JGI IMG/M metagenome (GOLD analysis project Ga0181568, IMG submission 133758) | Coastal salt marsh microbial communities from the Groves Creek Marsh, Skidaway Island, Georgia - 101404AT metaG (megahit assembly) | ecosystem: Environmental > Aquatic > Marine > Intertidal zone...
CACCAAGCTCAAGAATGTCTACACCGTTATCGATAAGAGATCGGCAAATTGACAGCGATGTCTCAAAATCCGGATCACATGCACAAACATAAGCAATAAACGCAGAACGATTATTCGTTCTGCAACTTGAAAAAAGTTTCGCGATTCGATCAGTTTTCTCCATAATTAATAAATTGCATTTATTCTCAACATCGAACCAATTAGCAATGGTAAAGCGATCTTTAAAAACTTTAATTAGGTGATTTTAGCATATCGTATTTTTTATCCCCTGTTTTTCCTTCTATTTTCTCCCTACTACATTAGGAGGATGCTTGCTCGTGGGGGATACAGTAAGAAGCTAAAATATCGACTAGGTTTTTGGCCAGTTCTTCCTGCAAAGAAAAAAAATTGCAAAAGAATTTGGATTCAGGCTGTTAGCGTGGGTGAACTTTTATCAATACAAAACTTTTTGATATCTTTAATCAAAGACTCCAGAGTTGAGATTGTTCTCAGTGGCACAACAAGTACAGGACTCAAAATTGCGGAACAAAAATACTCAAAAAACATACTTGCTTCAGGGCCATTCCCATTGGATTGGTGGCCTTTTTCATTTCTTGCATGGAGAAGAATTAAACCAGACATGGTGATTTCTGTAGATAGTGAACTTTGGCCGGAACATATGCAACAAGCCAGAAAAAGAAATATTCCATTTTGTATTATAAACGGACGGTTATCCAATCGTTCATATAAACGTCTCAAATATGCAGGACTTTTACGCAAATTACTAATTCCAGATAATTTACATGTTTTAGCGTCCTCTGATGAACAGAAAAAAAGATGGTGCAAGATTGGGCTTGATAAGAATAGGGTAACTTCAACCGGAAATTTAAAAATTGATGCAATATCAATCCGTCCTCCTAAAACGGAAGAAAAAAATAATTTAAAAAATGAAATGGGATTTCCTGAAAATTCAATTATTTTAGCCGGTATTTCTACCTGGCCAGGCGAAGAAAAATTTTTGTTAGACTCAATCCAAAAAATTAGAAATGACAAAATTGATGCAAGATTACTTTTGATACCTAGGCATGCTGAAAGAAGAACTGAAATAATCGAAGAAATAAATTCATTTAATTTCTCATTTCATAAAAGAACTTCGAAATCGGAAAGTACTGGCGAAAACATTGTTTATCTTGCTGACACGACTGGTGAACTTTTAGAGTTAATCAAAGCCGCCGACATTGCCTTTCTAGGTAAAACCCTTCCTCCCCGAGGCGAAGGGCAAAATCCCTTGGAACCGATTTCTGCAGGCATTCCAGTTGTGCTTGGGCCTAAGTGTACAAATTTCAGTGAAATTGTAGAAAGTTTGCTAAGTTTTGGTGCTGCTCATCAGGGATGTTCAATCAATGAAACTAAAAATCTTTTATTTCAAATTCTTAAAGACCCAGAGAAACGCCACGATATGCATGAGGCGGGAATTGAATGGAAAATCAAACAGGGAAGTCCTTCAATTACAACATTAGGAATAATTAAAGAAATGCTCTTTGGCGAAGAAAGGAATCCTTCATAAAATATCACTTGTTAGAACGAATGAATTCTAGAATATCTTTAAGCAATGGAAAAGGCCGAATATGCCAAGATGTAGTTCTTCGGACTAGTGAAAAATGCCCATGTGAAGAGTAAATCCGGACTTCTGCCTCCCCTCCACACTCCTTAATCTTTTCAGCAAACTCATAGACTTGATTTTCTGAAAGGATTGGATCAAATTTTCCGTGCATAATAAAAAAAGACGGCAGCTTATTTTTGATTTCAATACCCATCGGCATCAATGTATTAATATCGATCTCACTGGGAAAAAGATCGCGGTAGAGGAATTCTTTGGTCGGATCAAATTCAAAGGGGCAAGCCATTGGAATCACTCCTTTTATCCAATTTAAGTTTCCACCAAACTCACTCAAATATTTTTCATCCATCGCAACCAAACATGCGATATGAGCTCCAGCTGAATGACCGATCAGAAATATATTTTTTTTATTTCCTCCAAATCTTTCAATGTTTTGTCTAACCCAAAAAATCGCTCTGGCTAAATCCCTTGGAAATTCAGGAAAACGCACTTCTGGATATAGGCGATAGTTGATCGAAACAAAAACAACACCATTTCTTGCAAATTGTTTTCCAATCTCTCGATGGTAATCTTTTTGCCCCCATCTCCAACTTCCACCATGAACAAAAAGAAGAACTGGGGATGCAATGCAATTCTTAGATGAAACTACATCCAGACCGTGCTTTTGATTCTCTCCATATGCAATATTTAGGTGCTCTTCAATCTCGACTTTCTTAGAAAGAAAGAAATCAGCAAATGACGGATTAGAGAAACAAGAAAGTAAGATGAAAGCCCTAAAGAGCACTGTAAAAAACGGAAGAAAATGAGGTGGGGCGATAGACCGGATTCGAACCGGCGACCCTCGGCACCACAAGCCGATGCTCTAACCAACTGAGCTACTATCGCCATTTAAAAATAATATATCTAATTAAGTAATTTCTATCGTCAATGAGAAAGCACTAATCTAACAGACAAGCATTCTTGACCAAAGATTGTTTCCAAGGCATGTTAAAACTTTTTAAATTATGTTAAAAGCAGGAATAGTTGGTCTACCGAATGTTGGTAAAAGCACTTTATTTAACGCCCTTACAAAGAGTCGAAAGGCAGAAGCTGCAAATTACCCATTTTGCACAATAGATCCGAATATTGGAGTTGTTCAAGTGCCTGATGATCGTCTCGCTGAATTAGCCAAGATTGTGAATACCCAAACATTAATTCCGGCAGCTGTTGAAATGGTAGATATTGCCGGTCTGGTGGCAGGAGCGAGCAAAGGTGAGGGATTAGGAAATAAATTCTTGGCCAATGTTCGCGAAGTAGATGCTATTGTACATGTCGTTCGTTGCTTTGAAGACGAAGATATTATACATAATATGGGTCGTGTTGATCCAGTTAATGATGCTGAAGTAATTCTCACAGAATTAGTTCTTGCTGATTCTGAATCTGTAGCCAGTCAGCTGCAAAAAAACACTAAAAAGGCACGAGGAAACGACAAAGATGCTGAGGCAAACGTGGCCATACTAGAAAAACTTGTACCTCATCTTGATGAAGGCAAACCAGCAAACCTGCTGCCTTTGGACGAAGATGAGACTGTAAGATTAGCTAGCTTTTGTTTACTGAGTGCCAAACCTATGCTTTATGCATGCAATGTAAAGGAAGATGAATTGGCTGACTTTTCAAACAACATTCATGTTTCCAAGTTAAAAGAATGGGCGTCCGAGCAACAGGATGCGAGCTCATGTGTTATTTCAGCAAAAATGGAGGAGGAACTTTCTGAACTTATGGAGGCAGAAGTCGAAGAATACCTGGAAGCGATTGGGGTTTCTGATTCTGGAGTTTCAACTTTAATTCAATCGACATATGATCTTCTTGGACTAGCATCCTTTTTAACGGCAGGCGAAAAAGAAGCCCGTGCATGGACATTCAAAAAAGGAATGACCGCTCCACAATGCGCAGGGGTTATTCATACTGATTTTGAAAAATCTTTTATTAAGGCAGAAGTGGTCTCCTATGATGATTTGATTACCACTGGCTCAATGCAGGCAGCAAGAGAAGCAGGGAAATTAAGACTTGAAGGGAAAGATTACATATTTGCTGATGGTGATGTTACCCTATTCAAATGTAATGCGTAATATTGGCTTACTTCGCTTGCTGTTAGGATTTTTTTAGATAGAATTTTGCTTATAATTTTTCCTTTCCTTTTTATCATTTATTGAATCATCTAGGTTTTTCGTAATAGAAACGTTTAACTGAACATTTCTACTTTAAGTATTATTCTTTTATCTCTCCATTTTCTTATAATTGCACACATCATGCTTTCGATCGCCAATAATTTTATCAGGCTTTCCAGATCCAGCTCATTAATTGCACTTGTTGTATTATTACAATCTGCATGCTCAGAGAAACCTAGTATACAAACCTATACCATTCCCTCTGAATATGATGGACCAATTGTTACTTGGACCTTGCCTGACAATTGGGGAGAAAACCCTGATCTTTCCGGTCCAATGGCAGGATCTTTCCATGTAAAAACAACCAATGGTCCTCAAGGAAGGATTGGTGTTATGCCTTTTCGAGAGAGTGTATCGACTGTCGATGTTGCCAACATGTTTAGTAGAGAAATGGGACTTCCTGCCTTCGACGAAGATTCAATCAAAGCAATCCTGGAAAGTAAACAAATTGGAGAGCGAACATTTGAATGGCTTCGTTTAACTGAAGCAGATTCGTCATTAAACTCGAGAACGGCTCTTTTGGCATTGCTTAGAAAAGATGGCGAAACTTGGCTCTTTCCGTTTATTGCAGATGAAAAACTTGTAAATCAAGAGATCGCTAATTTTTCTAGTTTTCTTAGTTCCTGTACCCTGCGTTCTGCTGTTCCCAAGCCAATCGTTACCAAGTCAGTTAATAAAAGAATCCCTGTATCCAATTCTCCGAAGCAAAAAGTTAATCCTTGGACTTGGAATATTCCTCCAACTTGGAATCAAGGTAAGCAATCGAGTGTTCGTGTTGGGAGTTTCAGCGTTAATGATTCTCGAGGTAATAAACTCGACATATCAATTACTTCATTCCCGGGCGATGTAGGTGGACTCCTTGCCAATGTAAACAGATGGATCGGTCAAATTGACCTTAAACCTATTGATCAATCAAACATAGATAAATATTGTTCACCAATTCAAATCGATGGTAAGAAGTCACATTTCGTTGAGGCATACGGTGACGAAAAAGGGATTTTAGCAGGAATCTTATTTCAAGAAAATAAGTCTTGGTTTTTTAAACTTATCGGTGACCGTGATTTAGTGGAAACAGAAAAGAGCACTTTCATGACATTTCTTGAGTCTGTCAGAAGTAGATAATATTGTTAATATCTAATGAAGAAAAAAAATACTTTAGGAGAAAGAAGAAAAACCTTTTCGTATCTTCTCCCTTTTGCATCTTTACGCTTAACACTTTCTTTGCTCAGCCTTTCAATGGTTCTAGTCTTCGTAGCAACCCTCGAACAGGTAAGGATTGGAATTCGAGGAGCATTAGCAGAATACTTCGAATCCTTTTACGGAATTTGGTACTACCCAAAAGACTTTTGGGGGGGTGAAATGCTCCACAATATACCTCTGCCCATCCCCGGTGGATATCTTTTAGGTGGACTTCTCATTATTAATTTATCAGCTGCTTACATCGTTCGTTTTCAATGGACGATGAAAAAAGTCGGCATTCAATTGATTCACTTGGGCATTATTCTTCTACTCATTGGACAGTTAGCCACACAAGCCATCCAAGAAGAATCCAGGATGCAAATTAACAAAGGAGAAACAAGTAACTACATCGAGAGATTTCATGGAGTTGAACTCGCACTTCGTGATGTTTCAAATCCTAATTCTGAAAATGTGATTACAATACCTCAGGAATTATTGATTGATGGTGAAACCATTTATGATCCAAAGTTACCATTCAAAGTTAAAATTGAGAGATTTGGTGTAAACTGTGATTTCGACATCGGAAAGCCTAATGAGCCAAGGTCATTAATTACTTCAAACATTACAAGAGGAGTTGGCAAATCTGTTAATCTAAATGTCACTGCTAAAGAAGAAGATTTTAGTGGCGATGCTATTAATTTTGGCTTTCTCTCCTTAGAATTATTAGATGGAAAAGAAAGTTTAGGTAAATGGATCACGATTTCTCACCCAGCTGGTAATCATATTTGGGGACAATTGTCTCCGACTCTTGCAGACCTTGAATTTCAGTCAATCAGACATAAAGGCAAACTATGGGGTATGTCTCTTCGGCAACAAAGAGAATACCTACCCTTCTCAATTGAGCTACTTGATATCGAAAATGAATTTTATCAAGGTACGGAAACACCTTTTAACTTTGAAAGCGATGTCAACCTGCACCTTGAGGGAAATCAAACCAGGCGTGCACTTGTCTACATGAATACACCTCTCAGACACGGGGGGAAAACATTCTATCAATACCAAATGAATGATGCTGGGAATTACACTGTCTTCCAGGTGATCAGAAACCCTAGTTGGTTGGTCCCATATATTGCATGTATTTTCGTAGCAATTGGAATGCTTTGGCAGTTCAGTTTTCATCTTTTCAAATTCCTCAAGAAAAATACTCGTACCACAAAAGCTGCCTAGAATGAGTATCATTAAAAAAATTCTTTTTGCCCTTCTTTTAATCGTTGGTCTATACATTTCCTTCTTCCCAAACACTTGGACGCAGGCTTCGATGTTTGACTTTTTTAAAAGTCAGGAAAACTTCTCAGATTCAAACAATTCATTCGACCTCGATACATTTTCCAAAATACCTGTGTTGCGTGGTGGTCGTGTAAAACCACTTGATAGTGTGGCAAGGAATATTCTTCTGGTGCTTCGAAATAAGCGAACTGCTCTTAAAATTGTAAAGGATGATGAACTGAAAATCATAAATGAAATAAAGAATAAGAAAGTTCTCAAAAAAACTCTTACCGATGATGAAGTTGGAAAACTGGAAGCTTTTTCCAAATCTAAAACACATCTAATCCCACAAAACGGGGTTGAGACTATCGCAGTCGAAGTTTCTGCAATTGATTGGCTTGCACAAGTTCTCTTTGCCCCAGAAAAAGCTGATGAATTAAAAACTTTTTTAATAGACCACGATCAAGTCCTCGGTTTGATCAGCCAAAAGTTATCCTCTAATGGAAAGTTCTACTCTTACAATGAGCTTAAGCCTTTTCTTTCGAATATTGATTCAGCTGCACGCAAGGCTGGAGAAATCGAGTCTGAAAAAAGGAATAGTTTCGAGCAGAACATTATCGAACTTTATCGATCTTTGCTTACCTACAAAAAGCTTAAGCATTCACTATCCCCACCTATTACTCCAGAAAGACCAGAAGTTCTTGAACAAATGGATGTAGGGAATCTTGTATACAATCCTGAACAAGACAATGCAATCAGTGATGAATTTATACGATTTCGCAAACTCACTGCTAACCTAGCCAAAGATCCAACAATTGTAAAATTGGGCAGTAAGGAATTCGCAAAAGTTGTTTATTTTGTTGATAAATATAATCAGGCTAATTTATGGACTGAATTTCTTCCTATCCCCCCCACCCCTTCGGCGGGTGATGGAATTTGGAAAAAAGTAACCGAATCATTGGTTGGTGAAGAACCACTTGAATCCAAAGAAAAACAGAACATGGATCCTGCTCAATTCGCTGCAAATCTGCGCGAATTACTTTCCATGGACGATGAACAGCTTAAAAAAAGGATCCAATTCATTAGGGATAATCAGAAAATGAATCCTTCTGCAATTTTTGCCACTCAATACGCAGAAGTAATTAAACTCCTCAAAGACATTGATCCAATTATTTTCGAATATGAAAAACTGGCTAGTTCCTACCTTGAAAACAGATATGCCGAATTTAACGCTCTAACAAAATCTTTGTATCAATCAGCACGCGAAAGAGCTGCTCCCAAAAGCTCTACCTTATTATTTGAAAAAACTTTTAATGGTTACGAACCCTTTTACAGGAGTTCTATCGCTTACATATTCATTTTTATTATCGCCAGTATCTCGTGGTTATTGACCCCATTTTCAAATGCCTCTTCAAATAATACAAGTCTTGTTAAAGTTCTTCGTAATTCTGCTTACTATCTAACCATTATCGTTTTCCTTTGCCATACTTTTGGATTGGCTGCTCGAATGTACATTGAAGGTCGTCCCCCTGTCACAAATCTTTACTCATCCGCCCTCTTCATAGGTTGGGGGGCAGTTCTATTATGCTTAGGAACTGAAAAGTACATCCGTTTAGGAATTGCATCTGCAATGGGTTCATTAATCGGGTTTGCTAGTTTGATAATTGCTCAAAGTTTGAGTATGGACTCTTCCCTGAATCCGACCGGAGATACTATGGAAATGATGAGAGCTGTGCTTGACTCTAATTTTTGGTTAGCTACGCATGTCGTCATCATTACTATTGGTTATTCCACCACATTCCTTGGAGGTTTTCTTGGTATTGCCTTTGTAATTTATCGTTTTGGAAGCTTTATTTTACCCCAAAATTCATGGCTCGGAAAAAAGTTACTTTCTGTAGAAAAAGACGCCAACCGAATTCTTGGCTCAATGATATTTGGTATAACCTGCTTCTCCTTATTTTTCAGTTTGGTTGGAACAATTTTAGGTGGAATTTGGGCTGATCAGTCATGGGGACGCTTTTGGGGGTGGGATGCAAAAGAAAACGGTGCACTATTAATAGTTATTTGGAATGCCATCATCCTCCATGCTAGACTTTCCGGAATGGCTAAAACCTGTGGCTTAGCCACCCTTTCGATCTTTGGCAATATTGTAACAGCATGGTCGTGGTTTGGGACAAACATGCTGGGTGTTGGTCTGCATTCATATGGTTTTATGGACAAAGCTTTTCTTCCACTTATGTACTTTTTTGCATCTCAAATATCCTTTATACTAATAGCCTACTATCCGAGTGCCTGGAATTGGGGAATAAAGCTACTAGGTTATGACAAGCAATCTAAAATTGCAGAATAGCCAAGTGTTTTTATATAAATTATTCAGTTAATTAATTTTTCGAGCGGTCTTATCCAAGTGTTTTTTTAGTACCTCCAAAACCTCTTCAACTGATCGTCCAAATGAACATGGGAATGGAATTGGCCCTTCATTAAGTCCACGATTTTGTAATGCTTTCTTTTTTAAATTAACTATTAGCAAAAGACGACCCCCGTAATTCTCACTCGCGAAACTTTCAATTTCTTCATGCCTGAAATGTTGTCTTCTCCACCACCCTCTCAAGTTATATCCATCTTTATTAATTAACAACCGAGACCACTCAAAGAAAAAGTCTAACAAATTCAATAACCCAAAAACCGCAAATCCAATTGTACCAAGCCAACTAAAAAAAACACCAATATACCCGACAACAGAGAAAAAAAAGGCAGTCATAAATAAAAACCCAGAGAATGCCATCTGTCTCCAGTTTACTGGCTTAATTACGACTTTGATATTACCGCCCATTCCTGATTTTAATAAAATCAAAGAAGAGATCCATTGGCCACATTTTAGGATGGACGAAGAGTTGGGAACAAAATTGTATCCCGAATATTAGCAGCCTTAGTTAGAAAAATCACTAATCGATCTATCCCCATTCCCATTCCTCCAGCTGGTGGCATACCGTGTTCCAATGCTAAAAGAAAGTCATCATCGAGTTCCTGAGTTTCTTCACCCACCTGTTTAATAAATGCATCCCTTTGAACGGCAGGATCATTCTGCTCAGAATATGCGGGGGCGATTTCCTGGCCGTTTATACAGAGTTCAAAAACATCGATTGTACTCGAATCTTCTTCTGTAATCTTCGCCAAAGGGCACAATTCCTTAGGTATGTGGGTAACAAAAGTAGGTTGTATTAATGTATGCTCGATAATTTTTTCAAAAACATCGTTAGTCACTTCAAAGTCTTCCAGATTCGGATCAACTTCAATCTTCAATTCTTTAGCTTTTTCAAGCTTAGCTGATTTTGGTATCTCAAACCAATCATCTCTACCTACTGCCTCAATGATTAAATCTTTGTATCTCGCCTCTTTCCATTTGCCAGATAGATCAATGGTATCCCCTTCACTTCTTTCCAACTGAAGAGTTCCCAAGGCTCGCTCGGCAACCTGTTGAATTAAAGACTTAGTCAATTCCATCATACCCCGATAATCAGTGTATGCCTGATAAGCTTCCAACATAGTAAATTCCGGGTTATGCCTACGGGAAAGTCCTTCATTGCGAAATACCCGTCCAACTTCAAAAACCCGGTCAAATCCACCCACTAACATTCGTTTTAAATGTAATTCCAAAGCAATTCTCATATTGAAATCACAGTCAAGTGCATTGAAATGTGTACGAAAGGGACGAGCTGCCGCTCCTCCTGATACTGATTGTAACATCGGAGTTTCGACCTCTAGGAAATCTCGTTGCCAAAAGAATTCTCGAATCTCACGTATTATCTGACTCCTGGTTCGAAAACGTTCCCGAGAGTCCTCATTAACAATCAAATCTAAATAACGCTGGCGATAAATTTGATCATTATCGGTTAAACCATGCCATTTTTCTGGCAAAGGGCGAAGTGCTTTGGATACAAGGCGATATTCTTTTGCACGAACTGTAACCTCCCCCGTTTTCGTGCGAAATAATTTCCCTCGAATTCCAATAAAATCCCCAAGATCAAGTTTTTTGAAAGCTAAATACTCCTCTTCACCAATCTCATCCTTTCGGACATAAGACTGTATTCGTCCGTCCCTGTCCAAAACTTTCAAGAAAGATGCCTTACCCATTAAGCGAAAAGCAACAATTCGCCCGGCAACTGAAACTTCAGGCCCCTCATCCATTTCTTCGGTAAGAAGTGCATGAGCTTGTGCGGAAGTATGGGTTTGCTCCCAATTTGCCCGAAAAGGATCAACTCCCTGTTCACGCATTCGATTTAGTTTATCCTGTCGAACAGCAAATTGATCGCTTCCATCTAGGGAAACTTCTTTATTTGAGTTACTCTCATGCTTACTTTTGCTCATAGTAAAAAGAATAGAAAATGTCTTTTTATAACTTAAAGAGCAACGGAAAACAAAAAGGAATCAAGAAGTTGGACAAGGTGCTAAAACAATTCTAAAACCAAGGTTTCGATAACGGACGGTAAGTGAATTGGTAGATCTTGAAGATGACTGACATTCCGACGCACTTTTCATATAACCTCCCCCTCGACTGATTCGGAACTCATCCTGCTCGCTG
>Ga0181568_10005806_pt1 | contig 10830 bp, 12 predicted proteins | sample 101ome_20_FD_133758 | JGI IMG/M metagenome (GOLD analysis project Ga0181568, IMG submission 133758) | Coastal salt marsh microbial communities from the Groves Creek Marsh, Skidaway Island, Georgia - 101404AT metaG (megahit assembly) | ecosystem: Environmental > Aquatic > Marine > Intertidal...
AGAAAAAAAGGGCGAAATGTATATTATTCCATTAACTATCAATCATTTATAAATTCGATTGATGAATTTAAAAGTGAGCTTCGACAATAATGCCGGAATTACAACCACAGCGCCAATCCGAAGATATCCTTGTTGACCTACAAACCGATGATGCCATCGTGGCATCAGGACTTTTGCCAAAAAAACAAGAATTGCATAAAAAATTCATTGAAACGCTCCAGCATGTGTTACCACATCTGGGTAAAGATGAAAGTAAAATTGTGTCTGCATTGATTATTTTGGCCTTAAAATTGGAGGGCATTATCGGAAAAGATATTTCTGAAAAGGATTCTAAATTAATTGAATTATTAAAAGACATGGTCTTCAATGACAATGATAAAAAACAATCCGCAATTGATATTGCAAATCGATTAATGACCTCTAATACACAAGATTCCCAATCATAACTGCTTTAAAAATTCACAGTTCCCTTGATGCGAGGGTCGAATAATGACAAATTGACCTCTTAATTTTTTTCCTCCGATGGCCATATCTCCAATAAAGTCCAATATTTTATGGCGAACCAATTCATCCGTAAACCTCGGAGGATTCAAATAGTCATCACCCCCAACCACCAAAACATTATCAAGTGAGCCCCCTTTTGCGAGCCCCTTTTCGTTTAATTCATCCAGTTCATGGCTGAATCCATAGGTGCGTGCGGGTGCAATGTCCATCATAAATTGATCCAAAGAATGAGTGTAGGTATAGCTCATCGACTTCACCCAATGGTTTGGATAGGATATAACGGCTGTAATTTTTAATTGATCTGATGGGCATGCGTAATAATGTGACCCATTGCATGTAAAATAAGCATCGTCTTTAATCTCCATCTCAGATTGTGACGTAGACTCTATGGCCACCATGTTGGGTTTTAACTGATGAATAAACTCAATGGCACTACCATCGAGTATGGGAACTTCTGGATGATCCAATGTGACGTGAATGTTTGTTAAACTCAACGCATAACATGCGGCCAAAAAATGTTCTGGCGTTTGAACCTGAATCGATCCATTGGTTAATGAGGTCGCACGCATGTGATTCAACCCAATGGCATCTTTAGATACAATAATATCTTCGCTATTTAAATGAAAGGTTATGCCATCATGTTGTGTTGGCCTAACCGTCATGTGTACTTCACGCCCCGAGTGAAGCCCTACCCCTTTAAATGTCACTGTTTTATTTAATGTATTCATAAAAAAAAAGCCCCAAATTTGGGGCTTTCAAGGATTTTATTGTTGTGTAATTAAGCTACAACAGGCGCGTCAACGTTGTCGTAATCTGCTTTACTTACAAACTTGGTTAAGTTTGTGCCATCGTCATCTTGAGCTCTGAACGCGTAACGAACTTGAACACCTTTGGTTGTTTCTCTTTTATATTCTACTTTTTTAATTTCTGATTCTTCAATCGAAACTTTTTTTCTTTTTTTAACATTATAAAATTCAATCGCCATTATTTACCTCCGTTTATTTACCTAGAATAGTAGCACACTGCTTACCTAAATATCAACAGTTTACCACTCCAAGCTTCCGGACTGATATTCTCTTACGGTGCCTTCAAAAAAATTGGTTTCAATCATGTTGTTTTGAGTAAATTCATCCAACCATGGAAAAGGGTTTGCTGAGTTATACGCTTTTCCTAGGCCAACGCCTTCCAATCGCATGTCCCCAATGAATTGAATGTATTCTTTTAACATGATTGGCGTGATCCCTAAAATACCCTCACCAATGCATGAGCTTCCCCATTCAATTTCCATTTCAACAGCATCCATGATATTTTGTCGCATTTTTGATTGAATATCTTCCGTCCATACTTCAGGCTGCTCTTCTTTAATGGTGTTGATGATGTTTACAAATAGCCGAACATGAAGATCTTCATCTCGATTAATGAATTGAATCATTTCCTTACTGCCTGGCATTTTATTGTGACGACCAAAATTGTAAAACACTAAAAATGCACTGAAAAAGAAGATGCCTTCAAAAATTAAATTTGTTGTACAAGCTTCCAAAAACTCTTTTGCCCCGTCGGTTGTTTTTGTTGAAAAATCGGGACGATTAATTTTATACATTGACTCAAGGACTCGCTTGTTTTTATAAAATAAATGTTTATCTTTTCGGTATAACCCATAGACTTCTTCCGGATCCAATCCAACCGCTTCAACCATGCAAGAATAGCTATCCACATGCAAGCATTCTTCGTATATTTGCCTTGCTACAGCCAATACCACCTCAGGTGATGTAATGTGAGGTTTAATAACTTCTGACAATGAATTGACCAGCAATCCATCCAAGTTGGATGCAAAGGCCAAAGCTCTTAAAAAACATGTGCGCTCTTGCTGTGTTAATTCATTGGATTCCCATTGTTCTTTATCTTTTTGAAAGGAAATTTCTTCAGCGACCCAGTTGTTTTTTTGCATGCCTTTGAAAATGTCTCTGGCCCACGGATGTTTTAAAGGAGATGCTTGCAATAATCCGTCATCATACCCATTGATAATTCGGCGTTTGTTGATGATGCTTTGATTGCTCATTTCATCCATTTCGGTAAATTCACCTTGAAACATTTTATGTCCTACTGGCATGCATTTTCTCCTTTTCTTTTAATTTCCACTCAAATGATTTGATTTCCTTATAATATTACCGATCTATTGCTATGGATTCAATGGATTGTAAAAAAATTTTAACAAATTCATGTGACCATTTGATAAATCAGCTATATTTCTTAATACTATAGTTATGGATATTTACAATCACTTTCGACAATTGGTCAAGAAAAAAGGGACCGGTAAAACCATGAGCAAGCATTTATCGGCGGATGATATTGACTTTGTATTCACGCATTTAAAATCACCTGACATTCCATTGGCCATGAGAGCCACATTGCTTACCGCCTGGATCATGTTGGATCCAACACCAGATGAAGCACGAGGGCTTCGTCAGCTCAGTGCCGGATTGGAAGATCACGTGCCCAATGACCTTCACTTTTTATTTAACGATACCCCAACGCATTTTATTGACACTCAGATTCAACAATTAATCCAACACAATGCATTGACCCGCTCGGCATTAACTGATTGTTTGGATATGGTGTGTCAGCAATCCATTCCCGATTATAAATGTGCCGCATTATTTGAATCGCTTCGCTTAAAAGAGGAAACATTTGAAGAAAACTGTGCGGTCTACGATGTGTTTCGACAACAGTCCAAATCTCTTCACATTGAAGCTCCCCTCCTTATAGATATGGCGACTGCTTATGATGGCTTTAATCGGCATTACTTTCTTCAACCATTTGTTGCCGCTCTTTTAAGTTCTATTGGAATTCCATGCTTGTTGCATGGGGTTCATGAGGTATCCCCAAAAAACGGCATGAATACCCATAAAATACTCCTTCGCGCGAATAAAAACCCGCTCAAATCTTTGGCATCCGTTGCCAATGACCTGATGAACCCGTCCATTGGTTGGGGATATGTGGACCAATCCGTGTATTGCCCACCATTGCATGATTTAATTCCAATGCGATTGGCCATGGTTAAGCGACCCGTATTAGCCACCATTGAAAAATGGCTGCAGCCTATTTCAGCCACACAAACCATATGCCTGACAGGGTTCACACACCCCCCATACAAACAAAAAACCATTGATTTGGTTCACTATGGAGGGCTGTACTCCAAACTCATCCTTGTCCGTGGGGTTGAAGGGTCCACCTTACTCCCTGATGATCGTCGAACGCCATGGATTGTGTCAGATCAACAAAATGAGCCAACGGTTGGCTTTATGGCCCCAAACGCCTTGGACATGACCGTTGATCATTTGGGCGAGCAAGCCCCAGATGACTCTGTTATTGCTGGCATGAATGCACTCAGTGGTAAAGACCACATGCTGGCCAATTTTTTGTGCTACCAATGCTTGGCCATTGGGCATGCCATTGGTCGAAATACAACGGTTATGAAAATGCAACTCAATGCAGCCATTTCAAGTGGGCAGGCGTTGGCGCATTGGGAAACGTATTAGTCGCTGCTTGATTTAATTGCGACTTAAATAACAACACGTACCCATTCGAATTTAATATCGATTCAATATTATTTAAATGTGTTATTAAACACGGCTGATCCTCAATATTGTGAGACGAATACACATAATCAAAGGTTTCTGGAATGTATTCATCTTAGGACTTAAACACATCCACAATATCATCCGTTTTGATAATTTTAGAGGTATCGACGGTTTTGTCATTTTTAAGGTTGTCTTGCAATTCTTTTTGAGTGAAAATATCACGGTTTTTTATGTGCTTTTTTGAATGATCAAAAAAAGGATTGTATCCAGCACCAATTTCTAAGCATGGCTTTGATGGGTCAAAACGTGATTATTCGGATTCTCGATTGTAGTCTAAACGCGTGGTGTCAGACAATGTTTCATGCATGATTTAATGGGTTAACTGTCCCATGAATCGCATGTTATTGCCTAAGCATTGATGATTGAGTTATTGCTGAGTTTAAATATAAAATTGCCGGGACCCCTCAAAAAAATTAGGGTCTATTTTTTTATCAAAATATTGCCACAGGTCGCCTTGTGAATACGAAAACTGATGCTGCAATGCTTTAATGGCATACCCTTTTTGAAGCAATCCCGTTGAAAACCCAATTTCTCCTTCTTCAATCACGGCTGTCTTGTCCGTTGACGTTGGATAGGGCAAGCCTTTCGGGTAAACCCTTTCCAATATTGGCATGCTGGTATACAAAAAATACGATTGAATGTGGGGCATAAATGCACCTTCTTTTTTTCGAATATTATACCCACAGTAGGTTGCACCAACCACACCAACAGTGGGGGCCGATTCAAATGCATTGGCGTATGGTTCAATCCAATCATCATTATAAGGGCCCAAACACGATGAGTTCATGAATATCACCTTGCCATCGTGCGCCTGCTTTTTCAAATAATTAAACCCAGCATCATAGGCTCCCCAATCAAGCCCACAATTAGACACCCGATAAATAATCGTTTCGATAAATGTATACTCATGCATTAAATAACTGTATTCATTTGAAAGGCATTCCCCATTGACAACAAGAACCAGTCGAAATGATGAGGTTTTTCTTGTTTTTAATTGTGACAATAGCGCGGCCACCCCATGTTTTTTAAAAAACCAATCACCCCCCATCCCCCGCTCTGTTTTTAGGTTAAATTTTGCCCAATCAACGAGTACAATACGTAACATACCCATTTATTATATAATAACTTTAATGTCACAATCACAATCAAACACAATCAGCGCATGGAAACACACCTTATTAACTCAACTTCCGTCCCATGCATTTACGTTACAAGACGACACCGTCATCAACACCTTAAGTTTCATTGCATCGGGCCATGAAGGCCATATTTACTGGAACGCCAATACTCCCTTGGATGTGGCCCTGTTGTGCTTATGCATTAAACATTTTAGTACCCAGCCCAGGCGTATTGTGATGCCTCGTTCACATGCTGAAATCAAAAGCATACTCGCGCCCATTGGATTGGATCATCTGGTTCTTATCCATGATGAATCAAAATTTTTCTCGTATATTTTGGCCAATTCATCCGACGTATCATCCAACCTTCATCCAATGGGGGCCCTGATCACGGATGGTCAAATTCAACCATCACATTTACCACCCCGCTATCGTGACCTACTGGCATTGCCATCTCTTGCCACCCACAATTTGGGGCATTCCCATCTATGTTTTAACGACGTTGTGTTCTTGCACCAGTTATTCAACCAATTGCTCCCAAAAAAAAACATTCATTTATTGGTACTTGCCATGTCGGCCTCTCAGCAGGTGATTCAATTATTGGATATATTGGCGTTATCACACCCTTCATCGATCATTCAAACCAGCATTGTTGCCCCGCATTTTTCAAATAACTTGTGGGAACTGATTGATTCAACCCCAAACATGACCGGCATTGAAACCCCCTGGAATAAAAAAGAGAAACACTATTCCCTACCCACTCCCCCCGATGTGGTTATTATTGATTCTTTAAATGTTGACCTCGTATTAACCCCCAATTTCAACCATTTGTCGTCCATGTTAGTATCCGCCCAGGCCATGTGCATATTGCATGCCTACCCGTTGCCGGTATTTCGTAATTATTCAGATGCTTTTGCAGTGGCTTACCACCACCAATTTTTAAACGACTTGGTTAAAATCACGGCATTTACAGATGCGTGCGCCCGCCACTTTTCATTACTGAATTTTGATTTACCATTTGATGCCATGCCATTGCCCAATACCCATGCGAATATCCCGCATCAAAGCAAATGCAAAGCGTTTAAACTTCAGTCTGTTGACGGATAATTTTATTGATGATTTCTGATGTTGAATGCCCGTCAATAAACGATAAACATTCCACCTGACCACCGTTAGATACAACGGCATCGTATTCTGGTAGCAGTTCAACCGTATAGTCCCCGCCTTTCACATGAATGCTTGGTTTAATCATTGAGATCATCTGAATGGGGGTGTCGTCATCAAATATCACAACGGCATCCACAGGCTTTAGTCCCAATAACATTTGTGCTCTGAAGTCGTGATTGTTAATGGGCCGATGGGGCCCTTTAATCTTCTTGACGGATGCATCGGAATTCAACCCTACAATTAACACATCTCCCAATGCTTTGGCCTGGGTTAAATAATGCACGTGCCCCGGATGAAGCAAGTCAAAACAGCCATTGGTAAAAACCACCCGTTGATGGGTTAGTGCATCTAAATATGAACGTATTGTTGATGCATCAAAAATTAGATTCATGCGCCTCTATTTCTTCAATACTAGCTGTCGCAGTTCCCACCTTGGATACCACCACACCTGCAGCACCATTGGCCATATTCATGATGCTGTCCTGATCCCACCCCAGGGCCATGCCAAAGGCAACGGCGGCAACAATAGTATCGCCGGCTCCGGTCACATCACTCACTTCGATGGCTTTGGTCGGGTAGTGATGGTGCCCTTCGTTTGAAATAAGCATCATGCCTTTTTCACTTCTGGTTAAAATTACATACTCTATGTTATGTTTTTTGATCAATTCCTGACCATGCAATACCACCTCATGATCACTCGAAATATGGATTAACCCAGTCAACATGTTGAACTCATTGGTGTTTGGTGTGATATACGTAGCCCCAGTATATTTGCTCCCTTTTTCGCCCTTTGGATCAACGACCACGGGTACTGAATGTTTTCTAGCGATTTGAATGATTTGATTGGCTAAGGATTCAGAGACCACCCCTTTATTATAATCTGATATAACCACCCCATCATACTCAAAGTCCTTTGAACGCAACTGATCCATGCAATTTTGGATATGTTGGTCCATATTCAATTCCAAGTTTTCATCATCCAGTCGACACAACTGTTGGCCTTTGGCCATGACCCGTGATTTGCAAATGGTTGGATATTCATTAACCTCAATCAAAAAATTCGTGTTGATACCGGCTGCATTAAAATGCGACTTCATTTTATCTGCATTCGAATCAATTCCAACGATTCCTGCAACACTTACTTTGGCGCCAAATGCACTCAAATTGTTTGCCACGTTTCCAGCACCCCCCAAACAATGGGTGGTTTCTTGAATATGACAAACCGGTACTGGGGCCTCGGGGGATATCCTGGATACGGATGTCCAATAATATTGGTCCAATATAAAATCGCCCAACACCAAAAGTTTTGGTGTTTTTTTTATTTTTTGTTTGATGGACATGGTCATTATTTTAAAGGAAACCAATCAAATTTAAAACAACTCATCAACACTCACCTATCCCCTGATGTATTTTTTAGGTAAAATAATAAAATGCCACCATGGATAACCATTGTTGTTGTTGCCTATCAACGGTATGATTTTTTACCCATTATGATTCATTCTTTTCTTGTTCAATCCAACCCTGATTGGAAAATGCTGATTCTTCATGATGGGCCTGATGATGAGCATGCGGCCATGGTCCAACCTTATTTAGATCAGCATTCAAATATTGACTACCATCAAAGCCAACATCGATTTAATGATTTTGGGCATTCACTTCGGGAATGGGCCATGAATGATCTTGTGGATACGGAATGGGTTTGCTTAACCAATGATGATAACTATTATGTTCCGACATTTTTATCCGAGTGCAAACATATTATTGATAAAGAAGAGACCTCGGACGTCATAATGTTTGACTCACTAATGAATATCCCTGTCCGAAATTCAATTCAATATATCCCTTACAACACACAATATTCATATCCTAAAATATCCAATATTGATATGGGCAGCTTCATATCAAAAACAGTGCTCTTGAAACAGGTTGGATTTAATTCCAAATTGGACATCGCTGATGGTTTACTTGTCGAAGATTTACTGAGCACATTCCCAGATCTGTGCATTTACAAAATCAATCAAACGCTATTTGTTCATAATTAAGTATGCTTATTTTAGTTGAAATCAAATCCTTCATTTGAATTATCATTTCTTTTAATAGGGCATTAATTATCCCTTCTAGGTTACTTTTGACCAGTCGTCCCGTCGTCTGAAGCTCATTAAGTGTTTGCGTCTCCCCTATTTTAGTATTTGGTATACTTCCTGATATTAATTTGTTAATCCGATAAGAAAAACAGCTTGAAGATGTTAAGTATCTAAATACCATTACTTTTCTTTTTAATTCATATGTGGATTCATTATGATGATGGAGCCATTCTTTTTTAAGATTTAACTTTAGCAGTGATAGCCACATATTTTCAATTGATGAGAGATCTAAATCGTTAATGTTTAACTTTAAGGCTCCGATGTTCGTGATATCACAAAATTCCCTAGGAATCATCCCAGTATTCGCTATTTCATTTATCAAGTTATTAAAGCACTCTTGCACCAATGCTCCACCCTTATCAATCAAAATCACGGGACTTTTTGACGCCAATAGGTCATGCATATTTTTATTCCAAGACCAACAAATACAAACGCAGGATGTCAAGGCTTTCGATTCTAGAATAATCGCCCTAAACATGCCATTAATATCACCCCCTCTCTTTATCTGTTTAACAATAATTTGATTATTACTACTTACATCAATTTCATCTGAACAAAAAACTATTCCTTGTAATTGTCGACTCAATAGTTCCTGATATGCATCCAATGCCATTGTTTTGGTCTCACAATAAATAAGATGCTGCGTTTGTGATTGATCCAGCGACGTGGGTTCTGATTTGGCAAACTCATTCGAACTTAACCACTCTGCTTCAACCTTATCACCCAGTGTTAATCCATCATATTTTTTTTTAATTGAGAATAAATCCTTCATGTTGACTGACGAATCCAAGAAAAATGACGGGGCATACTTGATGAATGGCAGATGGCATACTTTTATGTTTTTTTCGCCCAATATTTGATCCAATAGAAATCCTCGATATGATTCCGCATTGAATCCATTCAATTGAATGTCTGGAAAGTATGCCCCAATCAATAAAGGCAGCAAATCTGATTGCAATTTCTCTTGCAAAGATGTTTTTTCAAACCAGTGTGAGAAATAGTGAAATACAACAGGGGCATCTTGGCATTCTAACAGACATCTATTGATCTGTGCTTCATCGCCAATGCATCCTTGATGTAAAAAAAGGACGGCGCCTTTTATTTTATTTTTTTGAATTTTTGACTTCCCAAATGGGATGATGTTGATATCTGTTTTCATTCTTCAAATTAAGAGTATCATTTTGTTTACTTAGAATACGACAAAAACCACAATATGCGCCACTATCCCCTATTTAAATCCATCATAGATCTCTTTGGTTTCAAAAGTACCACACTATGCAATTGCTGCATGCTTAAACTTTTATATGACACCAACAATAGTAGTGATTATTCAAAATATTTTTTTCTTCGTCGCATTTATTGATCATTTGTTAATATAAATAATATGAAAGTTGTTTTCTATACAGCCATGAGGTGAGTATGACACTTTAAAAGACCCCATAATTACTCATCCAAATATAGACGTTGTCTATTTCTCAGAAAAAAATAACCGGTATCATAAAATGCATCCTCATCTACTATTTGGAAATGATTCATATGTGGCCAGCGTTTATTTGGGTGCGAATATTTTTGTTGTCGATTTATTTATTTGTGATCGAGCGATTGAATTGGTAAAAAAATATTACAATGGCCCTTGTTAGTTTATATGGACCCAGATAATTTTAAACAACCCTGTGTATTTTATCTGTACTTTACAATAAAAGGGTAATAAAATTTATCAATGGGTGATTCTAAACCGCTCGTTTCTGTATTAATGTCTGCATATAACAATGAGGACTATATTGATACCGCCATTTCGTCCGTGTTATCAGAAACATACAACCATATTGAGCTTTTAATTTATGATGATGGATCAACGGATAACACCCTTGAAAAAATAAACGAATGGCAGAAAAAAGATCCTCGAATTACTGTTATTGAGGGGAAGGTCAATACAGGGTCCTTCGCTAAAAACTTAATCACATTGTCAGGCCATATTGATGGCGATTTTTTTATTATTTCAGACTCTGACGACTATTTTTTTCCATATCGGATTGAACGTTTGATGGCACTCATGGATGACGCGACGCATGTTACTTATGGAAAATCCATTTACACGGACCATGCATTAAAAAATAGGGGCCATGAATGTTTTAAACCATTTTCACATGTTGAGTTAATTAAGCATAATTATATCTGCAATGGCGCCCATTTAATTCGAACCTCATCATTTAAATCGATTGGTGGGTATAACCTTATCAAATTTGCCGAAGACTG
>Ga0181568_10005811_pt1 | contig 10820 bp, 9 predicted proteins | sample 101ome_20_FD_133758 | JGI IMG/M metagenome (GOLD analysis project Ga0181568, IMG submission 133758) | Coastal salt marsh microbial communities from the Groves Creek Marsh, Skidaway Island, Georgia - 101404AT metaG (megahit assembly) | ecosystem: Environmental > Aquatic > Marine > Intertidal zone...
CTATTTTTGGCTGGAAATAAAATCGAATGGACGCACAGAACAACTCCGGAGATTGTGTATGCAGATTTCTTCATTAAAACAAACGAGAGTATTAAATTCGGCCCACTAAAATTGTCAGAGCCTGTATTGGATAGGATTTCTCAATTAGAATTTGAAAACAATAAGCACTCAACATTCAAGGTTTCACAACTGCACACCCGATTCAAATATCTGCCCTCCGAAGATTTTCAAGAATATTTGTTTGAATATACTTGGAATTTAAATGGTGAGTTCGGAGATTCCAATTCACTAATATCGATTAATAAAAGTGGAGACTTAATCGCCTCTTCTGGACTGACAGCAGAGGCGCTTTCGATAGCAGAATTATATTTACAAAATCTAAGCACTCCGAAAAAATTTGCACTTATTATTGACCAATTAGATAGCGAAAATCGAGACAGCATCATCTCAAAAATTTATGATAATTCGTTAGATACCTTTGGATTAGATCTTTTACGACCTATCCATTTTGAAAACGTGATTCCATCTGAAAAGATAATATTAGAAAAATTGGTGCCACAAACTAGGATTGTAGATTGTATAAGGTATTATAGAAATATGATTTATTCTGCAAATGAATCCGGCCCGATACAAAAATCTTCTACACTATTACTTGAAATCGAAAAAGCGAAAAATTACGATAAAATTTTTGACATCCAGTATGCAAATGGAATGTGTAATTACGACGATGAAGGAATATACAGTTGGTTTTCTGAGGAGAAAGATTGGTCATGGTTTAGCAAATATGTTTCTGACATTTATGTAAAATCTGCATTTAAGAATTTGTTTGGCGAGGATAATTACGAAGAATGCATAAACATAATTTGGGAAGAAATCGTAAATCAAAAAATATCAATAACAGAGGGTACTGGTGATGAAATAGATGTTGTTAATCGTCGTGTAATTATTCATTTCATGGAAAAATATGGATTAATTCCATTTTGGGACTCGGATTTAAGAGGGCCGCCTGATTTGATTGAAAGTAAAGAATTCGATTTCAATAATATAACCGTGAGAGGTATATTCCTCGCTCCAATAATCAATGAATGTATTTTAGCTTCTTCTTTCCTAAAAGGAAACTGTTCTACAGAAATGTCTGAATTAACAGAAACCTTTTGGCTCCCGTATGAAATGGTCAAAAATTACCACCAAGACTAAAATTAAATACTAGCCGCCTAGTTATTTTCTATGTCAGTTCTTCAGGGATGGTTTAGTAAGCCGCCTCATGATGTAAGAGAGTTAGAGATTTATTCAGATAAAACCGGCCACGAAAATCCATGCCCGGTATGTAAAGGAGTGGATACCTGCGACGTAGCATGGGTCGAACAATACATGGCTGATTGGGAACAAAACTCAGCAATCAAACAATCCGGTTGGTCTGGCTCATGTAATACCTTTCCTTCTGGAACACCAGGTGTATTTCAACCAAATCTGATAATTTTCATTGACGATTATAACTTCAATAAATCGGATTTTGGTAATTTCATGCGTTATAGGATAAGAAAACACCTTGGCGGCAATGAAACATATTCAATAAAAATTGTAGCTCTAAGCCGGGGTAGTTTCAATGCAAAGTTGGAGACTAGTAATTTTAGGAGGATGGTAGATGAATGGAGATTTATAGACCCTACATTTGCACCTGAATCCGCCTTGAAGTTTTCAATAATTGGTGGAAGAGAGATTATCCATGATTAATAATTGAGAAATTTTATCGCAACCCAAATACCAAAGGTTTGATAATCTTCTAAGTACAATATATTACTGAGGATAATGGTATTAACAGCACCTCTAATACATGAATTACTAAGAAAGAAAAGATGTTCAAAAGGAGTTTGTCGCCCACAAAGAACAACTTATCTTTGGGCCAAAATGGTCCGTACAGACGAAGAAGACAAAACCCCAGTAATCGAAGGTTGAGAATTTTAGTAAAGCAAAACGGTCCTCAATACGGCGTAAAGTTTGACCCTAGAGTTCGTTAGGCACTGGAGTTTGGTCCATGTGCAAGAATGCATAAACAGCCCACCATGTGACAATGTCCCATGAATGAACGAGGTTCGCTTCTCCTGTTGCGGTATCTGTTAACATGTATTCTTCCATAGTCTCTAACTTGTCACAGGTTTTATGATAACATGGATATCCATCTACAACGCCATTCCAACCCAAAGTAGCGACTCCGATTTCTTGGAATGGTTGGTGATCACTTCTTGCAGTAGGAGATTCATAAATTGCGACAACGTCCTCATATTGGTTATTCCACAACGGACTCTCTCCACCTTGTGCCCACTCTGCAGCACCTCTTTCCATTTGGTAAGCTAAGTTCAGGGCGTCTGAGCCAATCCATTCGGTAAGATGGAACATTCCAGGTTGGTCAATCTCTTCTCCAGTGCCGTCAGGACCAAGGTATACAGATAGTGCATAATCACCAGGATAGTTTATTCCAGCCATGTCGAGGTTGAGGTAATTCGAAATTGTGACCCCAGGAGGAACATCATTTGCGAAGCCAGAAGAGCCCCAAAGGCCTTCTTCTTCGCTAGACCATAGGCAGAAAACCATTGTTCTGCGAGCATCAAATTCAGCTAGAACGCTTGCTGTAGTTAGGACCATGCTGGTTCCAGCAGTATTGTCATAAGCACCGGTTCTAGTGCCGTATCCAACTTGCTCAGTTCCCGGAATAATTTCTCCATAGGGAACCCCAGTTGGGTATGCGGCGATATCAAAGTGGGCTCCGAATACGAGCCATTCATCAGGGAACGTTGTTCCAACTTTGTAGCCGCAGATATTTGTCACCCACAAAGTGCCAGATTGGAATTTGTGTTTTTGGACATCTAGTCCGTATCCATTCAATACGCCTTCGAAGTAAGTAATCGCATCTCTGTATCCAGGGCTTTCTTCACTGACCCACCTGTCAAGATAACCAACGGATTGGTCGTTTGGATCAGAAAAGTCTGCGGTCTGGTCTGTGATGAAAGCGACCCATTCATACACGTCTCGACCGTTTACCCATCCATCGCTTGCACCAACTCCGTTTTCTACACCCAAGTCTGCTCTTTCTGCTCTGTTGGTTTGAAAGATCTTGACTTTTACATCCCCGCCAGTGTCATTTGCAGGAATAATCCAAGGCCACTCTCCGTTAGGGTCTTGGTTCTCGATAATCTGTATAGAAGAGCCGCCGGTTGTATCATCTAGCCAATCCATCCAAGATTCATTTGGAGCCCTAATTGGCCAATTTTCTCTTCCATATTCTCCAATCAAAAACACTACATCAGAATTCCTTGGTGGAAGTAAGATGTTTATTTTTGCAACCTCTCCATCTCTTAAGTTGAAAACAGTTCCATTTTGTGCTCTCAAGGAACCAGGGTCTTGAAGGAAGTATGGCACGAAGACACTCATATCTACATCAGCCAACAACTCGATAGTTGTCCATTCTCCACCGGGTATCATTTCAGGTGAAACCTTCAAATTTTTACCGTTTGGTGGGCCAGATTCACTATCTTCGCCGAAGCAACCAGATAAGGTGGCAAGCCCCATTATCATGACCATCAACAGCGCTCTGGCGACATCCATGGACATGCGACAAGCATCTTGTTGTTGAATTATATGGTGAATTGGATTACCGCACAATGGAACCTACTTTCCGGTAATGGGATATGGTTATACATGGCACTACAGCCGGACGCATGATGGCAACTGTGCGCCTGGACCAAAAAACAAGGGCATTGGTCAGGTGCGTATCTCCTGGTTTCATCAACGCCCTTGCTAAATATTTTGGAACTGGTCCAACCGATATCGAGTTGGCGAGATTACAACACACAAATTATGTTTCAGCCCTCGCAGATAGCGGCTTAATGGTGACAATTCTTCCTGCAGATCCGAAGCATCCAGATTGTGTATTTGTTGAAGACCAAGCAGTTGTAATCGATGGCCATGTTTTGCTTCCAGTACCTGGCCATGAGAGCCGAAGAGGCGAGCAACCACCAATTGCCGATTTCCTAATCAACGCATTACAAGGCCATCAGGTTTGCAAAATGATGGCTCCTGCGATGATGGATGGAGGAGATATCCTAAGGTTAGGCGACCTGTTCTTTGTGGGCCGTTCAACTAGGACTAACGATGCCGGGATTGAAGAATTAAAACGTCTTTTAGACCATCTAAATTACGAATTGAGAGTTATCGATATACCATTAACCGCACTCCATTTGACAAGTATTTCTTCAACCCCTTCCGACAATATCATCCTTACAGCTGAAGGCTATTTGACAGCAGAAGATTTCGGAGAATTACCTGAAGGTTGTGAATTGATTATTGTACCAGAAGAAGAGGTATATGGTTGCAATACAATCGGATTACCAAATGGCAAAATAATCGTGGCAGAAGGCTATCCTACTGTGGTTGCAGAATTAGAAAAAAGAGGACTTGAAATCGTTCTAGTTGAGATGAGCGAAATCCGTGCTGCAGATGGCTCCCTTACCTGTTGCTCAATTTTCTATTGAAGAAAATACGCACGTTGTTATACTCGTGCCAATTCCATGAATTGTGAGAAATCATTGGACTGAAGAAAGGAGACAAAACCGCTTGGAAGCGGAATGGATCGTTTCTTGGTTAAGGGATAACAGCCCAGCAACCGTTCGGGAAATTATAGGTGCTCTGAATTCGAATGGCAAGGAAGTAAAGCCCCATGTCATCCGAAGGGCACTATTCAAGTCGCAATTTGTTGAAATGGTCGGAGAGAAAGAAATTGATGGAGAAAGACATACATTATGGTCATTTACAAGCGAGTAATCACTCTTCTTCAGAACTCTCTTCATCCAAAATTTGAGCCAATAAAATTACAATTACGATTAGAGAAATCATTGCTAAAATTAGTGCATAATCCTTGGCCGTTAGATGTTCACCATGACTATCACTTGCTCCATGATGGTCTTCTTCGATATCAACAGAACCGGACGAAGTCTTATTCAATTCACCATCGACATAGGTTTTGAAATCGATATCCCAAACTCCAGCAGCATATGATTGATTGAAATAAAAATCATATCGATTTTCGCAATCTTCGTTTACCTTAGTTCCATTTTCATCCAACTCGCACTCATAGTACAATACTGGTGAAGTATGGACGTTATCTCCCTTTGAAAGCTCGATAATTAAGGTCGCATTTTCGGTTGAATCTTTCATCCAAAACCACGCAGCATCGCCTTCTTTCAATGCTCCATCGGGAATATCTCCTGGTTGTGGCCCTTCAGAATTAACAATCACAGTATAAACTGCCAATTCATGTCCAACGACCGGACAGGCGAGCATTATTATTCCAAGGAATGCAAAAATTGCTCGCATCATTTGTCGCTAACCGTATTTAGAATAAATACAATACCCACGAACGCAGCGGATGAAGCATGGACGCTAAGATAGGAGCACTCACCCTGTTCTGTGTAATCTTTGCATCATCGATGGCGATTGTTGTTTTTACAGAGGATGAATCACAATCCGAATCAGACAAAAACGAGATGATTTTTCAGGCTGGTGACCCGCTTTTCCAAGGAGAAGGTCACGACCACATGAATGCAAGTCAGCATAGAGCCGGAACGTCAAATATCGAACAATTGGCATTCAATCCACTTACTTCTCCCGGAAATGCAGAAGTTTCTGTTGCACGTTCCCCCGATGGTCGAGTTTACACCTATCAAGCAGGTTGGAATGACATGCATATTGTAGATGTCACAAATTCATCAGACCCTCAAGTTGTTGGAGTTTACAACGATCCAAACACGCAGGTATTGGATGTAAAATATCTTGAATACAATGGAAACGAATACATCATTTTGCAAAACCAATTGGTGGATTCTGGGTATGCAGACCCCAACGTCGGAGAATGGAGCGACCCGATTCAAGTATCTGTAACTTTGATTGACGTGACAGATAAAAGCAATCCGACATATGTCGATTCTTGGTATGATGCAGACCATCCTAGCGGTCCTCACAATCTCTATCCTCACATGATTGATAACGAATGGTATATTTTCGTTGCAAATCCAGATTATGAACAGTGCGACTCAGCAATAGGGGAAGCTTGCGGAGGAGTCACAATCGCTCACCTGAATCTTCAAGGAAGCGCAGCTCAAGTTGCTCCAGGAGTTCCAGGGTCCGGGCACGGTCACACAATCATCAAGGTAGGCGAATACGAGGTAGCATGGGAAACTACCAGAGGTGGATGGATTTACATTCACGACATGACTGTTCAAAAGTGGCCAGGAGAAGACCCGAGTGACCCAAGATATGGACGAACCTTCGTTTATGGTTCATACTGGGAAGCAGGGCTAAGGATTGGCGATGTGACAGATGTCCCTCATCCAGTCAACTCCCCTGAATTGTATACTCTGATGGCGTCAACATGCAAAGCAGGACAAGGCAATCCCGTTATGTGTAGATGGAGGGCGCCCGAGGTCGGTTCTTGGATGGATTTCCTAGACCTAGATGGAGATGGCCAACCAGATAGCGGAACTACCGGAAATGAAAATGGTGGAAGAGTATCTTATATCCACTATGCAGAACCATTCCCTGCAATGCTAGACGTCTCTCATCTTGGCTTAGGAGAAGAACCTAGACATTATGTCACCGCGGCGGTAGAATGCCTAGACCTATACGAAGGAACAGGCATCATCTATCTGTTAGATACGACAGAATATTCAATGGAAAATGGAAACTTTAGATTTGAAATAACAATGACAAGGGATTGGGAAATCCCCTATGCTGAAGACCATTGTTTTGGCTCAAGTTGTGAATTAGATCCACAAGCAGACCAATGGTTATTGTTCAGCCCACATAATTTGGACAGCGGATACTTCGAGACAACTCCAGAAACAGACACCTCCCATGGTGGAACGTGGGATGGCAGGCTGTACATTTCTCATTATCATGCAGGATTATGGATTGTTGATGTTGAAACATTAATTTCGCCCGAAGCGACTGATAGAGTCGAAATCCATTTCGAAGCCACAGTAGGATATTACCTGCCATCTGGTCACTTAGATGGAACGCCTCTTGACAGCCAATTCTATGATTTTGGCTGGGTGCCTTTCCTTTGGGCAGTTGAATTCCATGAAGGTGTAATATATGCCTCATGTATCTCTACAGGGTTGTATATTTTGCAATTAGATATCGATGAGCCATTCCTTGGCCAGCCAGTATAATTTCTGGCGCGAGTCGTTGATATATTCGTTGAATTTGGGTAATTTCAAGCAGGAGTTGCCAAGCTTGGTCAACGGCGCTGGGATGAGGTCCCAGTCCTCAACGGTTCGCAGGTTCAAATCCTGCCTCCTGCACCATTTCTACTCTGACTGTATGTTGTCATAGGTTCACCAAACCACTCGACAAAAAGTTCGAAGATATTGACCCTCACTCCAGTGAGTGATAATCGGAACACCCATTAGTTACCACATAGGCAACTTGATGACCAAATCATTTCTTGCTAATAGTGGGGAGTAACATGTCGTTTAGGGGATGGATAGTTGCTTCTTTGATACGTCCTAACAAATTGCTGTATCGTGTATTAAAACCATCAGCAAAAGGGGTTAGGAGGTATGTGCACCCACAATCTTGGTTAGGTGGTAAGATTTTCTCGCCATTTGGAGTGAAGATTTCCAAGACCAATTTTGACGGGATACCAGGTGTATCATTTATTCCAAAGTCTGTAAAAAACGAAAATGCAGTGATAGTCTTTTTACACGGCGGAGGATATTGTTTTGGCTCATCATTAACCACCCATCGTCTTGGTGTTGCTTTGATGGCAAAACATACCGGGATATCATGCCATTCTATCGATTACCGCTTAGCCCCCGAGCACCCCTATCCTGCTGCTTTAGACGATGCAATGCTGGCATACGAAGACATTGTAAACAATAATCCAACATCGAAGATTATTCTTGCAGGAGATTCTGCTGGTGGTGGACTTAGCCTTGCGTTGATGATGAAGTTACGTGATGAAGGCGGCAGAATGCCGGATGATGTAGTGCTACTCTCACCTTGGGCTGACCTTACCTGTCAGGGCGAATCGTTTGACTTGAAAGCGAAAGCCGACCCGATGTTTACACCTTCTATGCCACGGGACTGTTCCCATTATTATGCACCTGAAGGAATTGACATGACCGATCCATATGTTTCACCAGCATACGGTGATTTGTCGAACTTACCCAGAATGTTGGTAATGTGTGGAGGTAATGAAATTCTACTGAGTGATAGTGAAGATCTAGTTGACAAAGCCAAGGCTGCAGGAGTCGATGTCGAGTTCTCTGTGTGGCCTACTATGTTTCACGATTGGTGGCTTTTTGGCCAATTCATTCCTGAAACTAAGCAATGCTTGACTAAAGTCTCAAAGTGGCTGGCTGAGTAAACCCTCTTAATCAGAGAACGCAGGTTGGAATCCTGCCTTCTTCATTGAAATTACCATTTCGTCCAAACCTTGCTCCAAAAATCTACTATATGCGGCTCGACCATGGTGATTTATGTGGAGCGATGAGCAATTACTTGAACAAGGATGGACCCACGACCAAATTAAACAATGGAGAATCGAGCAACAACCTTCAGTAGAATCTGTATCGAATGTATCCGGTCAACTACCTGAAATTGTAGATGTAAAACCCGACTCTTTACAGGCCGCAGGGTCAATTTTTTCACAAGATAAAACTCAGATTTTCGTAATTGTAAGCATGCTGATAATTGCTCCTCTTTCAATTTACACCTCCCTATTTGCCGAAGGCCCAGAGGGTCCGAGCGGAGATACAGGAGCATCAGGAGAAAATGGAACCGACGGGTCAAGTTTCCATCTTGTGCTGACTTCAGGTGATTTACCTAATTGTGACCAATCGATAGAAAATCAGATTTTCTTTGTAGCGGAGGTTTCAGGATTCGAAGTCTGCCAATCTGATACTTGGACTACAATCGACTTAACCGGTCCGAAAGGGGATTCAGGTTCAGATGGAATCAATGGCACAGATGGACAAAATGGTGCCGATGGACTAAATGGGACAGATGGTAGTGATGGAGCGAATGGTACTGATGGAAATGATGGCCAGGACGGGACAAACGGAACAGACGGTTCTGACGGGGCGAATGGCTTGAGTTCACTGATAGTATCGAGAATCGAAAATCCAGGTGTTAATTGCGTAAATGGAGGGACGCTTATTGAAACCGGAATTGATGATAACGGCGATGGTATTCTATCATTGCCAGAAGTGGATGATTTCGTATTCGTATGTAATGGCGACGACGGCGCTGACGGTTCTGATGGCACTGATGGGGCCAACGGCAGCTCAACAACGACGATGTTGGTTGCTAGACTAGGGCCTGCACCATCCTACCTTGGTTGTAATGGAACTGGCCAATTACTACAGCAGGGTATGGATGATGGTTCTGGAGGAGGAATCGCACAAAATGGAATTCTTGAAGCCGGAGAAGTCATCACAAGTTCACTGATTTGTACAACATTTTCAGTTGATTTAGTTGAGGATATCAATCTTGGTACAGGGGGCAGTAATCCTTCTGAATTTGTGACGATTAACTCAACGATTTATTTCACAGCAAACAATGGTAGCACATTCGGAATATGGTCGCTAGATGTTAACGACACATTATCTCTTGAATATTCAGGTTCTGCTTTTGGATTAAGAGCAATAGGTGGCCAAATATTCTTCCTTGGCGCTAGTATAGCACACGGAAATGAGCCATGGATCTACGACCCTTCAAACGGATCTGATTGGATGATTTCTGATATTAATTCGGGCACATCAGGAAGTTTTGCTGGAGAATTTACTCTTGTTGGAACGACTGTATATTTCGCCGCCCGAGACAACATTAACGGCGTGTACGACCTTTGGGCATATGAAACTGTTAATCCCAATCTGTGGAAAGTTGAAACAGATATCCAACCGACTTCGTTGATTGCCTTTAATTCAGACCTCTATTTCTCTGCAGGGCCGAACAACGGAAATGTCGAATTATGGAAGCATGAGACTGCTACAAACACCACATTCATGGTAAAGGACATCAACCCGGGTGCGCTTTCTTCTTCACCACAAAATCTTGTGTTGATGGGCACAACGATGTACATGTCTGCAAATGCTGGAACAACCCATGGAACTGAATTATACGCATATGAAACTGCGAACAATTCTACTTGGCTTGCAGCAGATATTCGCCCTGGATTTGCAGGAAGCGGCCTTTCAGAACTAACCGTACTTGGAACTCGAGTTTACTTTCAGGCAACCTCAGGTTCATTTTTTGAAATGTGGGTCTACGATTCCAGTAATAATTCGTTTTGGGAGATTACTAATTTCCAATCAACCTCTGGCGCAGGAGGACCTCATGAGTTCACAGTAAATGGCAACCTCTTATTTTTTGCAGCAGATGATGCCTCAACCGGTGAAGAATTATGGGCGCACAGTTCGATCAATGAAACAATTTGGCAGGTTATCGATTTAGACCCGTCAGGTGGCCGAATTGGAGACATTCATCTGCATGAGGGCAATCTCTATTTCACAGGTGAAGATAGTCCGAATGATTCAGAAGTCTGGCGGCTAATTTTCTCAAGAGAAGTTTCCTTTGTTTGAATCGCTAGCGTCTGACAAGACCCACTGCAAGCCCTTCCAACTGCTAACAGTAATGCAGAGGGGTTTCGGATAACCCCTTCCAACTCATCCGAATTGATTTGTTGGTAGATTAGATCGTAGAACGGATTACTTCCCCGTCTGTATCCAACCATGGATGAATTGCTGCCATTACTGCCTCATGTA
>Ga0181568_10005818_pt1 | contig 10811 bp, 15 predicted proteins | sample 101ome_20_FD_133758 | JGI IMG/M metagenome (GOLD analysis project Ga0181568, IMG submission 133758) | Coastal salt marsh microbial communities from the Groves Creek Marsh, Skidaway Island, Georgia - 101404AT metaG (megahit assembly) | ecosystem: Environmental > Aquatic > Marine > Intertidal...
CCTGGATACCAGGGAACTCCATCGAAGCGAAGTCGCCACCAGCAACTGCGGACGTACCCGCAAGGCGCGGGTCACGGAGCCACAGGGGCCAGTTGGGGGAGTGGACCGAAGACTGCACGTTGCCGCGACGGACAATGTGGTCGCCAGCGGCCACGGTTGCGAGAACCGCGTCCGAGCTGTCGGCAACCTTGGCCGTGACCGTGTTGGTCGCGCGGTCAATACCGACGATCCGAGCGGCAGCAGGCTTCACAGCCGAGTACAGGCCCGGAGTCGAGTTGTGCAGACCGTACTCAGCCGTGTAGGTCGAGCTGTCCGGGAAGGAACCCGGACCCCAGTCCTGCACGTTGGTGGTAGCGCCGGTCATGTCGAGCGGCGTTGCAAAGTCCACCAGCATGCCGTTCTCCTCAAGCCAGAGGAAACGGTCACGGTCGTACTGCACCGTGTCGTCTGCCGACACCTCGAACGTAATGGTCGTGGAGTCGACAACGGTCACTGCGCCTGCGGCACGGGCCAGCGTGGCTGAGCCATCGCCCCAGGTCTGCCGGATCACGTCACGCCGGAGCGTACGGACCAGGTCGTCGAGCTTGTGCTGGACGACGGGCAGGGCCCCTGCGTCACGGCCGTTGAGGAGGTCGATCTCCTCAAGGGTGAACTCAGTGGTGGCAGCAAGTCGGTTGAGGGTGATCTCAACCTCGTCGTGCACCGGGTCGCCAGCAATCGGGAAGTCGCCCGCCTCGGGAATGTTGTTGATACCGAGGGAACGACCGATCAGGAACTTCATCTTGGTACGACGGCCGTAGACCTGCTTAGAGGACTTGTTCAGCCAGGCGTACATGGAGCCCTGCTCATTCTCGAGCTCATCGTTGATTCCCGGCTCCCAAATGTCGTAAGCCAGGTTATTCATCGTCTCGAGACTCATGCTTCACCTCCTTGGGTGGATAACGGGGTTTCTACGGCAGCGGTCTTCCGCTTACCGCTACCGGAACCGCACCGTCACCCACCCAATGAGGTAACACCGCCGCGAGGTTCGTGCGGAGTTAATTACACCGCACGAACCTCGCTTTTTTACTTCAAACTAAGTGCTTTAACGCACAAAGTGTCTTGCAAAATGCTAGACGTCGTCCGGGTCCAGACCCATCAGGTCTGCCGTGCGACGCATAGCTGCCTCAAGACCGCCGCCCTTAGGCTGGCCCGGAGCTGCCGCTGCGCTACCCCCGGTCGAAGCCCTGGGAGCCTTACCCGCAGCCTTGGCGTACTTCCGCGCGTACATATCGTTCAGCTGGTTGAAAGTGTGGTCCATGATCCCAGGCAAGTCGTCAGGCTCAAGATCCTGCTGGGTGATCTGCTGAACCGCAAGGTTCCAGATCATCTGCTTATCCTGGTCCTCCAGGCCCTCCTTGTCGGCGAGCCGGTCGAGCTGCATGTGCAGGTCGTTGACGATCCGCTCGGCCTCCATGTCCTGGGCCATCTGCTCCCGCTCCTGCTGCAGCTGCTCCTGCATGTCCTGCTGCCACACCTGACGCAGCTCGTTGGGGTCGATGTAGTTCTGAAACTCCTGCTCCTGCTGGTACATGGCTTCCTGCTCGTGCGGCTGGAAGTGCTGCTCATCGCTCTCGTAGGGAGTCTGGTTAATAGACTCAAACGGGTTCTCTCGCTCGTGACGCAGCTGATCGCGGATTGCAATCAGGTCCGAGAGGTTCTCCCCCTCTCCGAGGTGGCCCCACTGCTGCATCGCCTGCTCAAGAGCACGCTCGTGGGTTTCGGGCTGCTGAAGATCGCTCACCCAGTCCATGTACTGACGAACCTCGTAAGGGTTCAGCTGGGGGTCTACACCGGCCTGCTCCCAAGCACCCCAAGGGTTTGGCTGCTCCTCACCCTGTGGCTCAGGAGACTCGCCGCCCTCCTCAGGGGCAACGCCGCTTGTCTCATCGATCATTAGTCGTCCTCCTGGACGTCGTAGTCATACTCTTCCGAGTCCTCGTACAGGTAATCCACCATCTGGGGAACCACGTACTCGGGGTCAGGGTGGAGCTCAACACCAAGACGCTGGATGTTCTCTCGAACCTCCGCGCGGGTCACAACTCCGTACTCCCTGAGCATCAAAAGAGCCTTGGTGTCCCGCTCGAAACCGGGCGGGAAAACGCTCTTAATTTCCAGGGTCTGCCGGGGGCTGGTTTCCTTCTTGCTTTGGCGGGCCTTGCTGCTGCTCGTCTCCGCCGTCCCCTGGCTTCTGCTGCTGCTCGTTGCCATTTGGCTTCTTGTCTCCTGATTCAGAGTTCGGCGGCTGCATTGGTCGTGCACCGTCGCTGCTACCGCCATGCAGCGAGGCATTCTGGTCCAGTCGCTGGCCAATGCGCTGGAGGTGAGCCATGTGGTGCTCACGCAGCGCCTGCTTGACCAGCGGGTGGAGGGCCTCGTAACCGTCGCTGAGCAGGGTTTCCTGCATAGCGAAAATGTGCTCCTCGTCCTTGTCGAAGTAGTCCGGCGTCGGGACGTCCACACCGACGTTGGCCAGGGTCGGGGGCTTGATACCCCGTGCCTCAAGTTCCTCGGGACCGAGCTCCATAGCCATTGTCCCGTACTGGGTAACAAGGTGCTGCAGCTCCTGGAACTTCTGGTCGCGGTCCGGCAGGGTACCCAGCGCCAAGATCTTGGAAGTCTCTCGCTTCTGGCGCTGCTCCTGAGCGCGCTCAAGCTTGACGATCCCGTCTACGTCGTCCTCAATAAGCTCGGTGGCCCAGGAGCGGATATCGATACCGCCGTACTGCGCCATACCCATGATCGTCTGCAGCTGGGCTGCACGCTGCTTAGGCAGGATCGAACCCGTGACCTTGAACTGATGGGCACCCTTGAGGCTCGAGCCCATAAAGGCAACCAGGTCGTGGGCGTCGTCCATACCGGGCAGCTGGACCATCCGGGGCAAGGTGTAGTTCTGCGCAACAGCCTTAAGCGCCGTGGAGCATCCCCACTCCAGCACAGCCACGTATTCCGCGGCGGTGGCGCTGAGGTTCTGCTCGTTCTGCTGCACCAGCATGTTCAGCGCAGCAGCGGCCTCGATCCCCTTACCGGGAGCCTGCCCTCGCGCAGCGTCGTGCTGGGTCGAGATCTCAGCCATCACGCCACGCAGCCAATCCAGGTGGTTGGAAAGCACAGCTGACGGCTCGCTCGGCGTAGTCATAAAGTGGGGCTCGGGGTAACCGCCGTGCACCTGCACGACGCCTTCCTCGTTGTAGACCGACTTGGAACGGAGGGCTCCAGCGGCAACAACAAGAGGCGGACGGGCGACGCGGTCAAGCCACTCACCAACCTGGCTGAGGGTTCGGTTCCAGCGAACCTGGACCGGAGCAAGCTCGTCCACTGTGCCTCGGGCACGCATGTAGTGGCCACCGTCTGGGCGGGGGGTATACGGCTTGTACGGCAGGTCGTGGCCCCAGGGCTCAGCGACGTAGGGGTCACCAAAGGCTGCATCGATCCACTTGGCGTGCAGGCCCATCGGGAAGTCGCCGTTCTCAGACGTCGGCTTGAGGAAGATCTCGTGGATAAGCACCGCGTCTGAGGAGATCTTCCGCTGGGTGCCGTCTTCGTCCTCAAGGTTCTGCTGGGCAGGCAGAGCCGGGCGGCTCTCGCCCTGGCCGTACTTGACCTCTCCGACCTGCTGCTTCGAGCGTGCGAGCAGCTGCTCAATCGTCATACCTGCCTCGCGCTCAACGTAGTCACGGCTGACCACACGCGACTCAATAATCCAGCGGCAGTCCTCAAACTTCTGCGACACGCTGTCAACCGCAAGGTTCCCAGGCCGCACGACACGGAAGACCACGTTGCCCTGGTGGACGGTCTCCTTCTTCCAGGTGCCGCCCTGGCCGAGCGGGTCCTGGATCTGCATCGCCTCAAGAGTCTGCGGATCGCTGATCGGCTGGCCCGTGGTGAGATCGGTGAAGACGTCAGTAGCGTCGCCGCCGAAGCGGTCGTAGTAGACGTTGAGGAAGCTGACACCGTCGATCTCAGCAGTGATGTTCAGCTCGCGGAACTTACGGTCCAGGTCCCACCCGTTGACGTCCCACATCGCCCTCAGGAAGTTGGTTGCAAGGCGAGCAGCGTCACGGGCGTCTTGCTCGTTGCTGTTAGGCAGGACCTTGAACGGGGGCCGCTGATACGTGATCGTGGCAACACGGCCATCAACAAACGGCTTGATCATGTTCACGGTGTCACGTCGCCTGCCATTGGGCAGCTTGTCGCTGGGGGCCAGGGTTCGGACACTGTTGTTCACGACACGCAGGTACTGCTCACCCCGGTACATCAACCGGTTTCGCTGCCACCTGGTCCGCTCAGTCTTCTGGATCTCCTTGCCATCACGCAGAAGCTCCACCAGTCGCTGGGCAAGCGTCTTTTTCCGGGTGATCTCCCCGCGGTAGAGCGCGGCGTACTTGCCTGCCTGCTGCCCTCCCTGCGGCCCAGTGCTGTTGTGCTCGAGATCGGGGCTCGGGCCATTGTTGTCTCCCTGGGTGTTAATCAAGGTACGAAGACCTCACTGACTTCGTCGCGCTCAGATCCCACAACGTCAGAAATAGGATCCCGAGGATTAAAGATCCCACCGCTCCAAACGTCCGGCGCACCGACTTCGAATAGCGTCGGCTCGAGGAATTCTGCCTGTACAGGCTCGCTAAGTTCTGGTCCACCTGTTCCAATTCTGAAGACGTCAGGTTCAAGGAATTTAACTCTCTGGTCTCGCTCAATACGTTTCTTTGCAAAGAAGAAGCTCTCTCCCCGGAAAACGAACTCTCCTGGGTGAACTCCAAGATCACCGTCTCCACTTCCATCCCAGGTGAGGTGGAAATCGGATACGAGATTGAAGGACGCAGAGAAATCAACCTTGTTCCCTGCACCTGTTCCCCAGAGAATAAAGGTCACTTAACAGGGAAGTCGTACTCATGGGTGTTTGCGCTGACAATGGTCAGGTGAACGTGAGCGTCGTCTGGGACAAATTCGAGAGCGCGTACGTTGGCGTTCAACCGCTCGGCATCAAACTTGGCAAGCTCATCCTGAGTTCCATCAATAAGAGCGCTGACACCAACGTCGTTAACGGTAACTGAAAAGTGCATCTAAGTACTCCTATTTAATTGCCGCGAGGATGATGAAGTTGACAACAGCTGACGGCTGCATGTTTTCGTGGGTCTGGTTGCCACCCGTGTAATTGATTGGGTCGGCGATGGTGTAGCCCGATGCGGCGTAGTTCTCCTGTCCTGCCGCTACCACGCCGTGATGCGGGTGGAAGTGCAAACCGGAAATGTCGGAACGAATTCCGTTGATGGAGTGCCTGTGCGATGGCATTTCTGCTTCTGTAATCGCGTGCCGCTCTTTACCTATGTTCTGCTGGCCGACCGTGCGCGCCGTGAGTCCGGAGCCCGTCCCAGCGCCAATAAGGGCGCGGCCCTGCAGGTTCGGCAACTTGCCGCCCCAGTTGCTGCCGATTAGGTTACGCAGTTCATCGTACCTGTCGCCAGCAGGAATAGCTGCCCCGTTGCAGAGCAGCCAATAAGGCTGCAAGGAGGTAACGTCAGTCCCGACGTAAGGCTGAATCAAGCCAATAGGCATGACCCCTGCCATCAGAGCCGAAAGCGTCTGCGTGTACTCAGGGACGTCCCCGATCAGCGACTGGTCGGTCAGGATCGGGATACCGTTTTGCCACTCAACAGCCACTAAAGGTCCTTGGCGTCCGGAACCGTTGCACCAGTGTTAAACGCGTGGCTGGCGTTTAGCTGCACTGAGACGTAGTTACTTGTTGAACCTGCGATCTCCCTGGTGCGAAGCTCCTCAGCGACCTGCTCCATAGCGACCTTTGCCGCGTCAAGCTGCGAGGGCTCGTCACAATGAACAAATACCTGGATGTACAACTACCCTCCCTTAATGATGTAGCAGGAAACGCCGTAGTGAGCAGGCGTTATGTCAATGGAGGCACCGTTAAGGCCATCACCAGCGGTGGTCTTGTTGACTCCCCCTGCATTGTCGTGGACAAAGCCACCGGTACCGGCCGCAAGAACCTGGCCATCGTGCGGGGTGTCCGGGGGGCCGTGCTCGTTGGCTGAGATCTCAATATAAGTGCCGCCGGGGTTCAGCGCACCGACAATTCGGGAGTGCATGAACCTGTGGGGGTGCGTCGGATCGTGGAAATAAACGTTGTGACTGTGACCTGGGAGCTGGGCGGGAGTCAGTGTGAGCGAGTTGCTGCCGCCTGGGCCAGCTGTAACACCGGGCCCCTCAGCCATGATCGCCTTGCCACGGAAGTCGGGAAGCGTTCCGTCGGGGAACAGCGCGGCGAGCCTGGGGTTTCCCAGCGTTTCAAAGGTTGAGCCGTCCAGGAAGTACCAGCCCGCGGGGGCCTCGGTATCGCTAGCAAGCTTCATGTACGGGAGGATCGTCCCAGCCGGGATGAACTCGTTGTAAGGAACAGGAACAAGCTCGGCGAACCTTGTGTTCTGGATACGCCGGTTGGCAATGTGGTAACCCACTAATCCAGCTCCGCCATCCAAAAGACCTGACAGGAACCTACGGTCTCATCGCGCCACAGGTAAAAAGCCGCCCCCGGCGACTTGTCAACCACAAAGATCTCCCCGTAACGGATCAAGATCCCGTTCTTGCCACCGCCGTTCTGCCCGCTGAGGTAGACGGTGTCGCGGGTTTCTGACTCGTTCTGAATCATCAGCGACCGGCGGGTGGGGTCCTCGGGGATATACCCGGAACCAGAAACAGACGGCACAGGAGTCGTGTTGCTGACCGTCTCAAGCCCCTGGGAAACGTTCATCCCTCGGCCGGAAGCGTCAACCTTGAGGCCCTTGACGTCGTCGGCGGGGATCAGCGCGCGCTCGCCGTCGGCAGAGACAGCGAGCTTGATCAGCTCTGCATGGGTACCGTCGTTGAGCTCATCGGTGGCGACAACTGCGCCGCCATCCATTGCGTCTAGTTCAATGTTCCGTGCCATTAGTCCAGCGCCACCACAATCTCGCTGGTACGGAACACCACAATGTCGTCCTTAACGATGGGGATCGGGACGATTGAAGTATGGGCCAGCATGTTCCCGCTCGTCTCAGCGTCAAGTAGCGCTACGTGGGTGATATTGCCCCAGTCCACTGACGCCATCGGAAACTGGACGGCCTCGAGGTTGGTCACGATCCCGGCAGTGGGAGTGCTCCAACCGGTCGCCCGCTCCACTGGCTGCCGAGCGTAGTTAGGGTCTGCGGGCTCGCCGTCGGTGTCACCGTCGGAGATCTCTGAGATAGGCTGAGTCCAGATACCCACGTAGTAGGTGTCGGGGTACGTCGCCGGGGTAGTCCCGAAGGCGTCCTCCATGATCATGTTCTCGAAGCTGTTAGTAAATGAACCCATCAGCCACCCACCTCCAGAACGCGGAGAGTTACGTCAGCTCCGCCGGAGACTGCGTACCAGGGGTACCGAGTACAGGCGTCGGTCGGGTGGGCCTGCTGAAGCCACCAGATACCTCCGGCCTGGAGCGGAATCCCATCCTGGGGGGTGACGTCTGCGCCGCCGATATAGACAGCCTCAGTACCCCCGTTGTAGACATGGAAGTCACGCCGCGCCGCGGACGACTCGAAAAGCCGGGTGGGTGACGTGCCGACCACGACGTTGTTCGTCGTCACGGGCATTATTCGGTAGTACCTCCAATAGCAACGAGGTCGTCGTCAAAGACAACCTCTGATTCTTCAGAGTTCAGCCACTCCTGGTCGAGCAGCTCGAGGAGATCCTGGCCACTTGTCTCAACGGCCTCCTTGTCCTCGGTACCCCAGGGCCGCTGAGCCTTCTCAAGCAGTGCGGCCTGGGTCTCCAGCTGGGCTGCGTGTGCGTCATGCCACAGCTGGATCTCCTTCATGTGCTTCTCGTGTAGACACTTGTTCCAGTAAACGAGCACACCAAACCCGGTGATCGCTACAAGAACTACAGCCCAGATCACGCCGCGTCCTTAGCTGGCTTCTTCTTGGCGGCGGGGCGCTTGCGCGCTGCGGGCTTGGGCTTGATCTCGGTCTTGACTTCGTCAATTGAGACGACCTTGAAGACCGGGGGGGTTTCCTTCAGCCTCTGGATCTCGGCGTTCGCGGCGGCAAGCACCTTTTCAAGCTGCTTTACCTGGGGGCTGACGTCCGCAGCGGGAGCACCCTCGAGCCTGCCGATGTACTGGTAACAGTGGTTGCACATGAAAAAGCGGCAATCAGTACCCGAGTCTGAGTCGGTGTAATTCCAGTCCAGATACAGGTAGGGGCCCTTTGCCGGGTCGCTGGTGTGACAGCGGTGGCAGGTGTAGGGGTAGGTGTGAGGGGTCTTAACCCAACGGTCAGCCATGAAAGAACGTCCTCCGGTAGACAGAGGATATTCTGCGCTACTGCAATTAGCTAAACGTCAATCCCGAGCATATTTGAAGTACTTGTGTCTCGTAAAGAGCGAGCCATGAAGTCGTCAATATCCTTCGGGCGTATTGGTTTTGCCACCCCAGGGGGTATACGGAACGGCTGCTTGGCTTCCGGTTCGATGATGTTCATCACCGCGTAACCCAGTGCGTCGACCAAGTGGTCGTCGTGCTTGTGGAACTGCTCCTTGGCGTCCTCGCCGGTCAGACTCCGGTGTTCGGCGTAGCGGTAATTGACCAGCGACTGCCACGTTTGGCGGCAGCGCCTATCGACCTGGATGCTTGGGAGCTTTCCATCGCGATGCACGATGTCCGTTGAAAAAAGCTTTCCAAGGCGCATCGCCCTCACAGAGGGCTCCTTGGTTGAGGGCTGTATTCCGTAGATACCAAGGTTCCCGTACTCCGTTATATACGACAAACCTTTGAGTCCTTGAACCTGCGAGCCTGCTGGGTCTCCGTACCACCTGATCCCCTCCGGGTTGATCTTGTACTGATCATTGATCGCGCGGATCTGCCTTACGTGCCAGTTGGGCGTCTGCTCTGAGACCTGGTGCTCGGCGAAGACGATAATTGGCTCCTCGCCGTCCTTGTGGACAGCCAGCCACACAATTGCCGTCGGGTTACGGTAGCCGAAGTCGATGCCGCAGTAGATATCGTGGACTGGGGTGGGGACAAAGCCGTCAATAAGGTGCTTGCGGTCGTCCAGCATCGTGAAGACCTGGCCCTCGAAGACGTCCCAGCTGCCCTGCAAGTAACGCTCCCGCCAAACGTCGTTGTAGTCTGTGAGCAGGGAGTCCAGGTAATCCTGGGGCAAATGGTGATTTTCAGTAGTGGGGGCGCGGAAGTGATCGAAACCTGGCTTCGTGGTGTTAACAAAGTTGCGCCTGAGCCAGCCACTTGCTCCTGGGTTAGTCGTTACCCAGAGGCGACGTGGATCCTTGTAACGGAGGCGACCCAGCAACGTCTGGTAGATGTCGTCTGGGACCTCGGAACCCTCGTCCACAAAGATCCACGAGTACTCCGCTGAGCGGAGCTTCATCTCGTCGTCGAGGCCTGAGAACAGTACCTCGGACCCGTTTGAGAACCGCATCGTCATCGTGCGCTTGTTGAACTCAGTCACGTACGCAGGTGAGTTGATACCCATTTGCGTCAGTAGCTGGTCAAAGGTACGCATGGTTGTGGCTTCAAGGTCCTTGAAACGGAGACGGCCAACAAGACCGTAGGTACCTGGGTACGCCAGTGCGTGGTAAATCGACTCCCGGCAGCCAATAAGGCTCTTACCAGAACCAAAGCCACCCGAGTACAACCGAAACTTGGCCTCAGACTGCAAAAAGGCCAGCTGGGCACGCAGCGGCTCGAAACCGGCGGCAAGGTCCAAAGCCTGCTCACCGTTTGCAAGCTCGACAACGTTCTGTGGCTTAGGTGCTATTTAACCCTGCTTTGCGGGAAAGGTACTCGGTTTTGGTAGCAACTGGGTAACAACTGCTACGGAGTAAGTGTAACCGCGGCAACCGTTGCTTTGTCAAGGGTAACTTCTTGCAACTTGCCCCTGTGGTTCTTTGGAATTTGGGACAGGGTACCTTGGGAACCCCCGGCACCCAGTTGCTAGCTGCTCGTTTTTGGGCCGCACACAACTCGTAACTGAAGAACCGGGGGGGCTTGCCTCTCCGGTCTGCCCCCCCAGAGCCTCCAGGCGCTAGGTAACCAAGCCAGTACCTACTGGGTACTGGGGTCCGGGTTCGCCCAAGCAGCCACGGTTCCCCTACCCGGTTTCTAGGTAACGGGGTTCGCAGGGTTTCCAGCAACGGAGCAACTGTTCCCTACACCCAGTGCCTCTGCTCCTTTGCCACCACTCACACAGTGCCACAGTCCCATAGTTACTAACGATCCGGTTGTCGCGTCTCACCTCGCACTCAACCCCAACTGCAACGTCAACCCCAACCCCTTGGCTCCTCCGTCGCCTTGCAGAACGTGAACTCATCGGAGTAGCGGCCACCACGCGCTGCACTCCGGTAACTGCGACTTCAGGAGCGCCCATGCCTTCCCTCACCCTGTCCCAGACCCTTGAGTGCATCGATCTCGGGGTCGAACTCCACACCCTCGCGCTGTCCGAGCCGGGCGAGGACCCCGAGGTCCTTGAGCAGTGGCGACGCGAGTCCCACAGCCTCTGGCTCGCGGTCGGCACGTTCAGCCCGCCGATCCCAGTGGCGAGGTGACCGGTGCACACCGTGCTCCTCTCACTGCTCAGCGCGTGGGTCGTGGTGCTTCTCAGCGCCCTGACACCGATCTACGCGCACCTGTTAACTCCCGATCCCAGGAGGTAGGTACCAGTGCCCAGCCACTACCGCGTCCTCGTCACCGGCTCCCGTGAGGCCCAGACCGCCGGAGCCCGCGCAGC
>Ga0181568_10005819_pt1 | contig 10811 bp, 9 predicted proteins | sample 101ome_20_FD_133758 | JGI IMG/M metagenome (GOLD analysis project Ga0181568, IMG submission 133758) | Coastal salt marsh microbial communities from the Groves Creek Marsh, Skidaway Island, Georgia - 101404AT metaG (megahit assembly) | ecosystem: Environmental > Aquatic > Marine > Intertidal zone...
CAATGAGACAAGGCACTACAACCACTGATGTTGGTATACCAAATGTAGAGAATAAAAGTTCTTCTACAATTCGTGGTGAGATAACTGTTAATGCTCAATCGGGTGTACTACAAGGCATCGGTACAGCAAGTATTGCTGTAAACAATAGTAAAACTACAAAAGCTCAAGTAGGTCTGACTAATGTAGATGACCTTAGTGCTGCTTCAATTCGACAAGGTACTACAAAAGCCGATGTGGGTCTATCCAATGTAGAGGATAAAAGTTCTTCTACAATTCGTGGTGAAATAACTGTTAATGCTCAATCGGGTGTACTACAAGGCATCGGTACAGCAAGTATTGCTGTAAACAACAGTAAAACTACAAAAGCTCAAGTAGGTCTGACTAATGTAGATGACCTTAGTGCTGCTACAATTCGAGCAGGTACTACAAAAGCCGATGTGGGTCTAACCAATGTAGAGGATAAAAGTGCTGCTACAATTCGTGGTGAAATAACTGTTAATGCTCAAACGGGTGTACTACAAGGCATCGGTACAGCAAGTATTGCTGTAAACAATGATAAAACTACAAAAGCTCAAGTAGGTCTTGGTGATGTCGAAAATCTATCTTCTTCACAGATTAACGCTGGAGTAATTACAGGAAGCATAACAAGCGGAAGTGGAGCACATAGTTTTACATTACTTTCCGCCACGGAGGCTTACCCCTCTGAACATACTGCCACAATAACGTGGAAAGATGGCGCAGGAACGACAAAAGCAACACAATATGTAAGAACTGCTTTAAGTACTTCTAATGCAAATGCAACAATGTACTATCACACAAGCTCCAGTGTAGGTACAAACACTAGTCTAGCTACTGGAGTAACATCTCAAGGAAGTACTAGTGCGACTACTTCAGGAACTAGATTTTTTGAATATAGCGGGGTAAGAATCGGTATTAATTTAACGGTAGTTAGTATGACTCAATGGACTTTTAAGTAGGGATAGCCTCCCAGGTAAAGAAAGGCTAAGTTAAAGGAAAAAATGAAAAAAATAGTAGGAAACACAATAGAACTAAAACCCCTTAAAAGAGAAGACTTAGATATTATAGCTCCCGCCTGGGATGAGTTTATGTATATTCCTTTTTCGGATAGATCCAAAGATGTTTTTTATTGGGGAAGTAATAATACAAATTCTATGTTTAACTGGGATGCTCTAGAAGGTAAAATAACTTTATGCATTTATAAAAATAATAGCCCTATAGGACTAACTATAATTGATGTAAATCCAGAATTCGAGTTCGCAGAGTTCAGATTCTCTATATTACTTCCAGAACATAGAGGCGCGGGGGTCTATTCAGAACTTAACATATTAAGACATAAATTCGCATATTCAGCGGATACAGTTTTAAGGACTAAATGTAGAATATTACATGATTCTGCGCCACAACAAAACACGGTGCAAGCATTATATACCAGAGTAGAGTTGGTAGAGACAACTCCCCCTGGAAAGACCTTCACCCATTCATATATTACTAGAGATGAATGGGAGGCCTGGATAAATCATGAAGACCAAATACAAAAATTAAATTCTATTTTTGAGGTAGTAGATGATATTTGACTTAGAATCCTACAATGCTGAGGATACTTATAAAATTATTAGTGAAAACTATTATCAATGCTTAATAAAAAATAACTTAGAGAGTAAAGAGGGTATGGTACGAGCCAGAGAAGATTGGCATATATCTAAAATTCTTCCGGACGAAGAAAAAACAGAAATTTTTTGGGCAAGTAGTTTACACAAGAATCAAATATTTAAAGATTTAAATGTAAGTTTAAGTAATATAGCATTATCTACTTTTCCTTATTCTGAGGAAGAAGCAGCACAAAAAAACATAAAAAGATATGAAGCTTCATTACTTCAGGGAGTTTATTCTAGAAAAAACGATAAATTTTTAGGTTTTAGCTTAGATAGAATTTTAGATAGAAAAATTTTTCATATGATGCTTTGTTTATTACCGGAGCATAGACATAAAAATATAGCCACAGAAATGGGAATAGCAAACAGTAAATATATATTTTGTGAAAAAGATTATCTATCTTCTTCAATGAGTGTTCCTATGGAGGGTGATAGCATTGAGGCCAGCCCCTTAAGTTTAGATATGGTAGAAGACAAAGAAAAACTCATAATAAAAAATAGCTTTACGAGTTCATATAGGGGTTATCCTATTAACTATTGTACTGTTGTTACTACAAGAGATGATTTCAATAATTGGATAAATTTACCAAATAATAAAGAATATAAAGAAGCTTACTTCGATTTCGAGGATTTATAATATGTTGTTTGATTTAGAAAAATATACTGCCGATAGTATGTATAAAGTAGAGAGCTCACAAGCATATAAATGCCTTATAAAAAATGATTCTCAGTCAAAAGATTTATTATATGAATTTATATGTCTTTTAAAAGGAGGTATGGAGGAAGACAGGTTTGAAAATTTTTGGGCGTATCATTTACATAAGAACCAACTATTCAAAGAAGCCACAGAATATGCTGTCACAAACTGTTCAGAAGAGGTTCCCTTTAATGACGAATATGCAAAGTTTAATAACTTACCGTATTATAGAGGAATTTTACTCGTAGGATATTATAAAAAATCCGATGATTCCATAATAGGACTAGCTCTTGCTCATATTGTTGGAGACATATATAAAACTATACAGCTCTATTGCCCAAAAGATGAAGACAAAATAATTTTTAATGAAAATATTAGAGCTACTATTAGATACTTACTTGACACACAAAGTTTTGAAGCTATAGAAGTACACAATATATATAATATAGAAGACTATCCAGAAGATCATTTTTTATTTCAAATGGCCGCTGGAGTAGAATACTCAGAAAATGGTGATGGTTCTGGAAAAGCTTACATAACTAAACTAACCTGGAAAGAATGGTTTGATAATTCAGAAGAAGAATTCTATAATTATGAAAGTGGGTATATATAGAACCATAGAAAATTTTACAAAGTATTTAGAGAGTTTAGCTATATTTTTAAATAGTATAGATGTGGAAGTAATAGATTTAGAATATAATAAATTTGATGATACTTGTGATATAATAGTTATGTTTGGGCCTATTTTTTTCAAAAAGTATAAAAAGCTCAATCCTGAACAAACTACTTTATTACTATTTGATCCTGCTATAGGTAGTTTAGCCACTTCTTGCTCTATAAACCATAACGGATTATTTAATAATTCGGGATGGTTTAATAATCCTAATATAACTAGTTCTAGATGGGATGAGAAAAACTACAAAGTTGACCCTTGGAGAAAGGAAGGCGAAGAGATTTTATTGTTACTAGAGCCCCCGGCACACTTAACCTACGGAAAAAAAGAAAACTATAACTACGACTTAATAGTTGAAGAGTTATTAGATTTAAATTTTAAAGTAAAAATACGAAACCATCCTTTTAATGTAAATAAAAGGGTTAATAAGTATATTAAACATATAAATCCTTATAAAGAATCTTTAGATAAATCTTTAGAAAATTGTATAGCTACTGTAGGATTTTCTTCTAAAGCATTGGTATCGTCTGTTTTATCCGGTATCCCTGTAGTATGTTTAGCCGAGGAAAGCTATGTAAAAACTATTTCTATGAATACCTTGAAAGATTTAAGTTCTGTACAGTATTTTGATAGATATAGTTGGTGCAATAGCCTAGCTTATTGCGTTTGGGATATAGAAGAAATACTTTCAGGCTGTTTTTGGGAAGCTTATATTAAAATTATATTAAATAATAAAAACAATAAATAGATAGATTTTATTTAAATAGTTTATAAAGTATCTTTTTATACACACATAAGAAACCCGCCAAAAAATAAATCTTGACATTCTTCTATTCAGTTGGTATAATTTTTCTCATAATGTTGTAAGTTTCAATCCTTGAAACAAGTTTTCCGGAAATAAACCTCAATGTCGTATACCCAGCGAGATCTATCGCCTCTAGTTCGTGGCGACGACTGGACGTTAAAACTTGTTCTAACGTCTGATAATGCTGTCCTAAATATTACTGGCTACACCTTTTGGTTTACTCTAAAAGAAAATATGGATGATGCAGATCCAGGTGCACTTCAAGTTACTGCAACTCCAGACACTTCTGGAAATCCTACAGAAGCCTCTCAAGGCATTATTTATATAAAAGCTTCAAAAACATTAACCACAAATCTTACTCCAAAGACTTATAATTATGATGTCCAACAAGTAGATGGAACTGGTAATGTTCAAACGCTTCTTATTGGTAAAGTAAAAGTTGTAAAAGATATTACCAGAAGCACAAGTTAAAATGCTCTTTACGAGCAAGAGCTTCAAAATGAAGCGCTTAGGATACAAAAATGGCAAAGATTATTGATCCTGATAAGCTTTCACAATCGTCAGCAGCAAGTACTGGTACTCCAACTGGAAACGTACACTTCAATACTACTAATAAAACGATTGAGCTTATCCATGACGGGGCAGATGGTGGTTTATCTCCCAACGAACTTTTAGATCAAGGATATGATGATGGTGGTGTATCTCTTCAAGCTCTCTATTCATTTATCAAAGAGCGTTGGAAATCAGATGCTACTCTCATCAAATATCCTTTCCCAATGGAAGCAATTACGGCAGAACAATTCGAATTTATCAATGGTTGGATTCTTACGGACGGTACGGGCGGTCTCCAAGATTCGAAAAAACTTATTCGTGATGCTGGATGGGCGGAAAGAGACACTAACAACGTAGTTCAAAAGAGATACGCAGGTATTATCTCTCTTGGTACTCTTGCTGATACTTCTGCAGGACAGCCTTACTATGCTTTTGCAGACGATACGGCTAAAACTGATACTCGATATATCGGTCGAGTAAACGAAGCAATTCTTATTTATGATAACACCGTTTCCCCAGTAGTTGATGATAGGTCCAAAGTTTTAACCTTATATATTCGTTCAGCCCCTACAGGTACCACTCCGAATGCTGTGGGCTATACTTTTGCTCAAACGACTACTACAGATATCGGTGTCTCGGTTTTGTCTACTCAGGCATATCGATTCCCGCTTACTCAAGCAGTCGATCCAAACATTGATACTGCTGTAGGAGATCTTTCTGGAGGTGTTTATGCAAATATGCGAATTGAGTATTACTCTTCTGCACAAACTATTAGTGAAACAGGCACTAACTTTGATGTAGGTGTTGTTATTGATGCTTACTTCTCGGATACCGGAACTCAGCCTACTGTAAAACAAATTTATAACTGGGTTCAGAATGAGTTGAGAAAAGCTACTGATATCAACGTTTCCCCTGGCGACGAAACCAATACTTTTGGTCTCTTAACAGATCCTCTGGTAGAGTTTGTTGGTTCAACATTGAAAACTCTTCGTCAGGGGGATGGAGACGGTGTATTTATTGAAGGTGTAGGTTCAAATGACTTTAACAACGTAGAATTTATTGACAATGGAGGAACTTCAAGATCCTTCCCATTCAAAGTTGGACTAAACCTTCAATTTAACGAAAATATTGGAGATGATCCCAATGCTTCGTATAAGCTTTTCTACACCACTCTCACAGATGTAGTATCTTCTCCTGATGTTGTAAAGAATTTTGGAACTGGTGATGCTGTTATCGTTACAAAAGATGGTGGTGGAAATATCGAAGGAGATGTACATACGGTAACTGCAACAGTTGCTTCCGGAAATACAGCTACTTCATCAAGTCCTGCTACAGGATCTATTACTGCTTCTACTGGCGTGCTTTCTGATTCTACAGACTCAGGAACTTGGACTGTCGATGATTTAGTTGGCGATATTTTATATGTAGTAACCGGAACAAATGCCGGAAAATACTACATTACCGATAACGATGCTAACACAATTACGATTGATCCTGCCGGAAAGCCTTTCGATGTAAACGATACGGCAGTAGAGTGGCAAATTCTTCAAAGAAATGCTGATGGAACTGGCGGCACTCCTTTAATTACAGCCACCTATAACTACGCTGAAAATACTGACGCAGGAAAAGCTGCAAATATTAATGCTGGTGTAACTCTCGTTGCTATCGGCCTTGATTCTGCACAATATGCAACTGCTACAGCTACTATTGAAAGAGTGAACAGTGTAAACATTCCTGTATCAAATGCTCTCGAAAGAAACTACGAAGATCCACAAGGTGTATAAACTTAATGGGGGAAGTTTTCTTCCCCCTCATTTTTTGGTGCATAAATGAATAAAGAATTACAAGAATCTATACAATATTTTGATAACTTTGTTAATAAGGCTTTATCAGAAGTAACTGAATTTGAACCTATTGAAGTAATAAAGCACTATAACAGAGTTAAAGAGGAACTAGCAAAACTTTTAGTTTCGAAGGAGTAATCAATGGCAGGCGAAAGAAAATATACTCGCATTCCACCAGAGAGCACAGGCGATCGCGTCTATATGATTCATACTGCCGAGCTTCGGTATGATAATAAAGATGTATCAAAGAATTGGGTAGTTGGGAATCGATATCATTTAACTGGTGGAGTGAATTCAAATAATGACTTTTCTATCCATGTTCATGGAGTAGTAGAAGAAACTGCCACATCTGGTGTGCTCGCAATTCACTATCAAGCTACAGCAAAGCATAATGGGTATACTCCAGAAGATAATCAGTCAATTCGAGAGGGTAGTGCCACAGGAGATATTGTAGCTACAGTAAATGGTGCACCTTATGATGTCTACATTCCCGCTCAAAATATTATGGGCTGGGATAATCCTGAATACGGTTGGAATATTGACAGATTTGGTGCTGGTAATGTAAGATTTTCAGAAGGTCCTGCCGAAGTAACAAGTTTTGGATCTCTTCGAACCAGTCAGGCAAAACTTCTTGGACAATACAACTTTGATAAAAGTGCTCTTCTTACAGAATTTGCAAATACACTAGTAGGCTCTGGAGATGTTCAACATGATGCCGCAAATGGGTATGTAATTCAAAGCGTAGGTACAGACCAAAACGCAACAGCAACACATACTTCAAATGTTTATCATCCTTCTCTTCCAGGATACGGAACGCTTTATATTATTGGAAATAAAATCCAAGATGAAGGACAAGCTGGTGTTGTGAGAAACTGGGGAGCCTTTGATGCGACCGAAGGTTTTATGTTCAGATTGAACGGTACAGAGCTTCAGGTAGTTCATCGAAGAACTTTTGAAGAAAATGTCTATGATACTGGAAATGGAGGTTTTTCCGAAGGCGTAATTCCACAATCAATGTGGAACACAGATAAATTAGATGGAACCGGTTCTTCAGGAATGAATCTTGATGTTACAGCAGCAAATACTTACTGGATTGACTATCAAAATCTTGGTGGTGGTTCTATTCGCTGGGGTGTTTTCTACAAGGGTGAACGTTTAATCTGTCATGAAATGGATATGGGCAATGGCGGCCCGAATGGGAATTGGGTTAGTAATTCGATTCGAAATCCAAATCGTCCTATCTGTTGGTCAATGAAACGAACCGATAGTGGCCAAGGTGATTCTCTTACTCGTTATCAGTATCCTCTCGGGGCTACGGTTCTTCTTGAAGGAGGGGATGTAAATCTTCTTGAAGAAGGTGACCTTCGTCACTATGATGATGACTATGATTTTGATGAAGATTCTACCTGGACTCAGGGCGCTTATTATATTAATTCAATTCGTCCAAAGCTTTCAATTCCTTCAATTGATTTTACGACAGGAACTGTAGTACCACAAGATAATCATTCTCTTTATCTTCCAAAAACTTTACAAATTTGGGTAACGGATCAAACCGGTAATGATGTATCAGGAGAGTTAAGAGTATTTAGCCGATGTATTCTTCAAGAAGAGAATTATAGGGATATTACTTATACAAATCTTCAAGAAGATAGTGATGGATTTCACGTATCTCACGGACCAGAAATTTTTAGACATCCTATTAAGGGTCCTACAGAGATTGATTTTAATAAGTATTTTTCAACCATTCAAAATGGTTCTTTAAAAGTAAATGCTGAAGCAGACACAGCCGCTCGAAGTCAGGCAGTTTTAAGGATTGAAAATACTTACTCTACGCCTTCTGGAAATCGAGTTCGTCTGTGGGTTGGAAGAAGTCCTCTTCTTGGAGAAAAGAAACACTTTTTTGAAGATAAAGGGTTAGTGACTTTTAACGATGAATTTGACGAAACTTCTCTTCATAATCAATCTTATTATCTAAAATTAAGAAACGGGGATGAAGCCTTAATTTATGCAAATTTAGCAGATCTTAATGATGATCGGCTAGTAAGAACTCTTACGATAGATTCCGCAGTAGGTTTAGATGTTGGTGATGATGTAGAATTCTTGAATGGAGATGCAGCAGGTCAAACGGCAGAAGTTCAAACAACTTCATCAGGAACTTCAATAAGATTACGAGCACGTTCTTCTGCTACAATTGATGTTGGAACTACCACTACTTCATTATCTTTTCATCGGGATAGAACTATTTCCAATATTACCGGAACCGGAACTATTACAGTAACTTCTACAAAGCATGGCTTTTTAACCGGAGAATATACAACGATTTCTGGAACTGAAAATGCAAACTACGATTCAGCAACTCAAGGTGGAATGCAGGTTACAAATGGAAGTGCAATTATTACTCATGACGCTTCTTCACCTGCATCAACTCTTTCAAGTGATTTCTCTGCGGGTCAATTTATTCAGATTGGAGAGGAGTATTTTGAAATTTCTTCAGTAGATTCAGATAGTCAAATTACTTTAGCTACTCCAGTAACAGATGAACCTACAGGAACTTATACTATTTCAAGAGCTTATTCTATCACTGTAACAGGCACTGATACTTTCACATATTCAGGGACTGGGGATTCTGTTGCAGCGACGAAGGGAACTGCAACTTCTCATGTAGCAAGAACTCTTTCTTCAATTGGTACCAGCACAAGCTATCCAAAAGATTACTACACTCATATTCTTGCAGAAACCGGAAGCGGGTGGTCTGTTGGTTCTGAGGAAATTACCAATTTTGATACTTCCAACGCCTCTCTTCAGAACGAGATTCTTGGGGTTGGAAAAATTAAAGGAACTCCTCCAGCTTCTCCTGCTTGGACATTTATGTGGAGACCCTTAGGCGGAAGTATTGCCAGAGGCTCTGGAGAGGCTCATAATGTAAAAATGTCTCTGCACTGGAAAGAAAGGTTGCAGTAAAATGTTAGCTTTTAACTACGGGCACTATGATTTTTGGGAAAGAAATGTTCCTTTAAATTACTATGGGAATCAAAAAGTTACTTTTGATGCCCCAAATCGTTTAATTCTTGTAAATGCAGGAGAAACGACGATTAATGTTAAAGAAGATATTTATTCAAACTGGAAAGAGTGGGCAAGAACTAGAAATAATGCTACTTGGCCTATAGCAGTTAGCACTCTTGGAGGAGACCCAATTACTTCTACTACGTTTATTGGGGACACTTACTTTCTAGAAAATGGTTGGAGAATACAGCCTTGGGATCCTGGGGCTAATGGTAGTAACGGATATATTTTGGACATAGTTGGAAATATTTATACTCGCGAACCTGGACAAAATCCTGTAAATCCTGTTCCGAGTGTCTCAGTTACTCTTACGCGTTCAAATATTACAGAAACTGCAATTGTTGGAGGACAAGATACTCTGACAAAACTGTCAGAAATATGGCAAATACTTGGTCTTTCAGGCGGACAAACAATTACAGATACCTCAATTAAAGTGGGAAATATTACTCTTACAATTAGTCAGTCAGGGGATGGTGAAACTACTACTATTGGGAGATCTTAATGGCTATTGTAAGAAGAAGTGTAGAGTTCAATAGTGGAGACTCTGCTGCTGGAACCAACGCTTTCGATGCAGGCCCCGGTAATACTACAATTAATATACAAACAAATACTGGGGTAGAGTTACAAGGCGCGGGTTCTACTACCGAGAAAGTAGATAATGCGACTATTACTCAATGTCTCGGAGAAATAAACGGAAACACTCCTACAGGACGTTTTGGTTGTTGGATTGGTTCAAACACTTGGGGAGAACTTACATCTGTAAATATGGCCCTAAAGTTTGGAGGACAAGGAACTCAGAATGATTACAATATACCTACAAGCTATTGGCCTTATAATTCAGGGTATATACCTGTTTGGCAGAGCGGCGCCACTACAGAAGCTGTAGGTTATACTATCACAGCAAATAACCTTCCAGGAGGCGCAGGTGATAATGTATTTTTAGATAATGTTACTTATATACCAACTAATGATTGGCCATATGCGATAAACGGAACTTCTACAATATCTGATTTAGCGACAGCGGAAAGAGTAAAATCAACAGGATTTAATCAAACCTGTGTAGAAGAGAATGGAGTTTATTTTTTCTACGCAGGAATAGTAATAGGGTGGGATGGTACAGCAACTCCTGTTTTAACTGATTTTACTTTTAGTGAGACGGGAGAAACTTTTGTAATTGTAAATGTTCCTACCATGACTATCGTAGGAGGTGCTAATCATTCTCGCTGGACAGTGAGAATGGATGCAACAAATCCTTCTTTTACAATGACTAGGTGCAACTATTTAGCAGGAGAAGCTGAGAAAGCAAGCAGAGTTCATGACATTGAACTAGTATTTACAGGAACGAATGGAACAGCAACTATTGACTCTTGTAACTTATTAAATTTAGATAGCTTAGTTCTTACTTCTGTATGTGAGGTAAAAGATGGTACTATTACAGCGGTTGACATTACACAAGGAGGAGCAGACGTACATGGAAATACAATTACTTCTGATACTGCTTCAG
>Ga0181568_10005820_pt1 | contig 10809 bp, 10 predicted proteins | sample 101ome_20_FD_133758 | JGI IMG/M metagenome (GOLD analysis project Ga0181568, IMG submission 133758) | Coastal salt marsh microbial communities from the Groves Creek Marsh, Skidaway Island, Georgia - 101404AT metaG (megahit assembly) | ecosystem: Environmental > Aquatic > Marine > Intertidal...
TAAATTAATAAATTCTTCTGATACAGTTAATATATTATATCTATTAATATATAATATTATACTTTCATCTGATTCTGTATTTGAATTTTTTACAACAAATTTAATATTATTATCATTTGAAGAAATACTACCACTTGGTGATATTGATTCATCATTAATATCATCTAATAATGAAAAAGAATATAAACATATACTATCATTATTTACTACTCTTGATGCATTAGATATTTGATCAATACCTGTTCCACAACCAATATGTCCTGATCTACTTAAAGTATGTTTTGAAAAATAATGATATGACATAAATTTATATAATAATTTATAATTATTAACTTTAATATTATATTCATAATTTTTTGTCATATCATTATTCCACAAAATTGATGTAATATTACCTAAATTTTCTATAGTTATTTCTGTTTCACCATTAGATATTTCAGTAGGAATTTCTATTATTTGATTATATAAATACTTATTATCTGATGATTGAAATCTTAATTTTTCATCTTCAGTTAATATAATATAATCAGTTATTAAATTATAAGTGCAAGTTGCAGGTGTATCTATTCTTTTTTTTAATTCTATTGATAATGGTCTTGTATTATAAAATAAAAATAAAGGTAAAGAATCTCCTGTATTTCTTGTAAATGAAAATGGTAATGGAACTATAACAGAAAACTCAGCATTTGAACAATTAGTAGTATTGTAAACACCTCCTGATAATGATAATATTTGTTCCATAGTTCCTGATATACAAGAAATATTTGAATCTGAAACATTTTGTTTGTAAACATTTGAAATTCCCATTGGATTATTCAACTGTAAATACATATTTATATATGAACCAGATAGTTCTTCAATTAATACTTGACCTGCACGTAATCTAACTTTATCTATAATAGATGTTCCTATATTATTTGGTATTTGTATATCATCTGTCATATTTATATTTATTTCAAGACTCATAGTTTTTATTAAATCACCTAAAATAGGTATACGATTTTGTTGACCACCTTCAGTTATGTTTTCTGTTTTATGTTTTCTTATAGCAAAATTAGTATGTCTTCTGTAGACACTCTTAAAATAAGTTATTTGAGGATTACCAATTAAATATATATCAGATACATCTTTATTATTTTTTAAATCAAATCTCATTATATATATTATTTATATTTATTATTTTTAATGAACATAATTATAAAGTATAAGCAATTGCAGCCATTCCTGACATTATTCTTAATATATTATAATTTACAGCATATATATTCAATTTGACATAATCATTATTAGTTGTCTGTCTTTTATAACGATGAAGAAAAGCTTTATCTAATTTACTAAAATTACAACTACCAGAAGGTTGATGTTCCTCTGGTTTCAAAGCAAATGAATAAACAGCTATTGAATCAGGACATGATACTGAACCATATCCTGTATGATATTCATCAACATTATATCTTGTAAAATATTCTAATCCTTTAGGACTAATTCTATCTATATTGTTTAAACTTATTGACCAATCACACATATCAAGAGATGTTGGTGTCGATGGACCTATTAATCCTGCTACATATTTTCCATCTGAAGAAAATATACTTCCATCACTATAAGAACTAGAAAGTGCTGCATTACCTGATGCATTTCCAAATGATAATGTAAAATCACTATTTTTAATTGATCCTCCAAGTATATTATCATTATTACCAGGAACAAATCTTACACCAGATTTATGAACTTTTTTTCCATTATTTAAAAAAGATGCATTTATTGTAGAATCAATAGTATTTTCAGCATATGTAATATCAGCACTATTATATGGTTTCCCTGTCCATATTATTTCTTTTACAGGATGTGAAAATCCAGATATATCAATATTAGCATCTTGTGCTGATGTAGTTATATATTGAACTTGTTCTATTAAATATTCATGACTTACTTCTGCAAATCGTCTTCTTTCATCTGTATCTAAATATATATATAATACAGATATATCTATATTCATATTTATAGTATTATTAGTTCTATTTCTTATTGGTTTTAATATTTGATTACCATCATTTGTAATGTGTGCATTAAAAACATTTTGTGTATTTGAAATAGTTCCATTTGTAGATAAATAATTAACCCCACTACCACTTCCATCATAGTTATGGTTTGACCAATCAGCATCTCCTGAAGATGCAAAATTAATATCTAATTGTATTTCTTGATTTTGTATTGCTATTAAAGGTAATGCTAATCCTGGATCTTTACTCATATAAAAAGGTATTTCTAATACAAATCTACCTAAAATAGACCCTGTAAATAAAGATTTTTTTGTATTTATTCTACTTGCAACAGTAAAACTTGCAGATTGATGAGATGCTGATGTACTACCCCGTTGTCCATCAGTTATACTGGCGTTAATTGTTGCTGATGTTATTGAATAATCTGATTGACTTCCATCTGTGTTCACGCTTTTAAATGAAAAAGATGCAGGTCCTTGAGAATCATCTATCATAGATGCATTATCAAATGATTCACCTATTTCATCAAAACCTGTTTCTAATTCTTGAAGATAAGTTGGTTCACAATATACACCACCAGATCTAGATGATCTTTGAAATTTTGTTGGGGGATAAGAAAATCCTGGTCCAAATATATTTGTTAATTTATTTAATCTATTATCAAAATAATAAGGATGTGCATCTGATGCATTTTTTGCATAAAATTGTGATAAAGCTAAATCTTCATTACTAGCTGTATGTGATATTGAAGTATCATCAATTTTTGATATATTTGATATTGTTCCATTAGGATTAGGTTTTGTTAATTCATAATAAGTCTCCATCCAATGACCATATTGACGATCTATTTCATGACCACCAATAGTTAATCCTACATAATTAATTAATGCTGTTGATGGATTAGCTAATCCGTGTCCTGCATATACTTTATCTCCTTTAAATACAAAATTTACTTTATGAAATAAATCACCTAATTTATCTATTTTTTGTATTACTTGACCTGAAAAATTAGGATTATTTATTGTATTTATTACTATATCTTCCATTGAAAAATTTGTATGTCTACGATAAACTACTTTAAAATATGTTATTTGTGGATTTCCAGTAAGATATAAATCTTGTTCTCCATATGTTACTAATTGTAAAGTTGCTCCTGGCATATATTATTATTATATATTTATTTTTTATCATAATTTAACATAATAAATTAGGATAGTCATCAATTGATATTAATATATCATTATTTTTTGATTTTAAAATAACTGGAACATCATATTTAGTAACAGAACCATATTTTATCATATATATACCAATCATTAATGGTGAAAATGTTAATCCATTTATACAATATATAAAAATATTATTTAATCCATCTTTAATATTATTATGAATATTATCTATTAATTTATATATAATATTATTTAATGAATGTATATTATAAGATGATAATGGTAAATTTATATATGATACATTATTCTTTTGTATTTTAAATTCACAATCTGTAAGATTAATAATTATATTTATATTCATATCTTCAAAAAATGTAGGATGTTTTAAATCATCAATAGATCCAAACCATAATCCTGATATTACTTCTGTTGGCATAAATTTGATTTAAAAAATAAAATAATTTTATAATATCAACCATAATGAATGAACTTCCAGGAAATATTTATTCTTTTAAAGGTGCTGATAAATATTTCAACAATTTAGATTCTAAAAGAAAAGCATTTTATGATGGTATAAGAGTAGGTAAAGAGATTTATACTAAAAAAAGAGATGTTATTGGAGAATGTCCTATATGTTATAATAAAATAGATGAAGGTTATGTAAATACTTCTTGTAATCATACATTCTGTTATAGTTGCTTTGAAAATACTATGTGTAAAACTGGTAATAATTGTCCCTTATGTCGTGAAGATTTATTTAAAATTGAATTACCAACTGAGGATAAACTTGAAACTATTAAAAGTGCTTACTTTGATATGGGATATGAAACTGGTTCTGAAAATCGTGCTGATGAAATTGCTGAATTACGTCTTAAAAATAACATCATTAAATCAAGATTCAATAGACAGAAACTATGTCATGATAAATTAATTGAAGATCATAATAAATTACTTCGCCTTTATAAAGGAACAGTTCTTCAACTCCATAATACACATACACTTAATCTTCATCAACGATTCCGTGAAGGTACATTAGTAAGAACTAAATCTTATGATTCTTATTTAAAAGATTAATTATTATTATATTAATATGAAATTTTCCATATCTACATATGATCTAAGGACATTTTCAGCTATTTTATGGTTTATTAATAATAAATGTAAAAATAATAATACTCATCATTTTTTTGTTGGTGAATGTATTTATCATGATGAAGATGATAATAATATCATAGATTTTATGGGTTTTGATAATGAATTTACTTTTTATCATAATGATACTGAAATTAAATTAGTTAGAAATAGAATAGGTGATCCTATTTTTATTAATTCAAGAGCTGAATCTGGACATTATGAAGAAATTACAATGGAAATATTATCTGATATAACTGATGATGATAAAATAAAATTTATGAAAGATTTTATCCTTAAAGTTAAGGAAGAATATAAGAATAATAGAAAACTTAAATCAAAAGATGATACATTATTTTTATATTCATATCATGATGGTTATTGGGAAGATATTAAAAAGATTAAAAAAAGAAAATTAAAAACTGTTATTCTTGATAAAGAAATTAAGGATGAAGTTCAAAAATGTATTGATAATTATAATAATGAAGATCTAAAAAAACGTTTAAGTAATTTAGGTATTAATCATAAAATGAATCTTATATTATCTGGATTACCTGGAACTGGTAAAAGTAGTCTTATGTATTCTATAGCATCTCATTTAAATAAAGATATATCAACCATTGATTTTAACTCTAATAAATTATCAGATCATTCATTTATTTGTGCTACTAATAAAATTCCTGATGGATCTATATTTTGTTTAGAAGATGTTGATGCATTATATATAGAAAGACAAAAAAAAGAAGAAAATAGAGTATCATTTTCATGTATTCTAAACTTTTTAGATGGTGTTTATTCTAAAGGTGATCTTATTACAATTATAACAACTAATCATATAGAAAGATTAGATAAAGCATTAATTAGACCTATGAGAATTGATAATATTATTAATTTTACACATTGTTCAAAATATCAATATAATGAAATTTTTAAATTAATTTTCCCAGATAATGATGATATAAGAGAACAGTTATATAAAATAATTAAAAACAAAAAATATACTACTTCTATGTTACAGAAATTTTTTATTAGATTTATTTATGAACCTGAAAAATTAATAGATAATGTTAAAGAATTTGAAGAATTAATTAATATAAGTTCTGAAAAAGATTCTAATATGTTTTTGTAATTATCTCCTAGATGTTGTTGAGAATCCTGATGATTTGCTAATCCAAGAACTTCCACTACCACCCCAACTACTACTATATGATGGACTTCTACTTGATCCAGCCATATATCCTGCTGCTGCACCAGTCCAAAATCCTGGTGATGAATCATAACTACTATTAGAATAAGAATCGGTGACTGTTCCTGGACCAGCACATGTCATAAGTATAGCACATACAAATAATATCGTAAATAAGAACTTTTCTCCTGACGTAGTGTCACTTTGATAATTTATTGAATTTGTTTGTCTTACATTATATTTATGTGTCAATCTATATGTTAGACCACATGACCCTGCTAAGATATATGGATCATCTGGATTATCCCACCCTTCACAAGATACATCCATTGATGATGATAAGAAATCACCATCTATTATATCTGCTATACACTTCCAAACCGCATCTTTACCATCTGATCCTATATTTTCACATACAACTACATCTGGTTTTCCCCGACAATCTCCTAAACATGTCAACTGTGATACAGGATTTGACCTCCTACCTGTTGTCGTATGTCCTTCTCTAAGAACAAGAGTTTCTACATCTGTTAATAGGACTTTTTTATGATTTTTTGCAACTACTGAAGAAAGAGATACAAGAATCAATAGTGATAATTTCATTTATGATAATTTTATATTCTTTTGTTTCTGTTTATTTATATTCTGAATAGATTATGAGTCAGAATGTAAGTTATAAAATAAAATAATCTTAATCTCAAATTTTTTAAGATACAAATTTGAGATTAATTTAAATATTTTTAAAACAACTATCACAATGTCTCGTGAAAGACCTGTACAACTGGGATTATGCTGTATGAATACTACTTTAAAGAAACAAAAACCACCAGTATATGCTAGTAGAAAGATAATTGTCAGAATTATTGATGAAAGAGGTATTGAAGAACTTAAAAGAAGAGTTTTATCTAATTTGGAAGATCTACTAAAAATGTTACAGTGGAATGAAAAAAATGGTATACGTGTTTTTAGACTTTCCTCAGAAATGTTTCCTCACAAAACGAACCCTAAAGTTACAGATTATACATATGATTTTGCACTTGAACATCTTAAAAAAATAGGAGATTATGCTAAAGAAAAAGGTCATAGATTAACATTTCATCCTGGTCAATATAATGTTTTGGGTTCCCCTAATCCAAAAGCTGTTAAACAATCAATAGCAGATCTTAATTATCATGCTGAAGTATTAGATATATTAGGTTGTGATATGAACTCTGTAATGGTTATTCACGGAGGTGGGGTATATGGTGATAAACCAGGTGCTAAAGAAAGATGGATAAGTAGATACAAGGAATTACCTGAAAATATTAAGAGGAGATTGGTATTGGAGAATTGTGAAAGATCTTATTCTATAAAAGATTGTTTAGAAATAAGTGAACAAACAGGTGTTCCAATTGTATTTGATACTCATCATCATGAATGTTATAAGAAACTACATCCTGATGAAGAATTTGAAGAAACATCACATTATATTCAATATATATTAAATACTTGGAAAAATGGAAGAAAACCTAAGTTTCATGTATCAGAACAAGGTAGTGGAAAAATTGGTCATCATTCAGATTATATTAATATTATACCACAATATTTATTAGATATTCCTAAAAATTATAACACAATGGTAGATATTATGATAGAAGCAAAAATGAAAGAACTTAGTATTAAAAAATTATATGAAAAATATCCTGAACTTGATTGTAGAATAAATAAATAAATATTGTAATAAAAAATATTTAATAAAATAAGTATATATTTTCTATTATATTTATAATTTTTTTTCTATTGTAATTTTATATTATTTTTGAAGTGTCTTCATATAGGCGATGAAATTACTATTATTCACTCTACTTGTGATATCTCCTTCCTTTTCTAACGTATCCATTATTGTTTCTTTGTAATGGTTTGGTATATCTGCCTTGGCACCGAAAGATACCATGAGTTTTGCTATTTCAATCGCTTCTTCTTCTGGAATGCTTGCGGAATCACCATACCACATTGTACGCACAGTATCTGAATTATCAGATCTAAACTTTACCGACTTGGCATATTCACTTTGATCACCCGCTAGATATGAGAGACATTGAAGATGGGTTGAGAACCATGGATAATGATCCTTGGTGTCGTTAAGCTTCTTGGTAATGGGGTCAGCGTCAAAACCCTTATCTGCTAGTGCCAGCACTTCCTCTGAAGATTTGTATTCTGCATACTTCTCTAACAGGAACTTGTATTTCTCAGGGTCTGTTTCGAGTAAGTAAGGAGAGAGCATATAGGGAATCCTGGTGTATGGATACTCGAATCCCTGTGGAGTGGTGAATGTGGACATCTGTTGGTTAGTAGACGAAAGACGGATTTCAGTTGAGAAAGTGACAGAGGCGGGTGTCCTTGAGATTGCAAAGGCAGTCAAGAACGAAAGTTTTGATATCAATCAATCTTTATCTCAAATTTTTTGAGATTCTTGTGAGAAAAAAAAATTATATATATTTATATTTATATATAAAATAAGGCAAATATTTATTAACGCACTAACGATCCCAAGAAGTCTACATTCTTTTTCTTACAACATCCGTAAATACAGCGGTTCTCACGAATAGGGTGGCATGGTCTCGTTGATCGCCATTTTTTCTGAATCTGGATGGCCGCCGCATTCCTGATCTCCCGCCGGCGACGCATAGAGATTATCGGTGTGGGAGTAGGTGAGGAAAGAGGTGTGATGGCATTGGGTCCAAACTTCTCACGTAGTTGCTTTGCGGAGATTTCTGGAGAGGCATTTTTCAGACTATACTTAGAGGAGAAGGGGTGATTCTTGCGATACATACGCGGATTAGTGGGCATGTTAGTATCTGGATAATTGCTTGTATTCTCAGTTGCTTGAAAGCGATAGAAGGAGTTGTTTGAAATGGATTAATCTTTATCTCAAATTTTTTGAGATAATCTTAAATTAAAAAAATATTATTATTATTATTATTAATAAAATTTATATTAAATTTATTATTATTATTATTATTATTTTTTAAGAGTATTTTTCTGTTGTTTGAGTTCCTATTGATACTTTTTTTTATAAATATCATAATAAATATTTTTTATTTTATTGTAAATATAATTTGTTATTAATAATAATAATAGTAATATTATTATGTATGAAAATATAGAATATATAATATCACTATAATTTAATAATATATTTATTAATAGATATATAAGAAAACTCATATTTTGATATATTTTAATTTAAAATTCAAATTTTTTTTATTTATTACATTATTATGAAAGAATTAAATAAGGAAGTTATTGTAAGCATGGCTTCAATGGCAGCAGGATATATTGGTGAAAAAATACTTCAATTTTTATTTCCAGATTCTTTAAAAATATATGCACGTTCATTTTGTAAAAGAGTTCCTAAAGAAATAAACCCTGTAAGAAAATTACCACAGATATGGGAAGAAAGACATGTTAATGAAAATGGTGAAAGAGGTTTTGATGCTAAATACCCATTAGGATATAAAAATTATAAATATGCTCATCATTCTGGTTCAACTTGGGAAGTTAATGTTACTGATGAAGCTGTTCAACAAGATACTAAAATTCATATATATAATACAATATCAAATCGTCCTGATACTGATTATCATTATTTCTATTTTAAAATAAAATTTACTAATATTGATGATCCATCAATTGATGCTTATAAAAGAGTTTTTCATAAAGATGATTATGTTCATATAGTAGATACAGATATATCTAATGATTTAGATTATTCTTGTTCAGGAAATACATTAACAGGATCATTTTATTTTAAATCAAAAATTGGTGATACTATAAATGGAAAAGAAGTTGGTTCAGAACAAATTGGTTTAATATTTGGAAGAACACCTGGTGAATATATTATTCAAGAAGCATATATTTCAGATAAAAAAATAAATATTAAAAGATGTGGTTGTTGTTATATATTTGGTAGATGTTATGATTCAAAACCTTCTCCAACAATTAAAAACCCATAATTATACTTCACCTATATAAGGTCTATTTGGAGTAAAACTATTTGATAGAATTATCCAATAAAATGCTAGTAATATAATAAATATTAATATTAATGTAAATAATTCTTTTCTTTTCATTGAAATATAAATTTTAGTTATTTTTTTATTATTCATTTTAAATTATTTAAAATTTAAATCAAATTTGTAAATACCAAGAAAGTATTAATATACAAAATAGAAAATAATATATTTTCAATTTATACATTCTTTCAAGTTCATTTTCTTCTTCTAGATAATTTATATACTCACTTACAAGAAACATGATAATATTGAAAAATAATATTATTAAATCAAATTTATTTTTTTCTTAAATTCTTAGATCTTTTATTTTTTTTTATAGTTTTTTTGAATTTGTATTTATTATTTATTTTATATTTTCTTTTTATAGTTTTTTTTCTTTTATTTTGTTTTTGTAATTTATAAGAACCTCCTTTTGACCTAGCAGACTTTGTATTATATTTCATAAACCTATGTGTAGCTCTGATCGCCGAAACGGCGCGTCTAAATATTTCCCTGTAGATATTTCGGGCTACATCTCTATTTAATTCTAATTCTAATGGGATGGGAGGACTGTTTTTTTTCGGATATGGATATACATAACGTGTAGTCATAATTAATTTTTTTAATCTGCGGCGTATATCTATTTTGAAACCAAGATTTTTAAAAACATTTAGAAGACCATCTAATTCAAATCTATTTATGCGAACATTTGGATTACCGATTAAGCTAGCATCAGTTAAATGTGATAATTTTTCTAAAAAACAACATTGTAAGAATTGTTTTTCAGCATAAGGATCCTTTTGTAAACCAATGCTATCTTTCATTAATTTACAATAACCTTCTATTTTAGAATGTAATGAATATTTACCAACACATTCTATACCAAGCTCCTTAAGTTTATCACATATTTTATTCGTATCCATATTAAAATCCAAACCTTTTTCATTTAAATATCCAAATATTTCATTTAATATACTTTGTAATACTGTATTATCAGTATCTGCATAATCTAAAAAATAAACATCTTCTACGAAATCTTGCCCAGAAACCCTCTCCTTCTTCAGTTTACCTCGGCTCTCTCGGGGAGTGAGAGACATCGATGCTTGTTGAAAACCATCAAGCTTCGCTTGAACCATTTTATCATTCTCAGCTTTTTTATCAATATTTTCTTTTATTTTATTTTGTATTTCAGTTTCTAATTTTGAAACAAAATCTGATATCCATTTCACCATTTGCTTAAAAGTAGGATATTCTGAAAAACTTAGATCTTCAGTTTCTTCAATATA
>Ga0181568_10005821_pt1 | contig 10808 bp, 7 predicted proteins | sample 101ome_20_FD_133758 | JGI IMG/M metagenome (GOLD analysis project Ga0181568, IMG submission 133758) | Coastal salt marsh microbial communities from the Groves Creek Marsh, Skidaway Island, Georgia - 101404AT metaG (megahit assembly) | ecosystem: Environmental > Aquatic > Marine > Intertidal zone...
CCTATCATCGGTTCGACCAAGTCGCTTTCGGGTCACTCCCTGGGCGCCGCAGGCGTGCAAGAAGCCATCTATTCACTGTTGATGATGCAAGGCAATTTCATTGCTGCCTCGGCCAACATCGACAACCTCGACGAGGGTGCCACGGGCATGCCGATCGCACGCGAGCGTATCGATGACGCCGGGTTGCAACAGGTGATGTCGAACAGCTTCGGCTTCGGCGGCACCAATGCCACGCTCATTTTCCGTCGTTTCAGCGGCTGATTGGTCCCGTCCGGGGCTGTCCGAGCGACGCGAGCGTGATCACTTCAAGCCAGTCTCCCTCAGAGACGGTTGTCCCTGCAGGAATCACCGCGAGGCCATCCGCTTGACTGAGGCTGGTCAGAACGCCTGAGCTTTGACTTCCAGTCAGCACCGCGCGCATCGCCTCACCGTTCCCTACCAAGCTGATTCGCACAAACTCCTCACGTGAACCGGGCCGCGCCACCGAAAAACCCGCCCGCACTGGAAAGCGCGGCTCGGGTGATACCACCCCACCCTGCTGTTTAATCAAATAAGGTCTCGCCACCAGCGCGAAGGTTACCCACGCGGATACCGGATTTCCCGGCAGCCCAAAAATGGGCGTGTTCATCACTTCACCAAATGCCAGCGGCTTGCCGGGCTTGATCGCCAATTTCCATAACGTCAAGGCACCTCGCTTTTCGATTTGACCGCGCACATGGTCCTCTTCCCCGACTGAGACCCCGCCCGCGGTCACAATGCAATCCGCGCTGTCCGCTGCCTGCTCCAGCGCCGCACCAATCGCCTCGGGCTGGTCGGGCACGTTGCCTAGGTCTACCGGAATCATTCCCAGCGAGCGGATCTGAGCGGCGAGACTGACGCGATTGCTGTTATAAATCTGACCGCTCTCCAAATCGCCGCTCCCGGGCTCGCGCAACTCATCTCCCGTGGTGAGAAGAGCAACTTTGAGAGGTTGAAAAACCCCTACCTCATCGAGCCCGACGGACGCCAGCAAACCGATGTCGTGCGGCTGTAGCCATTGCCCCTGAGCAACCAGCCGGTCTCCGGGTTGGATGTCATCACCGCGCCGGCGAATATGTTGGCCACTTACTGCCCGAGGTAATCGAACAGTATCATCCGTCCGCTCAGCGTCCTCTTGTAGGATCACTGCGTCAGCGCCAGCGGGTATGACGGCCCCTGTGAAAATTCTCGCTGCAGTGCCCGGGGTGAGGGGTGTGGGGGAATGACCAGCAGGAATGCGCTGGCTGATGGGCAGGATACCGGGTAAATCTTCGCTTCGAACGGCGTAGCCATCCATCGCACTGTTATCTGCAGGTGGCACGGCGCGCATGGACGGAATCTCCGCCGCCACGTAGCGATGCAAGGCCTCCGTCAGCTGCACAGTCTCGATGCTACTGCCAGGCTGCGCGGTAGCCAGTATCGCTTCCAGCGCTTCAGAGAGAGGGGTTAGCGCCATGTCTCAGTGACCCCGCAGCACTCCGACAAAGTTGCAGGGCCGGTGGTCACTATCGAGTTGATCTCTCAATACCCCCTCCCACGCAGTACGACAGGCTCCTGTTGATCCCGGCATGCAAAAAATCACGGTGCCATTTGCCATGCCGGCAAGGGCCCGGGATTGAACAGTTGAGGAACCGATTTCCTCAAAGCTGAGCGCGCGAAAGACCTCGCCAAAGCCCTCTATGCGCTTGTCGAACAGCGGGGCTAGCGCCTCCGGCGTGGAATCACGGCCTGAGAATCCCGTCCCGCCTGTCGTCAGCACCACTTCCACCCCGGGATCCGCGATCCAACCGGAAACCACCGCTCTGAGCTGGTAAACGTCGTCGATAACGATGTCTCGATTCACGACCTCATGCCCTGCTGCCTGCAATGCTTCCACCAAAAAAGCGCCGGAGGTATCTGTCTCCAGAGTTCGCGTGTCGCTGACCGTTAACACAGCCACCTTTAATGCCGTAGCCATAGCCGTGCCCTCACTCCTCGATATACAGGTCAATGTAGCGCCGCACCGCCCGGGGCACAAATTCTCGCCACCCCAGTTGCTGGATACCAAACTGATGGCGGATCTGGGCGCAGTCGAGACTGAGGCTACTCGTCCGGTCGGATCCGTCGTGAGTCAGTTCCATCAATTCCCGGGCGTCGTCAAAGGGGGCATATTGGGATGCATTTGCGAGCACCGTCTCCATGAAGGAATAGGCGTTCACCTCGCCGATGCCGCTGTAGTGGTATAGGCCCGAGCGAGGCGCACCTGCACCGATCTGATCGAGAATGCCATGTATCACGCGAGCGACCTCCGCCACGTGCACCGGGCTCCCCCTCACGTGTTCGCTCACTTTCAACCGATCACCGCGGGAAAGCGCATCCAGCGCACGCGCCAGAGGATTCGGACGACGACCACCAAACATCAGACCGAGGCGTAAAATGAACACCTCATCCAGCGCAGACTGGAGCAGATTTTCAATCTCGATCAGGGTTTTACCCACGGGGTCCTGTGCGTCGGGCTGGTCAGTCTCCCGGTAGGGCCGCGTCAGGGTTCCTGAAAATACTCGGGCACTGGATAAAAACAGGTAGCCCACTCTATCCTTCGCGGCCAGCGCCGATAACCATCGCGTACGCTCGAGATCGGGTTGGCCCACAGGATCAACGCCATCGATCTGTGTAACGAGACGCGCATCAAGTATCAGATCGATCGACTGACGACGAATCAGCTTCTTGACCTGCCGCTCCCGGCGCCAGCGGGTCGCATCCATATCCACACCAATAATTTCGTGGCGCATCAGGGGCGCTGCAAAGGATCTCAGAGAGAACCCCAAAGGTGAGTCAAGGCCCAGAACCAGAATACGCACAGTAGTCAGATCGCGTGAATGCGGGGCTCAGCGCAGCCCAAAAGTTAAAATGGAATATCGTCTTCCGGGAAATCAATGGGTGCCGGATCCGCAGCCTGTGGTGCCGGCGCACTGGCGGAAGGCCCTCCCTGAAACCCACCGGCATCCTGCATTGCACCGCGGCTATCAAGCATTTGCATTTCCTGCGCAACAATTTCAGTTGTCCAGCGATCCTGTCCGGACTGATCCTGCCATTTGCGGGTTCTCAGAGAGCCCTCTACGTACACCTTTGAGCCCTTGCGCAAGTACTCGGCCGCTATTTCCGACAGGCGATTAAAAAATACTACCCGGTGCCACTCGGTTCGTTCCTGTTGCTCACCGGTATTTTTGTCGCGCCAGCTCTCGGAGGTGGCGAGGCTGACGTTGGTAACACCGCCGCCAGACGGCAAAACACGGTGCTCAGGGTCGTTGCCCAAATTCCCAACCAGAATAACTTTGTTGATGCCACGCGCGGCCATAATGATCTCCAGTATCGATAACGCACGCGCCTTGTCACGCGCTTCGTATTACGTATTGCGTGTTGCGCCTGCGGATAGTGCAATTCAGCCTCAGACTATAGCAACGCTGAGAGCACCGGTGTACATCAATCTGGGCCTATTGCGCGCTTAAACCGCCTCGGATGGAGCACGGCCATAACGCCACAGGCCAATCAACCATCCCAGCGTCAGGATCGCCAGCACGGCTGCCAAAGCGATCGCGCCCCCCCATTGCAATGCATTACCGCCAACGGCACCACCGGCAAATACGCCCAGAAATTGCGCGCTGGAAAAAATGCCCATGGCAGTCCCCCTCAGCGAGACCGGAGCAAACACAGACACCAGCGCAGGCAAAACGGTTTCCATTGCGGTGAAGCCGGTGAAAAAGACAACAAGCCCTGCGCCTACCGCGGCAATCGACGAAGCCCAGAGCGCGCCCAGTAAACCCATTACCGTGAGCACCACCATGGCAGCGAGCAGGAGACGCGGGTCTTCGGATTCGCGCCGCTTGCGCACGAGGAACGCCACGGCAGGAAGTGCCCCGCACAGCGCCGCCAGATACATCCAAGCGTGGTGCTCTGCGGCCAATCCAACCTGATCAGTCATAATCGCCGGTATGGCGGTGAACGCCGCCATCAGCAACAGATGCAGGCAAAAGATACTTACGTACAGAATGCCCAGGCCACGCCCCCACAGCGCCTCGCTCAAGCGGCTACGATCGGCGAGATGGGCGCGCCCTGCCTCACTGAGCTGGGGAGTGGGAGGCAGCCAGAGCAGCACGACCATCAAGCCCATGGCCCCCATGGCCGCCGTGACCTCAAACACTCTCGGCAGGCCGCCCCAGGCGGCCAGCAAAGGACCCAAAACCAACGCCAACGCAAAGGACACACCAATACTGGCGCCAATGATCGCCGAAGCTTTGGTGCGTTGATCTACCCGGGTGTAGTCGGCAGCCAGGGCCATGGTAGCCGAGGCGATCGCACCAGAACCCTGCAATAAACGGCCTATCGCCAACCCCGTCAGCGTGTCTGCGGCCGCAGCCACCAAACTCCCCACTATCAGCAGGGTTAAGCCACTCAAAATAACCGGCTTGCGCCCAATTTGATCAGACAGCCAGCCCAGTGGCACCTGCAGCGTCGCTTGCGTCAAGCCATAGGCCCCCAGCGCCAGACCAATGCTGGCTGGATTGGCGCCAGCCATTTCTTGAGCATAAATGGCAAATAGAGGCAGCACCATGAACAGGCCCAGCATCCGCAGGCAATATAAGCTGGCAAGGCCCAACACGGCCCGTTTCTCCAACGCGGTAAAGGGTTCTTTGGCAAACACGGGTTCAGAAGCCTGGGATAAGGTGGCGAGTGTATCACGCGGCCAAAAACCGCCCGAGGTCAGTCCGCCAGCCCCAGATCCTCGTATACTGTCCCGTTGGCAGTCATTTCCGCAGGGCAGTTCCATGGACACCATCGAGGTACGCGGCGCACGCACCCATAACCTCAAAAACATAGACCTCGATATACCACGCGACAAATTGGTTGTGATCACCGGTCTGTCCGGTTCGGGCAAGTCTTCGCTGGCATTCGATACGCTCTATGCGGAAGGTCAGAGACGGTACGTCGAATCACTCTCTACCTACGCTCGACAATTCCTGTCGATGATGGAAAAGCCCGATATCGATCATATCGAGGGGCTGTCCCCCGCTATCTCCATTGAACAAAAATCGACCTCTCACAATCCGCGCTCCACCGTAGGCACCATCACTGAAATTTATGACTACCTCCGCCTGTTGTTCGCTCGGGTGGGAGATCCGCGATGCCCGACGCACGGTGTGACGCTGAAAGCACAGACGGTCACGCAAATGGTGGACGCCGTGCTGGCCATGCCCGAAGGCAGCAAACTGATGTTGCTGGCACCGGTAGTGCGCGATCGCAAAGGAGAGCATTTACATGTATTTGAGCAAATGCGTGCGGCAGGTTTTATCCGTGTGCGTGTGGATGGCATCGTGGTCGATCTGGACGACGTGCCAGCGCTGGACAAGAAACGTAAACACCGCATCGATGTCGTCATTGATCGCTTCAAGGTGCGTGAGGATCTCAAGCTACGCCTTGCTGAATCTTTCGAGACCGCCCTTGAACTGACTGATGGTATCGCCGCGATTGCGCCGATGGACAATGACGGACCGGAAACCCTGTTCTCCGCGCGCTATGCCTGCCCCAGCTGCGGCCATTCAATCGACGAGCTCGAACCTAGGTTGTTCTCTTTTAATAACCCCGCGGGCGCGTGCAGCGGCTGCGACGGTCTCGGTGTGACCCAATTTTTCGATGAGAGCCGCGTTGTATTGCATCCTGAGGCAAGCCTCGCAGAAGGTGCGATAAGAGGCTGGGACCGCCGCAATGTTTATTACTTCCATTTGCTCCGGTCACTATCGGGGCATTACGGCTTCGACATGGACAAACCGTTCAACAAGCTCTCTCAAGCACACCGCGACATCATTCTTCATGGGAGTGGTAGCGAGGAGATCGAGTTTTCCTATGTCAATGACCGTGGCACGGTCTTCAAGCGTCGACATGTTTTCGAGGGAGTGATTCCCAACATGGATCGGCGCTACCGGGAAACCGAGTCGTCCTCGGTGCGCGACGAGCTTGCCAAGTACGTATCGACTGCAGCGTGTAAAGCCTGCGAGGGAACGCGACTGTGTGAAGACGCCCGCAGCGTGTACGTCGATGGGCGGAGCCTGCCAGAGATTACATCGCTTCCTGTGGGCGATGCGCAGGCCTACTTTGACGCGCTGGAGCTCAGCGGCAGGCAAGGCGAGATTGCCGATAAGATTCTGAAGGAACTGCGCGCCCGGTATCGGTTTCTGGTAGACGTAGGACTGAACTATCTCACGCTCAATCGAAGCGCCGAAACACTCTCGGGTGGTGAAGCGCAGCGGATTCGTCTGGCAAGCCAGATTGGAGCGGGACTCGTCGGTGTGATGTATATCCTTGATGAGCCCTCCATCGGGTTGCACCAAAGGGATAACGAGCGCCTTCTGAATACATTGATCCATCTGCGCGATCTGGGTAATACCGTTTTGGTCGTCGAGCATGACGAGGACGCCATCCGAAATGCCGATCACATTATCGATATTGGCCCTGGCGCAGGGGTGCACGGCGGGGAAGTGGTCGTTTCAGGAACAATGCAGGACATCATCGATCACCCTGATTCTCTCACTGGCGCCTATTTATCCGGCAAGCGCTCGATCGCAGTACCCAAAAAGCGCCACAAAATGGATCCGCAACGGGTCCTCACCATAAAGGGTGCCAAGGGGAATAACCTGCAGGACGTCTCGCTCACGATCCCGCTGGGGCTGCTCACCTGTGTGACAGGCGTATCGGGCTCCGGCAAATCCACTTTGATCAATGGCACGCTTTATCCACTGGCCGCCACAGCACTGAACGGTGCGACGACGCTCAAGCCCGCAGCGCACGAGAGCGTGGAAGGGTTAGAACAACTCGATAAATGCATCGATATCGATCAGAGCCCGATTGGCCGCACCCCGCGTTCGAATCCAGCAACGTACACGGGGATCTTCACGCCGATTCGCGAGCTGTTCGCAGGCACTCAGGAAGCGCGTTCGCGTGGTTACAAGCCGGGCCGATTCAGCTTCAACGTTCGCGGAGGCCGATGTGAGGCGTGTCAGGGGGATGGCGTCACCAAGGTCGAGATGCATTTTCTGCCCGACATCTATGTCCCCTGTGATGTCTGCAAGGGCAAGCGCTACAACCGGGAAACGCTGGAAATCCGTTTCAAGGACCTCAATATCTCCGAGGTACTGGATTTGACGGTGGAAGATGCGCTGGGGTTTTTCGAGGCGGTTCCCGCCATTCATCGCAAACTCCAGACCTTAATGGATGTAGGCCTCTCCTACATTCGCCTTGGGCAGGCAGCCACGACCCTGTCGGGCGGCGAGGCGCAGCGGGTCAAGCTATCCAGAGAGCTGTCCAAGCGCGATACTGGCAACACCCTCTATATCCTTGATGAGCCCACTACGGGTCTGCACTTTGACGACATACGGCAGCTCCTTGAGGTGTTGCATCGGCTCCGTGATGGCGGCAACACCGTCGTCATCATCGAGCACAATCTGGACGTCATCAAAACCGCTGACTGGATTATTGATCTGGGGCCCGAAGGAGGTTCTGGCGGTGGGCAAATCATCGCAACCGGCACGCCAGAAGTCGTGGCGGACCACAAGGCCTCGCATACGGGTCGCTTTCTGGCGCCTCTGGTCACCACGTCGAAGCCAAAAAACAGCAAGCCACGCTCCAAAGCCGCCTAGCTTTAAAGGCAACGGAGGCGGCGCTTAGGTACCCTCCGCATCAATAGCCGCATCAATATCCGCATCAATACAGGTCAACGCGGGCAGGCCACAGAGGCGTGCACTTGAATGGGCTTGTTAATAATCAGTGGGTAAAAAAAAGCCCGGCCAGTGCCGGGCTTGTATCCATCGTGCTGGTCTCAGAATCGATAGCCAAGCGACAGGCCGTAGGTCTGAGGATCCAACATAAACTGGTTGGTGAACAGATTGGAGACTGAAGACGTGAGGTACTGACCCGTCACGTTATCGTTGTCCTCGATGTTCTTGATCCAGGCTTCTGCATACCAGTTTTCTCCTGACAGGCGTGCGCTGGCGTTCCACATGGACCAGTCATCAACAAGATTGGAAAGATTGTTGAAGTTGGAGGCGTAGAACTCATCCTGCCAGTAGTAGTTGGTGGACAGCGTCAGATCCATGCTGCCCAACGGCATGGTGTAAGCAAGACCGATGTTGTAGTTGAGCTCAGGCGAGCCGGCGATCTGATTGCCGTTGAGGCTTTGCACGTAACCCGGGCAAGGTGCCGGCGGTGCTACCTCACAGCGGCTGTAATCGGGTGCCGCAACGAAATTCACTCCGTTCACGCTAACCAGACCCTGTGTTGCTGCAACCGGATTGGTCGCCAACACGGAATCGGGCACTGCCATGGGATTGGCCGTATCAACAGTCTCGAAGTTGCCGATCTCGGTGTCCAGCCAGCCGCCAGAGAATGACGCAATCAAATTCGGCGTAATGGCAAACAGGACGTCCAGCTCAAGACCGGTGATCTCGGCGTCGGAATTCTGGTTCAGCGACGTCACGTTCACGATCTTGGACTGCTGAAGGTCCTTGTAGTCATAGAAGAAGCCCGCCGCGTTGATGCGCATTGCGCCGTCCAGCAACGTGGTCTTGATGCCCAGTTCGAATGAATCGATAAACTCGGGATCAAAGAACGCATTGTCAGCACTGCCGCCAAACGCCGGATCTACCAGAGGTGAGTTATCGCTGATGGGGTTGAAGCCACCGGACTTGAAGCTACTGGATACTGTGGCGTACATCATGGTGTCGTCACTCATATTCCAGGTTGCGTTCGCCCTCCAGGTGAACTCTTCCTGCTCGTAGAAAGGCTCAAAGTAGGCATTGTTGGGCTGGATAGGCGGCAAATCGGAGAACGTGACATAAATGGTTCTCTGCTTGCCTTCTTTGGTTTCCTCGGAGTAACGGCCACCAACTGTCAATCGCAACGCGTCCGTCACATCCCAGTACACTTCACCGAATACGGCCTTGGCGTTCATGTTGTAAATACGGCTGTCGTTGTGATACCCGAGCATGTAGGGATCGGTCTCTGAACGCGGGTTATTGGGATCACCCACGGGCGCCGGGAATACTGCGAAGTTAATCGGCAGGATCAGGCCAGGCAACGCCAAGCCCGAGGAGCGCACAATGTAGGCGTTGGTGTTGTCAAAATCGAGATAGAAGCCGCCGAGCAAGAAGTTCAGAGGACCGTCGAAGCTCGACTGCAGGCGCACCTCATGGGCCCACTGCTTGTTCGAATTGGACGATTCATCGAGCCCGCATACGTTTTTGCAGAGGTAGTAGGTTTTGTCATCGGGGTCCAGAACCGGCACGCCGTTACCGAGTCGGGTTAAGGCAGGGTTGCCCGCCCACAAGCCCACTCCGGGGATGCCCGTTACCGCATTGGTAATAAACGGGATCAAAGAGCCCGCGCCCATCGCAGTCAGCTGCGGCGCCCAAGTGGCAGCATCCAGCGCTGGGGTGTTACCCAAATCGACCAGCGACTGTAGTGCGGCATCCCAAGTCTCTGTTGGCACACCCTTTTCATAATCCTCTACGGAATTCACGGACGTTTCCGACCAACCCACCGAGTAAGCCAACTGCAAGTTGCCGAAGTCATGATTGATATGCAGCTGAATGTTCTTCTCTTCGCTGTAGTAGCGGGGCTTCACGTCAGAAATAATCTTGCGGGGATCATCAGGGTTGTTATCTCCCCCAGCCCACTCGTTATAAGGGAAAGCGGTCGCACCGGTGATGACATTGTTCAGCAACGCTGCGTTACCAACCGCGCCGCCCGTCATCATTCCAAGCTGGCCCAGCACGCCCTGCGAGCCGGTGTTGATACTTGATACCGAAGCCATCAACGCCCCTGCGATACCGCCCGCTGTGTTGGCAACACCGTAGGTGAGTCGACCAGGCAAGCACCCGAGAATACCGGTTGGATCCGTGTTACAGGCCTGCTTCTGGGAGCGCACCCGGCTGTCGTCTTCTTCAAAATAACTGGCTACGAAGTCAATCGATGTGTCGTCGCCCGGCGTCCATCTCAGCGAGAGTCGTCCTGACCAGATATCGCGATCGTCCACGTCCTCACCGTCGAAAACGTTCTCGATAAATCCGTCGCGCTTCATAGACATGCCCGCCAGACGGATTGCGAAGTCATCGCCGACCGGGACATTGACCATGCCACGCACCTGACGGAAGCTGTAGTTACCGACCGAGCCGTCGATAGCAGCCTCAAACTCATCGGGGTTCGCTTTTGCAGTGATGATGTTCACAACACCGCCAGTGGTGTTACGTCCATACAGCGTTCCCTGAGGGCCCCGGAGCACCTCCACACGCTGCGTATCGAAAAATTGCGTCTCAAAGATCCGCGTCGAAGTCTGATAAACGCCGTTGATGTGGATCCCCACACCGCTGTCGCCAGCTGGGCCAATGGCGCCGGAACCGATACCCCGGATTCGGATATCGTTGGCCGTGAAGTTCTGCTTGGTCATGGTCATGTTCGGAACATTGAACTGCAGATTCATCGTGTCGTTGATCAACTGCGAATCGAGCTGATCCTGACTAAACGCAGAAACCGCGATCGGGGTATCCTGAATCGACGCCTCGACCTTGGCCGCGGTAACGATCACCTCCTCCAGCACGCCTGAAGAACTCGTTTTAACTTCGTTCTCTGCTTCCTGCAGACCCAGATCCTGAGCGTGAGAAACAGTAATAGTGCCCATCATTGCCATGGCAATCGCGAGGGACAGGGGATTGGACGTAGCTCTCATGAATATAGCCTCAGTTTTTTTTATAAACGCGAAGGCC
>Ga0181568_10005822_pt1 | contig 10807 bp, 9 predicted proteins | sample 101ome_20_FD_133758 | JGI IMG/M metagenome (GOLD analysis project Ga0181568, IMG submission 133758) | Coastal salt marsh microbial communities from the Groves Creek Marsh, Skidaway Island, Georgia - 101404AT metaG (megahit assembly) | ecosystem: Environmental > Aquatic > Marine > Intertidal zone...
ATCAAAGAAACCACCCAACAAGACCTCCCCGAAGGCTTCCAAACCTCAGAATTTCTCCTCGAACACGGCCTCATCGACCAAATTGTCGAACGCAAGGACATGCGTGAACGCCTAATCTATTTCCTCGACACCTTCACCTACAGTGCAAGACAAGCCGAGAAAAATGTGTCCAAGCCCGTATCCAAAAGAGCACCCCGTAAAAAAGCCCAACGCAAGGCATCCTGAGTAGGGAATAGGCAACCTGCCACAGCGATCCATCACCCACTCCAACCGGAGCCTTCGGGTGGATAGCCGGGGATACGGCCCTCGTCGACTTCGATCATGTCGGCGAAGGAGAGGAGGTCATGGCGGTCTTCGAGGCCCATCTTTTGTTTGGTGGCCATGAGGGATTCGCGGCCCATTTCACTCATTCCCATTTGGGTAACCTTTCGATTCCAAACATGGACTTTGAGGTCCTCTGGAAAGATTTTCTGAAGGCGGGCATCGACTTCCTCAGGTGTTTCGCTGCTGCGAACAATTTCGATGACTTCTTCAGGCTCCACTCCAAGATGCAGGCAGAGGAAACCATCAAATCCACGGGTAAAGTTTCGCTGATAGCTTTTGGGTAGTTCTCCGGCCAGATGCTTGCGAATCTTGGCCAGGAAACGCGGCAAGTGCAGAAGACCGCAGGCATGCGGGATGTAGGGAGAAGGCAAATCCCGAAGGATTACACCGGTTGGACCAAGTTCAGTGGTGCTCATTTGAGGATGGTAGTCACTTTTTCTGCAATGCAGCCAGAAAAAAGAGGAATGGGGAAGGACTGGATAGCCTGGCCTTCGTGGAAATATTGAAAATGTGCGACGGACTTTCCTGCCCTTCTGAGGTATTTTGGCGTTTCGATGGTTGCCTTTGTGCAAAACGCCTTCATTGAAAACCATCTCCTTTTTCAAATGAAGACGATCTGGCGAGTTTCCAATTATCTGTTTGCGTACAGGAATTTGTTTATCCTGACCATTCTCATGGCCATTTGCATGACGGCCTTGTCCATCAGTGTGCCCCAAGTCATCCATTATGTGATCGATAGAATCCTTTCCGTGGAGGGCCAACTCGGTGCATCAGAAACCACATCGGGAACTATCGACATGGACACGTTGCTCTGGGGTTTGGTCACCATTGCCGGAGCTTATTTATTGCGGGAAATTTTTAACTGCCTGCGAATCCGGATCAACAACACACTGGAGCAAAGAGTGTTGATCGATCTTCGTCGTGATCTTCATGCCAAACTTCTCGACCTGCCCGTTACCTTCTATGATCGTCGAAAGAGCGGGGATATCGCATCGAGAGTGATCGAAGATGTGGCCAGCGTGGAGAGAGCCATTCTCGACGGTACGGAGCAGGGGACCGTGGCCTTGTTGTCCATTCTTGGGATCTCCGTGGTCATGTTTTTTCAGGAACCCATTATGGCTGCGGCTGTTTTTCTGCCACTCCCTGTTCTGATCTTTGCTGGCTCCAGGTACTTCAAGGCACGGCAAAAGAATTGGCGGGATGTACGGGATGCGACCGGCGATCTCAATAGTCATTTGGTGGAAGACATTCAGGGCAACCGTCTCATCCATGCCTTTGCTCTCAAGAACCGGGAGAAGGAAAGATTCCATGATAAGAGTGAAACCCTGCGGCAGAAGACCCTCAAAGCAATGTTTCAATGGTCCGTCTATAGCCCGACAACCAGTTTTATTACCAATCTGGGAAATACAGGCGTAGTAGGTATTGGCGGGTATTTACTGGCCACAAATCATCCAGGGTTCTCCCTGGGAGAATTCTTTGCCTTTCTCTTCTACGCCAACATGTTTTACGAACCGGTTCGCCAGCTCAATAACCTCAATAACATGCTCAGCGAAGGGAAGGCTTCTGGAGACCGGGTCTTTGAAGTCCTCGATTATCCGATCACGATCCGTGACGATAGCAAAGCCCAGGATTTTCCCAAAGGAGACATCCATGTGGAGATGGAGAATCTGAGCTTCTGCTACCCGGAGAGGGCACCTGTGGTGGAGAATCTCAATCTGGAGCTCAAGCCCGGCACAGTGACTGCATTGGTCGGCCACACGGGAGCGGGCAAGAGCACCATCGCAAATCTTCTCCTGCGATTCTACGACGTGGAAGAGGGAACCGTGACTCTCAACAATATGGATGTCCGTAAGATCAAGCTTGGCCAACTTCGTTCCAACATTGGCAGTGTCCCTCAGGAGCCCTTTCTCTTCGATGCAACCGTGGCGCAGAATCTTCAGTTTGGAAAACTGGATGCCTCAGAACAAGAGCTTAAGGAAGCTCTCCAGTTTGCCAGAGCCTGGGACTTTGTCCAACGCCTCCCCGAAAAGCTGGACACCCGAATCGGAGAACGGGGAGTACGGCTCAGCATGGGGGAAAAGCAACGCCTTACGATTGCCCGGCTCTTTCTGCGAAATCCACCTGTCCTGATTCTGGATGAAGCGACTTCCAGCGTGGATAGCATCACAGAACGCAAGATCCAGGCCGCTCTGGATGAACTCTTTGTCAACCGTACCACACTAGTGATTGCCCACCGGCTGTCCACAGTGCGCAGGGCAGACCTCATTGTCGTCCTCGAACATGGTCGTATTCTGGAACAAGGTTCTCACGAACAATTGCTCAAAAAGGATGGAGCCTATGCTGAATTGTGGAGGCATCAACAGGACCACATTCCTGAGGAAGATCTACACCTTAGCCCTGAAAAAACCAAAGCTTGACGCTCACCGAAAAAGCTTCTCAAATTTAAGTGTTAATTCCCCCTAACTGAAACCTTCTCCCGTAATTATGGCATCTGTTCAAAGTGCAACCAAAGCTCTCATTGTAAAAAATGATATGGGAGTGCATGCACGTCCTGCAGCCATGATCGTCCGTGTGGCCAATCGTTTCACCTCCGATCTCTTTGTAGAAAAGGACGATGAAGTGGTGGATGGCAAAAGCATCATGGGGCTGATGATGCTGGCGGCAGGCAGCGGTGCCACCATGAATTTTACAGCAGAGGGGGAAGATGCCGAGCAGATGCTCATCGAGATTGAAGATCTGTTCGAAAGTAAGTTTGATGAACAGTAAGCAGGGATCCTGTTACATCATCTTCAGGTAAAGCAGGGCATTGAGTGTCAACGTGTGGGAAATCTGTAGATTGCTGGCCCACTCAAAAACTTCTTCAAGCGGCACAGTTTTGACCAGGATTTCTTCATGCTCATCCAAATCGATGGAGTGAGTACACTCTACGTTTTCTACCAGTGCAAAATGGCAACGGTTCCGAAGAATGGCAGGATTTGGGGAGCAATGGCCGATGATCCTGGCATTCTGTCCTTGAAACCCGGTCTCTTCCCTTAGTTCACGGACTCCAGCTTCCAAGGGGTTTTCTCCGGGATCAATAATCCCGCCCGGGATTTCCCAGGACAACTCCCGGGTGGCAAAACGATATTGCTGAACCATGACCAACTCACGCTTCGGCGTCAGGGCCAGGGTGTTCACCCAGTCATTGGACCCGATGGTATAAAAGTCGCTCCTGCGACCATCCTTGGGATGGAGGCAATGCTCTTTGAATACTTCAAAAACCCGGCATTCTGCAATGGACTCCTCGGAGAGCGTCTCCCACTTCGAAGGTTCTGAAGATGAACCAGAGTGTGTGCCTGCTGAGCCTTTCATAAAAGGAGCAGTTTAGGGCGCAGGTATGATGATTTTAGACCCGATCTGAAGCTTCCTTGCATCCAGGCCCTGATTGGCAGCTTCGATCTTTTGCAGGGATACCCCATACTTTTTGGAGAGAGCGGACAAGGTTTCCCCGGATTTGAGAATGTGCAGTGTGCCTCCGGGTGGAACAGTAAGGGTGGGCTCTGGTGGGCGAGTGGGTGTTGCGACTGGAGGAGGAACCGGAGTTGGTGCAGGAGTGGTTCTTGTTCCTGTATTGGTGTTGGTAGAAATACCAAGCCTCATATTGTCAACTTTCGCCCGTAAGGCGTCCAACTCTGACCTCAATGCTCCGACTTCATGTTCAAATGCAGAACCACCTCCAGCGTTAAACTCAGAGGGCACTGTACTTTGTTGAGCCACGCTTTGCTCTACCGCTTCCAAACGTGTCAGGATGTTATCCACACCAACACCTCCATCAATGCTGGTTGGCTCAATCCCGGCTGTGTTCGGATCCTGCTTGGTCTGCATGATCGCCACAAGACTCAATATCAACGATAGTGAGCCCAGGATGACTGCAATTAAAAGCAACAAAGGCTTGGGTTGTTCTTTGTCCAGATCCGCCAGCACCTCATCATTTGGCGAATTTTCCAGAATTGATTCCTCTTCCATTTCACTCATTGGATCGAATTTTTATGAAGATTGTTCAGTCTCGGGCAAGAGGGAAATGAAATAGGTTCCTGGTTCTTTGTGCTTTGTTCGATGTGATTGGCTTTCTGTTCTGTGTTTTCCCTTTCCCTGCCATGGGCCCGGGAACCCTAAAGAAAAGTCTTAATACCCCTTCACTTTGAAAAGGCTGGTAACACTGGAATGGTTATGAATCCGAAGGATGGCTTCTCCAAGGAGGCCCGCTATGCTGACCACAGAGATGGGCAAGCCATTGGGCTCAATCGGCACAGAATTGGTGGTAATCAATTCATCAAGGATTCCCTCATTGGCTTGTAAACGATCATAGCCTACCTTATTGAGGACTCCATGGCTGACCAGAGCACGAACGGATTTGGCTCCTTTTTCCCGAACCAGTTTAGCTGCAGCAATGAGCGTACCGGCAGTCTCCGTCATATCATCCACCAGAAGTACATCCAAGCCTTCAACTTCGCCAACGAGGTTTATGGCCTGCACTGTAGTGGCGTTTGTTCGGCGTTTGGCGACCAGGCCAAAAGGGCAGTCCAGTATGTCCGCATAGGCGGCGGCCATCTTCATCCCGCCTACATCAGGAGAGATCACGGTCAAGTTTTCAGAGCGAAACTCTTCAAGATATTTGGCAAATACAGGGGATGCGTAGAGGTGATCCACCGGTATATCAAAAAAGCCCTGTATCTGTTGAGCATGCAGGTCCAGAGTCAAAATACGGTTGGCTCCGGCAGTCACCAGGAGGTTGGCAATCAATTTCGAGGTGATGGGAACACGAGGCTGATCTTTGCGATCCTGCCGAGCATACCCGAAAAAGGGGAGAACCGCTGTAATCCTTTGTGCAGAAGCTCTCTTAGCGGCATCAATCATGATGAGCATCTCCATGATATTGTGATTGGCCGGAGGGCTCGTCGATTGAATGATGAAAATATCTGAACCCCGGATATTTTCATTGATCTTCACGAAGGTCTCGTTGTCTGGAAACTGAGTCACGGTAGCTGCGCCCAAGGGAACATCCACATACTGGCAGATTTCTTCAGCCAGATTACGGTTCGAGCTGCCGGAAAAGATTTTAAGTGCGTTTTGACTCATTGTGGATCAGTGGGGTTAAGGTGCTCTTCCAGATTTTTTAGACGTTTGAAGACCTCTGGAAGGCGTTTGCTGAGAGTAGCGATTCGTTGAAATTCATAAAAGGGGAGGGCAGGCGTACCTCGTACTTTTTCCCCTGCTTCCATATCTCGGGTAAGGCCGGCTTGTCCAGCGACAATCGCACCATCGCCGATCTCCAGATGTCCGGCGATGCCGCATTGCCCTGCAAGCGTCACATATTTCCCCAGCTTTGTACTCCCACTGATGCCAGCTTGGGCAACAATAAAGCAGTGCTCTCCGATGGTTACGTTGTGGGCAATTTGTACAAGGTTATCGATCTTCGTACCGGTGCACACACGGGTCTCATGAAAACGGGCACGGTCAATCGTAGCATTGGCACCGACTTCCACGAAATCCTCCAGGACCACATTGCCAATCTGCGGGATACGGGAATGTACACCATTATGCGTGGTGTATCCATATCCGTCCGAACCAATGACACACCCAGATTGCAAAACCACTTCCTTCCCGAGTTCACAATAATCTTGCACGACCGAGTTGGCAAACAATCGGCAACCCGTCCCAATCTTTACCTTACGACCAACAAAAGCATTGGCCTGAAGATACACCCATTCCCCAATGGTCGTGTCTGCACCTACTACGCAGCCAGGGCCAATGTATGCACTGGGAGCAATATTGGCAGATTCATCGACTATGGCAGAGGGGTGGATTTCTCCACTGGGCTTGGCCCAAAACCTGGCTTCCAGCTCCAGGGCAATTTTAGAAAGGATTCGGGAAGGATCTTCTGTACGAACATAGACCTGATTTTCCCTGGGTTTGCCCTCATAATCCTTGGGGAGCAAGAGTATAGAGGCATGGCTACCAGCAACTTGCTTCCGGTATTTGTTATTTCCCAGAAATGATAAATCGCCTGCCTGGGCTTCCTGAAGCGAAGCAATGCCAGAAATATGCTGATCCGTAGTTCCGTCTACGTCAGGTTCTTCTGAAATTTCTATCAGGTGAGCCAGAGTAAAGGATATTTCCACTGAGTTTGCCTCCAGCTGAATCCCTTGTATGGGCTCTGAGCGTTTACTTTACCGAGTTGAGCCGGAGAAGCACCGACTGGGTAATGTCAAAGTGCTCGGAGGAGTAGAGCACGAAATCTTTCAGTGATTTGTTAAGAGCAAGGTCCGCCCCTTTTTCTTTGGCAATAACTTGTACCATATCCCGAACTTCACCCATGTGCAGCTCCAGCATGGTTTTGAAACGCTGTTTGAGAGTGGCATCCGTACGTTTGACATAGTCAAGTAGCTCCTGTTCTTTTTTGGCGATTTCGGCTTTCAGCTTTTCGAGCTCTTGTTTGGCTTGAGCAACAGCAGTTGGGCTGAGGGCTGGGTTTTTGGAGCGGGCTTCCTGCTCTCTGGCTTTGGTGACGAGCTTGCGGCCCTCTTCTTTGAGAATTTCAATTTCCTGCTGGGCGTTCTTCTTGGAGGATTCCAGTTTTTGCTGGGCAGATTGAAGTTTGGAGTAGTTTTTCAGAACCATCTCAATATCGACGGCAACGACCTTGGGAGTTGTGGCCACTTGTCCATTTACAAGTAACGTGCTGAAAAGAAAGGTGAGTAAGGTCAGTGTGGATTTCATAAGAAAGTGGGTAGAAGTTAATTGAGGTGAAAGTGAGATGATTAGAAACGAGTACCAAATGAGAAGTTAAATTCGTGCGACTGGTCGTTGTACTCATCGGTAGCCAAGGGAAACCCTAAGTCAAGCCGGAGCGGAGCTCCCATGACCATAATTCTAAGGCCAAGCCCCCAGTTGGAGTTGTAGTCGCTTGGGTCAAATTCAAATTCCTCTTCGTGGACAAATCCCGCATCGTAAAACATGGCAAAACGCAGGGGGTCCGCAATTTTGAAAGTGTACTCGAGGCTAAGCATTCCATAGGTATGGCCACCGATGGGATCATGGGTGACGGAATCCTTGGGACCCACGTCCCGATAGCCGAAGCCACGCAAGGTGTAGGGCCCTCCAAGGAAGAATCGGTCAAAGAATGGAACAGTGGAATCATCTAAAGCTGAAATGAATCCTAATCGCCCCATTATGGACAAATTTTGTTCAAAAGCTTCAAGCGTCGGGATAAATTTTGCACTTCTGAGCTCTGTCTTCCAGTAGTCAGCATCCCCACCAAAAATGGAACCAGCCAACTCATTGCGGAGCTCAATCCGGCTTCCGGAGGTAGGGAACAGGAGATCCCCTCGCCGATTGTCGCGTAACAAAGTTCCCGTGACCTTGGAGACCAGCATCGGCAAGTCACTTTCATTGACGAATGTTTTGATGCTGGCTGGAGCATTGGCGTCCACATCGTAAATATCCACTTGGTCGAGCTTATAACTCACACGACCTTCCACCATTTCAAAAAGCACTTTCCGAAGGAAGACTTCAAAACCGGCCCGGCGTTCGGAAAAGGGTCCATAAAACTCGGACTGACGACGGAAAAGCTCGAAACCACCAGCCAGGCGTTGCTCAAACAACCAGGGCTCTTCCACATAGAGGACAAACTCATTACTGCGGGAGCCCAACTGGGCACGGAGACGGAATTTCTGCCCATCGCCCTGGAAAAGGTTACGCCAGTTAAAAAGGTCAAAGTTACTTTGGGTCACCTCGGCAAAAAGGATGGCTTTTTCCAAGGAACTGAAGCCAGCCCCGAAGGTGAGGTTCCCTGTTCGTGCTTCCTTCACAGTGATTCGCATGTTCCGACGCCCAGGCACATCTGTTTCCTCATCCACAATGTTCACATCCTCAAAGAATCTCGTGTTCATGAGACGCAGGCGACTGCTGTCCATACGAGTCATATCAAAGACATCACCGGGAGCCAAAGCCAGTTCCCGCATGATGACGTTGGTCTTGGTCTTTGTATTTCCCTGAATATTGATGGAATCGAGGAGAATCTTATCTCCTTCACGAATCTCATAGACGACATCAATGTCCCGGGTTTCAAGATTGGGGCGCCGGTTGGCTCTGACAACAGCGTCAAGATAACCACGGCTTCCATAGAATCTCCTGATATTTTCCCGATCTCCCTCCACTTTGCTGGGGACAAAGGGGTCGCCCTCTTCCAGCTGAAGACTGGTTAAAATCTCTTCGGTGGTGAAGATGGAATTACCCCGGATTTCCGTATTTCCCACGGAGTATTGGTTGCCTTCTTTGACTCGGAAAGTAACCAGTAACTTGCCGGGAGTGGGGTACTCCAACTGCACATCTTTTTCGGAAACCTGAACATCCAGATACCCTTTGTCCTTATAATATTCCCGAATTTTATCGATGTCTTCAGAGAGGGTCTCCTCCCTGTATTTTCCGGTGTTGCGAAAGACAGACAGAAAGCCCCACTTCTTCGTACCCACAACATTCCTTAACTTGCGGTCCTTAACTTCAGTATTGCCCTCAAAAGCCACCCCTTTGATCTTGATCTTATCTCCTTCATCAATGTTGAAGACTACGGTGGCCCGTTCTTCTTCCTTAATGATTTCATAGTCGACCGAAACATTGGCATATCCCTTTTTCCGGTAAAGTTCCAAGAGGATATCACGATCATTTTTTAAAGTGAGTTCATCCAGAAATTCTCCTGGTGTGGAGGAAATTCCCTTCTCCTTATCCTTGTTGAAAAAAGAATTGGATTTTACTTTCTCATTCCCCCGGAAAATCGTGTTCTGAATCCGGTACTTGCTGTTGATATTGAGAACAACGTGGACTTTATTTTCGCCCATTCTCTGCACTTTTGCATCAATAAACTCAATGAGGTTGGTCTCGTAGAGTGTCCGGATAGACTGGTCCAGCTTTGCTGGGGTAAATGGACCTCCCTGGGAAAGTTGAATGTTGGCCAGAATGTATTCAGGCGTAAGCGACTTCGGTCCGGTAAAATTGATATCAATGCGTTCGATAACCGGGTCGGCTTCCTTCTGCACCGGCACGACAGGCTGGGTTTGGGCAGATAGAGAAAAGGGCAGCAGAAGCGATCCCATTGCCATCGCAAGATAAGACCAAGAAGCAACTGTTTTGAAGCGGGAGGGAGATGAAGGGCTAGTGGGCATAATTCTCAAAACGGGTGTACTGACGGATAAAGGAAAGGTTGACTGCCCCAACGGGGCCATTTCGTTGTTTGGCTACAATAAGTTTGATTTGATCGACGCTACCTAAAGGACCCTGCTGCACTTGTCCATCCCCTTCGTCATCTTCTGGGTCAGGTCTCTCGCCTCCCATTTCCTGGCGATGCAAGAGTAACACAATGTCTGCATCCTGCTCAATGGAGCCCGATTCCCGCAAATCTGAAAGCCGGGGATCCCGCTTTTCTTTTTCCATATCCCGATTGAGCTGACTCAAAACAACCACCGGCAATTCCAAATCTTTTGCCATGCCTTTGGTGGCACGAGAAATTTCCGCAATCTGTTGTTCACGGGAGGTTTTTTTATCACCGGCTGTAATTAACTGAAGGTAATCGATGACAATCAGACCCAATTTCGGTTTCCCCTTATTGATCAAATTTTGGTTCAACCTTCTGGCCTTGGCCTTCATCTCGTAGATATTGATGGTGGAGGCATCATCAATCCAGATCGGAGCAGCCTTCAATTCCTGACCCATCTTCGCCAGTTCGACCTGATCGTCTTTGCTAGCAAAACCATCGCGGAGCCTCGACATACTGACTCTGGCCCGGCTGCAAAGGAGTCGGTAGGCCAACTCCTCCGAGGTCATCTCAAGACTGAAAATCAAGGAGGGAACAGGTTCGAGCATCCCGTGCGGACAGGCAGCGTTCTCGGCAAAATTCATCCCCAGACTGGTTTTGCCCACCGAAGGTCGTGCCGCCAACACAATCATCTGGCCGGAACGGAAACCACGAATCATCGCATCCAAATCCTTAAACCCACTCATGATCCCGCCTGCCTGAATATCCCGGTTGATCTGTTGAGCGACCAACTTGCTGGCGGCATCCATGGATTCCGTTATGGGTTCAGGTTGATCATTCGCCTTATCCGAACGTAAATTGAATAAACCCTGCTCGACCTTTTCAAAACAAAGGTCCACTTCGCTCGTAGGATCGTAGCAATCTTCAACCGTTTGGATGCAGGTTTCGATTAATTTACGGCGGGTCGACTTCTCATGGATGATCTCCATCCAGTGAGTGGCATGGACGCGGGTCTCAATCCGGCTGGTCAACCGATTGATATACTCCATACCCCCGACTTCTTCATAAGAGCCGAGGCTGCGCAGCTTGTCAGCTACGATCAATTCATCAATTTCCAGCTTATCCTCCCGAAGTAATTCAAGGAGAGCTTCAAAGATTAAACGATGAGCCGGCTTGTAGAAAGAATCGGGGGAG
>Ga0181568_10005824_pt1 | contig 10805 bp, 10 predicted proteins | sample 101ome_20_FD_133758 | JGI IMG/M metagenome (GOLD analysis project Ga0181568, IMG submission 133758) | Coastal salt marsh microbial communities from the Groves Creek Marsh, Skidaway Island, Georgia - 101404AT metaG (megahit assembly) | ecosystem: Environmental > Aquatic > Marine > Intertidal...
CCACGAGCGAAATGGTGGTTTGACCGAAGCCCGGGTCACCAAGTTTGGTGATGTACCAGATGGAAAACAGCGAGACCAAGCCGGTCGTGACCAAAGCACAGATGGCAAGCATGAAATTCGCCGTTCGTGTATGCGAGCAGGTGAAGTCAAATGCCATCGTTATGGTCGATGGACTTGCTACAGTCGGCATTGGGCCGGGCCAAACAAGTCGAGTTGAAGCAGTGCGTATTGCCGCAAGAAGGGCGGGCGAGCGTGCAAAAGGAGCCGTCCTCGCTTCTGATGCATTCTTCCCATTCAAAGATGGAATCGAACAAGCTGCAGAGGTTGGCATCGCTGCAATTGTCCAACCAGGTGGTTCGATTCGAGATGAAGAGGTTATTGCTTGCGCCGATGAGCACAACATCTCAATGCTTTTTACAGGGCACAGACTTTTTCGGCACAGACTTTTCGAGTTGAGGCATGACCTTCGATTGAAGGCTAATTCATGCTGTTGTTGGTACGTGCCAACCAACCCACCATACGCCGATAAGGGCGACGAGTGCAATGGTTGTTTGACCGAAACCGGGGTCCCCTGCCTTTGTAAGTCCGACGATCGAGACAATAGATACGATGGTGATGAGCCCGCAGATGACAATCTTTGAGTGGAGAGGGAGAGTCTTCCCAGATTTGTAATAATTGAGCAAATAAATGCCGAAGAGTCGGTTGGTCAGCAACCATCGGAACAAGTTTTGCGATGACCTCCCGAAGCAAAAACCAGCAGCGACAAGCCATGACGTCGTTGGCCACCCTGGAAAGATGAGGCCAATTGCTGCGAAAACGACGAAAACAAGTCCACAAGACATCCAAACAACCCGAACAATTGGGTTACCGCTGGGCTTGTGTTCAGAAAGGACAACTTCAACGATTTCATCATCACTTAATGTAGCGTAATGAGAGTTGGGGGCCTCAACATCGACACCATTTGTCATAACATTGCCCCATCCCGCCCTCCGACCAATCTCAAAAAAACCCTCCGATGTCTTGACGAAGCCCTCTTTTAGAGAATTCGACTGGCACGTCCATGGCACAGGTACTGATTGGAGGGCGGATTGCCACTACCGCAGACCCATTACGTTGTGCAGTATTTATTTCAGGTTCAGGTTCAGGTCTTGAAGCCCTGCTTCGTTTCCAGCAACATGATTGTCAACATACAACCTGTGTTGTTGTATCAAACAAAGAAAATGCAGGAGGCCTCAATCATGCTGAAGCCTACGGCATTCCATCCGTAGTCATCCCTCATATCGGGGCTGATGGCGAGCGACTTGCTCGAGAAGAACACGAGCAACTCATCATTGACCAGTTACAACCATACGGTGTCGAATTGATCGTATTGAGTGGGTACATGTTGCTTCTTTCACCCACATTCATTCACCAATATTCGCCGAGTATCGTGAACATTCATCCCTCATTACTACCGAAATTTCCAGGCGCCCACGCACATCGAGATGTTCTTCAATCGAATGAAACAATGACTGGGTGCACAGTACATCTCGTCGATGAAGGCATGGATTCGGGACAAATTCTAGGCCAATGCCGAGTGCCCATTTTTCAAGATGACTCTGAATTTACCTTATCTGAACGAGTGAAGGTCGAGGAACATCGCCTCTATCCTGCAATTCTTACGAAGATTGCAAATGGAGAAATTCTTGGTGAAGACGGTTGATTTTCGCAAGGTATGGTCCGAGGTCTTTCCTTGAATTAAAATTCAAGAATTCATCGTTTTTTGCATCGACTTCAATGTGCGGCAAATCCTTGAGTAGAGAGGTAAGCGATGTTGCATTTTTGGGGCCTTGCCATCCTTTCGGAATGATGCAAAATGTCGGGTGAATTTTGTTTTCCTGAACGATAACCCCGCCTGCTTTTGCATGACCGAGCATGAGTTGTACACCATCCTGAGTTAAGGTGTACGCATCACAAGGAACACAGAATATGTCATCCTGTATTGATTGTTGAAGCCACTGGACCAGCATGTGCAAACCCATATCCTCTTCTGGATCAGACAAAATGGTACCTGAGAACAAGTTGGCTCTCGATTCAACACCACAAAGAACCACAGTTTGTTCAATACCTATCGATGAGAACACCATCTGTAACCTAGCGACATTATCGAACATACGTGCCTTATCCTCACCCATTCGACTGGATTTTCCTCCAGCGAAGATAATACCATGCACAGCGAACCCTCATTGTAATTCATCAATCGCATTGAGTGCGGACTCAAGTTCATCGAGCAAACCTCGGACACGCTGAAGAAGAGCCTTACGTTCTCTTGATGAGCGGGCCTCCGGTAACCATTCCAATAGTCGCCGAACATCAAGAGCATCACGTTCAATTGTCCATTTCAAGACATTCTCCAGAACAGGGTCTTCAGTCGGAAGAAAACGCTCGCCCATGGTTGTTCAAATGGCACACATGCCATCAATTCTTTGGAACGAGAATGTTCTCACGAATTCTTTCGAATAATTCACCGCCTTCCGGAGCTGATTGTACCAACATCCTACACTCTTCAGTCAACGCGTTTGCTTGCGAAAGAATGAGCACCGCATATTGATGCCATAATGCACTTTGTTGTGCCATCGCATTAAACCAATCATCTTCGGGAATGACGTGCCCAGCACGCTTCAGTTCAGCCGAGATTTCTAGAATGATTTCAACAGGCTCAGTTTTTTGTAAAAGGTGAATAAAAACCATCCAAACATTCTCCTGAATTGCATCTGGAGGTAAATTTGCTAGGAAAAAGCCAGCGAGGAGACAATCTTCTCTTCCCTTTCGTTTCCAGAGGAGAGGAACTAATTTAGCAATCCGTCGTTCATTTCCACGGCATTCTGTGAGCGTCCACGAAGCAATCGTTCTCAGGTCATTTGTTGGAACACCGTAATGAAATGTATAATGAGAATGCTGATCAAAGACATCCATTTTCGGTTGGTTTCCAAAACTTGGTATTGAACGCTCGTAACATTGTCGGAAAAATTTCATCCATGTCCTTTTTCGTTTTACACTGGCCATTCGTTGCGAAGAAAGCCAGTCATCCAGGTGCGGGTTCACGCTCGTTCACCATTTTTCGAACGCTTCCGAAAATTATTGAAGAGGTTGGTAACAAGCTTCGTTGAATCTTTAATGGTGGAAAGAAACGACTCGATTAAATCATCATCATCGTACTTTTCTTTGACAAGTTCTCTTAATTCATTTTCAACTTGCTCATGTTCCTCTTCTGTAATCTTCAAAATTTCTCGAAGATGTGCAAGGACTCGGAATTCGTCTTTTGATAAGGATGCGTTGACGATGGCAATCTCGAAAATCTTGACATAGATTGCACGAGCTCTTTCATGGTTAACCGGCTCTCCCTTTGGAGAATCTTTGTTGTTTTTGATGTCCTCGTAAATCTGCGGAGCATCTTCTGGTGATAATTTGAGTGCACTTGCCAATTTGATGATAAGACGCTTTTCTTCTCGTGACAAAACCCCATCATCGAGCACGACTTCCACTGTCGTTCGGAAAATTTCTAAATTTCCGATATCATCTTCCGCCATGCGTTTACCCCATTGTCCTCATGTTCTTGAATGAACCGTCAAAAAAAATCGTGGAAAAGGTGATTTTCTCCAAAGGATTCAAAAAGAATCCCTTCCACCAACAATCATCACACTCACTCTGTTGGACCTGTCCAACAGTCTATGCACACGTTGTGTGCGGTGATTCCACCAAGGAGATGAAGCAATGGCTAAAAATTATCGAAAACAAGGAAATTCAAGTAAAGCAATGAAATATATGATTCGAGCAGATATCAAAGTTAACGGCACAGTCCAACGAAAAGATATCATCGGAGCAATCATGGGTCAAACAGAAGGACTCCTGGGCGACGAACTCGAACTAAGAAAACTACAACGTTCAGCAAGAGTCGGTCATGTCGATGTCGAAACTGAAGTGAAAAATGGAAAAGTGCACGGGAACATCTTCATTCCAAGCAGTATGGACAATGTTGAAACAGCCATTATCGCTTCATCACTTGAGACAATCGACCGAATAGGTCCCTGTGACGCAGTCATCACCGTCGTTGAAATCAACGATGTTCGTGCAACAAAGCGAAACTCAGTCGTTGAGCGTGCTAAGGAACTGTTGCTTAACCTCGTCAATTCGGGCGAAGCAGCTTCAAAGACTGTCGTTGAAGAAGTTCGAGCAGTCTTGACGACAGGAACTGCAACATCATATCATGGATTGACGAGCGGTCCAAATGTGGAGAACTCAGATTCACTCATCATTGTCGAAGGAAGAAATGATGTTCGCAATCTTCTCAATCATGGTATCAAAAATGCCATCAGTGCAGATGGTGCAGGCGACATCAAACAAGAACTCATTGACTTAGCGAACTCAAAAGACACTGTCATTCTTGCAATCGATGGCGACAGGGGTGGAGAAATGCTCTTCCTCCAATTGTTTGATATGTTAAAAATTGATCATGTTGCTCAAGCACCACCTGGTCAAGAATGGGAGCTTTTACCTCAGAAAACTATTACGATGTGCCTTCAGAAAAAAACCGAAGCCGCTCGATTCAAGTCAGACCTTGACAAGCAAATTGCACTCGATGAAAAGAAATACTCGAAAGATGACTCGTGGAAAGAAGAACTCGATGATACATTTGAAGCCAGTGAAGCTCCACCAGAAATTCAAGAACTCTTCGATAAACTCGATGAAATTGGAAAGAATAAGGCGCTGTTTTTGTTTAAGGATGGCTCGTACTCCGATGAAGAAATATCCGCATCAAAACTATCCGACTCCATACAAGAGGCAGAAGATGTGGAAGCGATTATCATCAACACCCCAATCACTGGTACGGTGCTTGAGAAGCTGAAAGACAGTTCCATCCCGACACTCGTTGGTACCAAAGAAGGTAAAGATTTCAAAACCCAAGACGATCTCCAAATTTGGCTTTCAAGCGTACATCGTTAATCATGAAACATTTTTTGTTGTAGGAAAGGACCACGCCGTTCATGGACGACGATCCTTGGGCTGGAATAGGCGACCAAGGTGAGGAGGAGGACACTAACCCATCGAGCGAACATCAAGATTCTGAGGAAAGGACCGTTGAAAAGGTCGAAGTTGAAGTTCCCGAATCACCATTTTCCGAGGAGACACATGATTTATGGCTCCATCCGTTTCCAATCGAGGACCATTTCACCGAAGAATCCGATGTACTGCCGATTAAACTGAATGCGGCCTCTAATTTTGCGACATTTTTTGTCGCCGATGAAAGGCACTTTCAACATGTGAAAATGTTCAATGACGATGATAACACTATATCAAAACAAACACATTGGGCCATTTCTAAGCAAGAAATTGTTGGCTTCCGCCATCTAAATGCAGAGCATCTTCGTGCATTTTCTTCCCTTTGGTCAACGATGTTTGCACTTTTCTTTATGTCAGCATTTCTCACCGTTTTTTCAGTGATAGAACAACATCTTCTGCTTCTCTTCTTCTTTGTTACTGGCGTCGTACCATACATCTTGATGAAGGCACAGGTTCAGTGGATTACCATATTTGGTCCTAGAAGAAAGTATCACAATCTCTTTTGGATTTGGAGCCATGATGCTTACACCTTCCGAACGAGTATGAAGCACTTCGGCACAATGTTTCACAGATATCTAGAGGAAGGTGTATTTTACTCAAAACATTGTGAAACCGAATTATCGTACCGTCCAAAAGTCGAACAGCCTACAAAAGTGGTCGAACAAATTGATGCTTCGCCACTCTCCAACCAACCCGCTGCCATCACACCAGTGCCGCAGATTAAGGCAAGCCCTGCACAACATCAAGTCGATGGACCAGTTGAACCAATAAATCAATCCAAACCACAAGAGCCAACGATGCACGATCAAGGTTTGCCCGAAGAAGGAAGCAGAGCAGAACAAACGCCAAGTCCTCAGGTCGAAGCCACACCCCTCCCACAGCCTGCAGGCCCTCCTGTAACTTCAAACCCACAACCAAATCCACCAATGCAACCAGCAGGCCCACCGATTGGTCATGCACAACCATTGCCTCAACCCCCCCTACCTCTTTCGCCACCACAACCAGTAGGTCCACCAATCGGTACAGACCAACCATTACCTCAACCTTCAGTTGGCCCTCCACTGCTGCCTTCTACTGCACCAGTCCAGCCGATACCACTACCTTCTCCGTCAAATGCACCAACAATACCCCCACCATTACCTCCACCACCATTACCTCCAGTGCAAGCAATTTCAAATGAAGAACAACAAGCTCTTCTTGATGAATTAAGTTGAAGCGACCGCCATGCCACCTGCAGTGGCCAAAACTAAACTACGCTCAAGTTCAGATGCAAGTATGCCTAGTTCTTCCATGTCTTTCGGTAATTGCATCGTATCAGGTTCGAGTGGTACTCGCACCCCCGGACCAGGAATTCTTTCCAAAGCAACGCCCAATGCTCGTGCGTCTTGTAAGAATATACCAGATGAACTCGAGTGGCGATGTTCAAGCCGATTTCTCATCCACCGTTGATAACCATCAAGATGTCCAAGGAATGAACTCAAAATTGTTGTCTTCTTGTCCAAAATTGAATCGTCATCATCTATATTTGGAAAACAACGAAGAGCGATTCGCAACATCCTATCAACGCGAACATCTCGAGGTTCCATTCCAACTTGTTTGGCGAGATTGCGACGTGCATAATCAATACCTTCAGCCCCGCTGAAAACGGCTTCTTGTGATTTCTTAAGGCCAAGTGCCCCACAAAATTGTGCAATGGTCTTCGTCAGCTCTTCACGATTTGCCTGAACATGAATCGAGACCTCTTCGTTAGATTTTCGTTGTTCATCCTGTTTTTCATGCACTGTATCTTCTACCATTGATTCGCTGACATGCGTTTTATCATCATCAACCGCAACCTCCTCTTGTTCATGAAGGATAGATGATTTGGATTCTGCCGGTTCAAGAATTTCTTCTCGATGTTGTTCACCGCCGATGTCATCAATGAGTTCAGATTCCGTTTCAGAAATCATAATTTCAGGTTCCATTGCTTCAAGCATCGCTTCATGTGCATCATCCAAAGTTGAAGAGTCAATTGGCTTTAATTTCGGGGCATTTTTGTTCGCAGGAAGAAGCGTGGGCACAGATTCTTTTGGAGACCAAAGACGCAGAACAAAATGCTCGTGCTCAACATCTCTTTTAGACAGATGTTGAATGAGTGAGGGAATTTCATCATGCAACTTTTGCAATTCCAATGGATCTTGAATACGCTGAGAAATTGTTATCGCAAGCCCGATGTCCCTGTTCCAAGGAAGACGAAGTAGTCGTTTTCTTAATTGAGAAAAAGTATCTATTCGATGTTGGCAATCATGTAAGAACGAAGCAATATCATGAGCATTCTCGGGTTGAAGTTCAGGAAAATTAGCAAGGTTCCATCCCTTGTGTTCAAGGTTTTGCATAGTTTTTTCGACATAAGGGAAGAGCCGGAGGTGTTCCATTGAACTCTTTTTTCGCTGGCTTGAGTGTGACGTACCCCTTGTAATTGCCCTCTCAAATTCAGCGAGTGATAATTTCCCTAACCTCAACCTTGTCTCTTCATCCAATACTTGAGCCTCTCTCTCCAAAAGCAGCCTATGGCGTTCGTTTCGTTTCGTCTTCCAATCGATGAACTCTTCGATGTGTTTGAAGAGCTCCTTGTCAAGAAAATCATTCCGAAGTTTTTGCAACCAATCATCGCGTTGTTGTTCGCCCTCAAAAGACACATCGATATTGATGAGTGTTTCAATGTAGGTGGCTGCAAGATGCAGCATTGGTTGATAGCGTTCGAAGTCGTTCATCGCGACAATCGAATTATCAATGAATCGAGATTTCCAATCATCCATTCGAATACCATGAAATTCAAATTGTTCTATCCGTTTCAAACCGTCGATTTCAGTTTGTTTTCTTCTTGAATCAAGCATTTCGATATACTCTTTGAATTCAGAATTTTTTTGAATTTCTCCAATGAAATCTTCACTAAATTTTTGATGATCGGGAAAAATTTCTATGATGCGATTCCATTTTTCAATGAGTAGTAAATGTTCTTCTATACCTTCATTTTGAACACTTATCGCCTCTTCCCAAGCACGTAAATCTTTGGCTTGGACTGACCCACGATGTTCGAATTTAATTCCTTGATTTTGCCAAATCATTTTTTGTTCGTTTGCTTTTTGTAAACTTTCTTCAAGTCGGAACAATACATCCTGAATGTTCGTACGAAGTCGTACCAAGTCTTGTTTTTGGTCAGGGCTGGTCAGTGATTCCAATTGTTTTTGAAACGAATGAAATAATTCCAAATCAAAATCCTTCAGGGGTGAAAGAATAGTGATTTTCATGCTTTCCTTTTCATCGAGAAACTCTTGATACTTGGCTATAGTATCAAAACTTTGAACGAAATTTTGACCTTTAATTTTTGAAATATCAAGCCCCTGATTTGTCAAATATCGAAGCATATCTTTAATCGATTGTTCTTGCATTGCTTCTTTTGCTTCAAGTTCTTCCAAGCGAAGAAGAATGATGTTGATATTTTCTGTCGATCCGAATAGGTGGGCTATATTCTCTAAAATGGGGTGGCTTGATTCATCGACGTAAGCACAACGCTCAAGGATACTGGTCCATGTTTCGTACTTGTCTTCGCTAGTCCAATATTGCAAATATCGACTGAATTTTGGTTCAAAAGAGTGAGAAATCATCATGTATTTATCCAATTCTTCTGTTAAATCTTCTTCGACAAGCGGGTTCCGAGATTGAATCAAAATCTCATCGATGATATCGTCTTCTTCATGAAAGTATTGCTTGATGTACCTCAAACGCCGTTGTAATAGGATACTTTTTTCAACGAGCACTTTTAAGAATTCGAACCGCTGCATTCGATTTGATGATGAAGAGAAAACAAAATCCCTACAAGGCTCAAAGTCGAATCGTTCGCCAATGAGTGACGCGATGTCATCCTCAAGGAAAGCAAAATCATTGCCTTCAGAATCTCCTCCCACACGAAGGTATGGTGTCAGTTAGGCTTTCAATGTGAGCATTGTTTTCAACCTCGAATTGCTATTTGTACCAAGTCGAATTTTCGCGAAATCGAAAAGGTAGCAAAATGAGTCGATTGTGCTCAAATTAGCCGTGAAGCATAAAGGCAATTAGAACAGGTCAAGGTTAATGAGTGCCTTCCTTATTGGTTCAGTGTTCTTTTCAGGCTGCGTTATCGGCGGCTTTGGGCTTTGGATGAAAAAAATGCAAAATTCCATTGAGCATTTGGTTGAGCAAAACATTGTTCTCAAAGAATCTCAAATGTCTCATTTTCAGCATTTGAATACCTTAACCGATAACACAAAGTCGCACCTCGAAGAAGTTACCTCAGTTATCGCTACATATCTTGAAATTCATCCAGAAGTGGATGCATCAATGAAAACGCATGCATTTCTGCTTCATTATGAGCATAACGCAAACATCTCTCCATCTTTCGATGAATGCTTAACAGTGTTATCCTCAACGCTTGCTCCTTGCTCCACTGACGCCGATGATAGCAATTTGAATGAATTATTGCAATCATTTGTTCTCCGTCTTCTCGAATTGTTTGATCACCATGCCATTTCTGCTGAGAGTTTGCAACTCGATGGGCATCTAGCACACAAACTTGGTGTTGCAGCATTGGTTGTCAAGAGGTATGACTGGGCAGAACAGGCACTTGGACTTGCATACCGCTTGAGTCCCGGACACGAGGGAATTCTAGGCCACCTGTACGACATTTCATGTCTAAGAGGGGACCAAGACCTTCAACGTCATTGGCTCGAATCTTTGATGAAAGTTAATCCAGACAATCCCGAAATGCTCCGAGCACACGCCCATCTTTTGGTTGCCATGGGGGACAATGATGCTGAACGAACAGTACGACGTCTTGAGGCACTGGGTGTCGACACCCCTGCAGACAAATCATTGTTATCAGGACTGCGTGCAAGAGCAGGCGCTCGCTCTGAGGCTTTGGAAGCCATCGAAAAGGCTCTGGAGGAGGACCCTAATCGAGCTGACGATTGGCTGCAATATGGGTCACTTCTCAAGGAAGAGGGAGAGGCATTGGCTGCTATCGAAGCCATCCAGGAATGCTTGAAACTCAACCGACAACATGGAGAAGCATGGGCATTGCTCGCTGAAATGTTATCTGTGGACACGAACCGTCACCAAGAAGCGCTCAAAGCCGCAACACATGCTGTTGCACTCGATGCGGGCGGAGTTGATGCGATATTCCTAAAATCAGAATTGTTGGAAGTTCAAGGAGATTTGGTAGCGGCAGAGGAAAATTTGATGAAAAACTTAGCAAAAACGCCTCAAAATGGAGAATTGCGTGCGAGAATTGCTGACCGCTTCCTCAAGAATCATCGAATCGAAGATGCTCAGCAATTGGTCGATGACACCCCTTCAAACATTGACCACCCACTCCTTCATACAGTTGAGGGACGCCTTCATCTCGCAAAAGCAGACAGATTACGAGATGGTACCGGCACAACAGACAAACGCCTTCTTCAAGACGCTCAAACTTCATTCCAAGATGCGCTGAACATTCATCGAGAACTCGGCGTCGCTTGGCTTGGACTAGGACGAACACAACGCCTTCTTGGAGACCTTGAGATAGCAGCAGAGTCCCTTGACCGTGCAAGGCGCTTGCTACCTGAAAACGACCAAAACGTTGCATGCGAATCCGCATTGCTTTCACTTGATAACGGTGATATTGCACGTGCAAGCCAGTTCATTGA
>Ga0181568_10005825_pt1 | contig 10804 bp, 11 predicted proteins | sample 101ome_20_FD_133758 | JGI IMG/M metagenome (GOLD analysis project Ga0181568, IMG submission 133758) | Coastal salt marsh microbial communities from the Groves Creek Marsh, Skidaway Island, Georgia - 101404AT metaG (megahit assembly) | ecosystem: Environmental > Aquatic > Marine > Intertidal...
AATTTATGAAGGAAAAGTTGCAAAAATTATGGATTTTGGAGCATTTGTTACAGTTCTTCCAGGTAAAGATGGTTTGGTTCACATTTCTCAAATTTGTGAAGAACGAGTTGAAAATGTTGCTGATAAAGTTAAGGAAGGTGAAGTAGTAAAAGTTAAGGTTTTAGAGATTGATAAACAAGGAAGAATTAAACTAACAATGAAAGGTTTAGATTAGATTGTTTTAAATCAAGATGCAAAAAGATTGGAAAAGCATATTAACCAAAGAAGAATTTTACGTATGCAGAAATAAGGGAACTGAGCCTGCTTTTTCTGGTACTTTCAATAAATTTTATAAAGATGGAACTTATGTCTGTAAATGTTGCGGGGCTAAGCTTTTTTCATCAATTCAAAAATATGATTCTGGTTCTGGCTGGCCAAGTTTTAAATCTCCAATAACTAAAGATAATATACTGCATATTAAAGATAATAGTCATGGAATGATCAGAGTTGAGGTTCAATGCGCAAAATGTAATTCTCACCTAGGTCATGTGTTTGACGATGGTCCAAGTCCTAGCTTCAAAAGATACTGTATAAATTCATTAAGCTTAGCTTTTAATAAGTCCTGAGATTTACAATACAAACTTATATATATAAGACTTTGCAGCAGTAAGTTTTTTGGGTAAAATAGGCCTGAAGTTTAAAATATAAAGGAGAACTGATATGAAAGTATCATGGGATGAGAGTGTATGTATTCATGCTGGTAAGTGTGTACAAGGAGCACCCGAGGTTTTTAAGATAGAAGATGGAAAATTTGTTATAGATACATCAGCTGCATCAGAGGATAAAATTGCGGATGTTGTCTCTGAGTGTCCATCAGGCGCTTTAAAAATAGAATAATAATTTAAAAAATATTCTCTTAGGAGGGAAATATGATCGGTGATAAGTTGGCATCGGCGATGCAATTATACGGTAACCCTAGCTGTATAAATACAGCAAAGGCATTACAAACAGCTGCTGAAAAGGGAGTTGATATTGAAGCACATAAAATAGATAGTGGAGAAGAAGCATCGGATATTTCGCCACTGCATAGTGCACCCGTGTTAAAGGACTTAGATAATGTGGTTTATGGTCCAAGCGCCATAATATCTTACCTTGATGACAAAGGTTTTGGCCCATCATTAGTGCCAAGAAATGGTGTTATCAGAGCAATAATGTATCAATATGCACATATCGCAACTGATTATGTTCAAATGGAAGCTTATGGAATGTTAACAGGATCAGGTGGCAACATGGATATTGTTAACAAAGCTTTTGATATTCTAGAAAATATTTTATCAAACCCACCAGATCCAAAATTAAAAAAAGGTGTATTTATATGTGGAGAATTTTCTCTAGCAGATATCCACTGGATGGCTTGTGTTAACGCTCTAGAGATATCAGGCAACGATGTCATATCTTCAAGAGCAAAAGTAAGTGAATGGTGTAAAGCTGTCAAAGAACATCCTTCAACAAGTAAAGAAAACATTATTCCATACACTTGTTTACCTACTAAAGAAGATGTAGATTCTAATACCTTAAGAAACGTAGGGATTAATGTAGTATAGGTTTTGCGTACTGGATAAATTTATATTGATTAACTAAGTTAGTGTTGTAGCACAAGGAATTACTGAATTTATATGTTTGGATTTGGCAAAAAAAAACCACAAGAAGTAAAATTAAATACAGACCAATACTCGTTTGAGGTTGACCCTGAGCAAAATATTTTAGATGCTGCTTTAAAAGCTGGCGTTCCTTTCCCTCATGATTGCAGAGTAGGTAGTTGCGGATCGTGTGCGTGTAAATTAACTTCTGGAAAAATTAAGCCAACAGCAGATTTTAGTTATGTGCTTGATGGAGACCAATTAAAAGATGGAATGATTTTAGCTTGCCAATCACGTGCCAAAACACCTGTGAGTATAGATGTTGATATAGACAGTGATGCAAAAGCGAGCGCAACTAAATCATATGTAGGAACCGTTAAAAAAGTTACGCCTTTAACTCATGATATTATGGAGCTTACAATAGGCATAGATGGATTAGAGCACAACGGAATGGCTGGACAATATTCTGAGTTATTAGTAAAACAGGTCGGCAATTCAAGATCTTATTCTTTCGCAAAAGCACCTGCAAATGAAAATCCAGGAGAACTTTCGTTTTTTATAAGAAATGTCCCAAAAGGAAGGTTTAGTAAATGGTTATTCGAAAAAGATCCTACAGGACAAAAACTTGAAGTTAATACACCATTTGGTTCGTTCTATTATCGAGATGGAAAAGGAACAATGGTTTGCATTGCAGGCGGAAGCGGTATGAGTGCTGTAAAGGCAGTTTTAGAACAAGCAGCAATAGACCAAGTTGAAAGAGATGCGGTTTTTCTATTTGGAGCAAGAACACAAGATGATATATATAGTGAAGCAGATTTAATTGAAATACAGAAGAAATGGAATCCAAATTATAAATTTGAGTTTGTATATGTATTAAATATGGAGCCTGAAGATTCTAGTTGGAAAGGCGCAAGAGGAATGGTTACAGATTTTCTGAAGTCAGACTACATTGAGAAAGGGAAGCTTGATATGAAAGAGTGCCAAGGTTTTCTATGTGGACCCCCACCTATGATTGATGCTGCTATTAAAGAATTTACGTCAGAGGGTATGCCAAATGAAGAAATATTCTTTGATAAATTTTTGGATTCTGGATCAAAATAGAAATAAATGTTAGACTTTGGGCAAATAAAAACAATTATACCAAAATGAGGGAAAAAAAATGAGAGAGTATATTGCAGCAGTAGTAATGATAGCATTTACAGCATTATGTTTTTGGGGAATGAATCAATTTGGTTTTCAAAATAACCCGCATGATATCTTATGGTCATTAGGAGCAGGGCTTGCGCTATTAATAATATTGTTAATAAATGTATATATATATTTTGTTATATGCAAAGAAACCCCTTGGACATGGAAAAACGAAGATTAATTTTTTTCTACTTTTCTAACTTCTGAAAAAATATTTCCATCAATAACTCTGATTTTAATATTATCATTAATTTTAAAGTCATCAGTTTTTTTAGAAATTTTACCTTTGTGATAAATTACGGAATATCCTTTTTTAAGAATAGATAATGGATTAATATCATTTATTGTATTAGTTTTAAGTGCTAAAATATTTTTTTTATTATTCAATATAATTTCTAAAATGTTATTTATATTTTCTTTTCGATTCTTTATATTTGATTCTAACTCAATAATTTTAACTTCAGGATCAAGGTGCTTAAGTTTTATTTTTAAAAAATTTTTTTTATCTTTTAAGTTTGCAATTTTAGAATGCAATGAAGACTTTAAATTTTCTCGATATATATCTACGGTTTGAGAATGTGAATTAATTACATTATTCGGATTATTTTTTTCTACAATATTTTTTATTTCCATTAAGTTATATTTTAAATTTTTAATATAAACATTAAAGTTATTTTGAAGAGATTTTAATAATTCACTTGTATTGTTAAAAATATCTTTTACTGAAGTTCTTGAAATTATCTCTGCAGCTTCTGATGGTGTTGCTGCTCTTATATCAGCTACTAAATCAGCTATTGTTGTATCTGTCTCATGTCCTATTGCCGTAATTATTGGAATTTTTGAATTGTATATCTGTCTTGCTAAATACTCATCGTTATATCCTATCAAATCTTCTAAAGACCCTCCTCCTCTTGCTATTATAATTGCTTCAGATGTATTTTTTTTATTTATTGTTATTAAGCGGTCAATAATACTTGATGCGCAATTATTTCCTTGTACATTGCAATTATAAATATCTATATCTATATTTGGTAATCGTCTTTTAATTATAGTTAGAATATCTTGAAGAACTGATCCCGTAAGGGATGTAATTATTGCTATAGTCTTCGGATATTCTGGTAAACTCTTTTTGGAGCTCTTATCAAATAAACCTTCATCTTTTAATTTTATTTTTAATTTTTCAAAAATTCTGTGAAACTCACCAGTGCTTGCTGATTTAATGCCAATAATATCTAATTGATATGAACCATTTTTTTCATAAAATGAAACTTTGCAATTTATAATAGCTTTTAATCCAACTTCAGGATAAATTTCCATTTTTTGAACTCTTGCACTCCATAAAGTGCACCTTACTGTAGAGTTTTTGTCTTTTAAGGTTATATAAATGTGGCCACTTTGCGCAACATTCATTTGTGATATTTCACCTTCTACTATTATATATTTCTCAAATGAGCTCTCAATTATGTTTTTTACATAATTATTTATTTCACTTACGCTATATATTTTTTGGTTAAGATTTTCCATATAAATTAAATATACAATATAATCATACTTTTGTTTACTTTTTCTAAATAAAACCTATAATACCGTTTTGTAGAGAGGTTATTATGCTAAAAGTTATTCAGGAAGCTCTAACATTTGATGACGTCCTACTTGTGCCAAATCAGTCAAATATTTTACCCTCTGAAGCTTCTTTAAAAACTCAACTTACATCAAAGATTCAATTAAATATACCATTGCTGTCAGCGGCCATGGATACTGTTACAGAGGCAGAGCTAGCGATTTCAATTGCACAAGAGGGTGGTATCGGAATAATACATAAAAATTTATCACCGGAAGCTCAAGCACTAGAAGTAATTAAAGTTAAGAAGTATGAAAGTGGAATCATATCTAATCCAGTTGTTACTTCTCCCAATTGTTCAATAAAAGAAGTAATTGATTTGACAGCTAAACATAAAATATCTGGTGTTCCAGTAGTTGAAGGAAAAAATCTTGTTGGAATAGTTACTTCTAGAGATTTAAGATTTGTAAATAAAGTTAGCCCAAAAGTTTCAACAATAATGACGCCCAAGGAAAGATTAGTTACTGTAAAAGAAGGCGCGTCAAAAGAAAGTGTTAAAACATTACTTCATAAAAATAGAATAGAAAAAGTTCTAGTAGTTAATTCTAAATTTCATCTAAAGGGAATGATTACAGTTAAAGATATGCAAAAATCAAAAGACTTTCCAAATGCGTGTAAAGATGGTTTGCAAAGGCTTCGAGTCGGTGCTGCAATTGGAGTAGGTGATGATATGAAAGATAGAATAAAAAAGTTAGTAGAATCAGATGTAGATGTGATCGTAATAGATACAGCACATGGGCATTCAAAAATGATAATTGATTCAGTAAAAACAATCAGAAAAAAATATCCTAAATTACAATTAATAGCAGGAAATATAGCAACAAATGAAGCAGCAAAAGCTTTGATTAAAGCCGGTGTTGATGCAGTAAAAGTTGGTATTGGGCCAGGGTCAATTTGCACAACAAGGATTGTAGCGGGTGTAGGTGTTCCACAAATAACTGCAATATCAGAAGTTGCAAAAGCTACAAAAGGTACAACCGTAAAAGTTATTGCAGATGGAGGAATAAGGTTTTCTGGTGATATCGCAAAAGCCTTGTCGGCAGGAGCAGACTCAGTAATGTTAGGAAGTTTATTTGCGGGCACAACAGAAGCACCCGGTGAGATTGAGCTATACCAAGGTAGAACTTATAAAAATTATAGAGGTATGGGTTCTATTGGGGCAATGAAAAGTGGATCAAGTGAGAGATATTTTCAAAAACAAGAGAGTTCATCAGATAAATTTGTGCCAGAGGGGATAGAAGGTAGGGTGCCTTTTAAAGGCCCGATGACAAGCATCCTTCATCAATTACTCGGTGGAATAAGATCTAGCATGGGATACTTAGGTTGCGCAAATATAAAAGAACTACATAGTAAAGCAAAATTTGTAAAAATTACTAATGCTGGGATGAAAGAAAGCCATGTTCATGACGTAATGATTACAAAAGAAGCGCCAAATTACCAAATAGACAAATAATGCTAGAAGAAAAAATATTAGTAATTGATTACGGGTCTCAATATACACAATTAATTGCTAGGCGAGTAAGAGAAAATAACGCTTTTTGTGAAGTGCACCACTCAGAATATTTAAATGACCATTCTAACTTTAATAATGTTATTGGAATAATATTATCTGGAGGACCAAATTCTGTATCAAAAAATAATGATTATGATTTGCCTGATAATTTATTTAAAAAGAATATACCAATACTAGGTATATGTTTTGGAATGCAATTAATTTGTAAAAAATTTAATGGTAAAGTTAAAAAAACTTCATCAGGCGAATATGGCAAAGCAAGCTTAGAAATAATAAAAAATGTTAAGATATTAGAAGGGCTAGAAAAATATCTTGAAGTTTGGATGTCGCATGGTGATAGCGTAGTAGAATTGCCAAAAGATTTTTCCTCCATTGCAACAACAAATACAGAAGGCTTTTCTGCTATAAAAGCAGATAACCAAGAAATCTATGGAATTCAATTTCATCCAGAGGTCACTCATACTTTAGATAGCGGAAAGATAATATCAAATTTTGTAAAAAATATTTGTTGTTCACGAGGTGGTTGGACAACAAAAAATATTATTGAGCAACAAGTTTCTCGTATTAAAGAAAAAGTAAAAGATGATCACGTAATATTAGGTTTGTCTGGTGGTGTAGATTCATCTGTTGCAGCCGCAATTATTCATCAAGCAATAAAAAAAAAGCTGACGTGTATATTTATAGATAACGGTCTTTTGAGATTAAATGAAAAAGAACAGGTAAAAGAGGGTTTTAAGGATTTCAAGAATATAAATATTATATATGTTGATGCTTCTAATATTTTTTTAGAGCGTTTAAAAAATGTTTTTGATCCTGAAGAAAAAAGAAAAATAATAGGTAAAACTTTTATAGATGTATTTCAACAAGAAGCCAAAAAAATTAAAAATGCTAAATGGTTAGCCCAAGGAACAATTTATCCTGACGTAATAGAATCTGCAGCATCTTCAGATCAGGCTCATTTAATTAAATCACATCACAATGTTGGTGGTTTACCAAAAGATATGGAGTTAAGATTATTAGAACCTCTGAGGGAATTATTTAAAGATGAAGTAAGAAAGCTTGGAGTTGAACTTGGGTTAGATAAAAAATTAATCAATAGACACCCTTTTCCTGGACCCGGTTTAGCTGTAAGAATATTAGGCGAAGTAAAAAAAGATTATGCTGATATTCTTCGTCAAGCAGATAATATTTTTATAGAGATGTTACATGAAAGAAATTTATATAATAAAATTTCACAAGCTTTTACTGTTTTTATGCCTGTGAAGTCTGTTGGTGTCACTGGTGACGGAAGAACATATGGAAACGTTGTTTCATTAAGAGCAGTCAAGACAATTGATTTTATGACAGCAAAACCATTTGAATTTCCATTCAGTTTTTTAGAAGAAGTTTCTACAAAAATAATTAACAATGTTCCAGGTATTTCTCGTGTTTGTTTAGATATTTCTTCTAAACCTCCAGCAACGATAGAGTGGGAATAACGAATAAACTTTTCTTATGAACTCCAATAAAAAAGGCAAAATAAAAAGTGTTTAGCAGAGATAAAGTTTCTTCATTTGGTTTAATATTCGGTCTATTTACACTGTCATTATTTTTGTTTTCTGATCATCCCGAAGGTCTTAGCAGAATCGGGTGGCTAACAGCAGGGATTGCGTTATTAATGACGATCTGGTGGGTAACAGAAGCAATACCAATTTATGTAACAGGTTTAATACCATTAATTTTATTTCCAGTATTTAATATTTTTAACTTGAAAATAATTGCAAGCTCATACTCTCATCCTTTAGTTCTTTTATTTCTTGGTGGTTTTATTATTGCTTCAGCAATGGAGTCAAGCGGTCTTCATAAACGTATTGCTTTAAATTTATTACGTTTATCTGGCACAAGCCCAAGTAAAATTATTGCAGGCTTCATGTTTACTACCGCTTTAATAAGTATGTGGGTTAGTAACACTGCGTCTACAATAATGATGCTGCCTATAGCGTTATCTGTCATTGCAATTTTTTCTAACCAAGCAAATATAAGTAACAAAAACTTTGCTGTACCTTTATTGCTTTCAATAGCATATTCAGCATCAATTGGGGGCGCAACAACATTAATAGGCACTCCAACAAATATAATGTTATCCGGTATACTTAGTGATAGCTATAATTTTGAGATTAGTTTTGCAGATTGGTTTTTAATTGGCTTTCCAATTGCAATTATTTTATTACCATTAGTTTGGTTTTTTCTAACTAAATTCAGCTTTAGAGTATCAAATAAAAAATCAGATGCCTTAGAAAACACAATTAAAAAAATGCAAAATGATCTTGGAAAATCTTCGTTTACAGAAAAATCTGTTGGATTAATATTTATGCTAACAGCTTTATTATGGATCTTTAGAAGAACTTTAAATGATTTATTTAATTTAAATTTAAATGACACATCTATCGGTTTATTTGGTGCATTACTATTGTTTTTAATACCAACTGGAAAAGGAACAAGAGCGTGTGATTGGAATACAGCAAACAAAATTCCTTGGGGAATATTGTTATTAGTTGGTGGTGGAATTGCTTTATCAAAAGCTTTTAATTCTTCTGGCTTGGCAATGTGGTTAGGTAGCTTTTCAAATTATTTTTATGGTTATGAGTTATATTTTTTAATTTTAGTTTCTGTTTTTTTAATAATTTTTTTAACAGAATTAAATTCAAATACGGCTACTATTGCAACATTTGCACCTATTTTAATTATTTTTGCCATAGGAATTGAAGAGAATCCATTATTTTTCGTTATACCAGCAACCATTGCAGCTAGTTGTGCATTCATGTTGCCTGTCGCAACACCCCCAAATGCCGTTGTATATGGTAGTGGCAAAATAGAAATTAAAGATATGATAAAAGCAGGTCTAGTATTAAATCTAATTTCTTTAATAGTAATATCTTTTGTTGGTGTTTTGCTTGTTAATCAAGTATTTGATAGTGAAACAATGCAGAATTTTATGAGCTCTATATTTTAATTTTTTGAAGTAATAACAAAAAACTAACGTGAAAAATAATTTTATAATTATCTTTCACGCTGATTTATTACTATATTTTTCCGTCTAACCCCATTTGATAATACTTATGCACAATACTATCTTGGTTGTCTAGCAACCAATCTATACTAGGTTCATTTTTCATAGCTTTGTGTATAGCTTGCGCTGTTGCTTTTCTATGAATATCAAAAAGTATTTTGTGATCTAAATTATCATCTTTTATAACTGACGGATTTAACCATACCGATACAATAATTCCTAAATCGTTTGCTTTTTCTTTTGGTATATCTCCATTTCTTACGGCATCAAGAACACCGTTTGCTATAGCGCCTTGAACAGTTCCCATCAATATATTTGTGTACTTTGTGTCTTTTACAGTTACTTTACTAACCATCAATGTTGCTGGTTTAACCATAATATCGGTATTCATTATAGCTAGAACTCTTGAATGACCTTTTACCTGATCACCTAACAAAGTTGCAAAAGCAGTTCCAACGGGACCGTCCAATTCACCAATGATTACTTCTGGTTCAGCAGCTGTTCCTGGAGGTCCACCTGCAACCAAAGATTCAGCAACCCTCATGACTATTCTATCGCTCATAATACTTACTCCTTGAAAGTTTATAAATTTAAATTAATACTAAATTTTGATGCATAATAACAATATAAAATGATTTCTTCTACGGATTTATATGGATAACGAATATTATATGAAAAAATGTATTGAGCTTGCAAATCAAGCGGAGCTTCGTCGCGAGATTCCAGTGGGTGCAATTCTTGTTAATGAAAATAAAATTATTTCACAATCCCACAATTTATCAATTAACAATAATGATCCCACAGCACATGCTGAAATAAATGTTATACAGGATGCTTGTAAAAAATATAAAAATTATAGACTCAATGGATTTACTTTATATGTAACTTTAGAGCCATGCATTATGTGTTTAGGTGCAATTTGTGAAGCTAGAATTGGTTCTGTAATTTTTGGAGCATATTCAAATGGAACTAAAAATTTCAATGAAAAATTTAGTAATTTAAAAAAAGAATTTAATTTAGATCATTCTCCTAAATTTATTGGTGGCGTGTTAGGCGATGAATGTGCTTTAATTATTAAAAACTTCTTTCAAAGAAAGAGAAGCTAAAAAAGGTTTTTTACTGTTATATATAATATTGAGGTATGCTTGAATTCTTTCAACATATTTTACAGGTTCGTTACCTCTGGCATAACCATATTTTGTATTTCTATAAAATTTTTTTAATCTTAAGTATGGTAAATATTTTTTTACATCTGACCAATAATTTGGATTCCCGCCAAATTTTTGAGTGATAATTCTAGCGTCTTCTAAATGCCCTAATCCAACATTGTATGCAGCTAGTGTCATCCATATTCTATCTGACCCAACAACAGATTTTGGCAATCTTTTGTAAATATTCTCTAAATATTTTACTCCTCCGTATACACTTTCATTTGGATCGAGTCTATTTTTAACGCCAATATAATTTGCGGTATCCTTTGTTAACATCATTAAGCCTTTGACTTGCGTTCTTGAAATAGCTTTATGATCCCAGTGAGACTCCTGGTATGATAATGCCGCTATTAGTTCCCATGAAAATATTGAGTTTGTTGTATGTGTTTTAAAGTAGTTTATGTATCTTGGAAGTCTTGTATTAATTTTTTTTTCAAAGATATTTTTCTCAACTTTATTTAAAAGCTTTTCTTCTTCAAGAGTTAAATACATGTCTTTTTTAACAGAGCATCTATTTTCAGCTTGATATAAGGGTAGCTCTATAGATTTGAAAGAATTACTTCCTGAAAAACCAAAAGTGCACACGATAGGGAGAATATATAG
>Ga0181568_10005826_pt1 | contig 10802 bp, 9 predicted proteins | sample 101ome_20_FD_133758 | JGI IMG/M metagenome (GOLD analysis project Ga0181568, IMG submission 133758) | Coastal salt marsh microbial communities from the Groves Creek Marsh, Skidaway Island, Georgia - 101404AT metaG (megahit assembly) | ecosystem: Environmental > Aquatic > Marine > Intertidal zone...
AAAGTATTGATATAAATTATTTATTGTTGAAAAAACTTATTTCTTTTTTGGCAAGAAACTCTTGAGAGCATCTGGAAGACAAATAGTCATTTCAGCTTCACAAGCTAGTATATTATTTACAAAGCCTCTTCCACTGCCTATGCATATTCCTCTTTTCCAAGATTTAATTTTTGTTTTGATATCAAATTTATCACCTGGAAGAACTTCTCTTTTAAATTTTACATTATGATTCAGGCCATGAAAAATTTTTCCTTTATTGCCTGGAAGCGTGGTTACAGCAACAGTAAGCATTTGAACAAGTGCTTCGAGCTGTAAAGCTCCTGGCACATTCGGACTATTAGGAAAATGATTTGGAAAAAACCACTCATTGTTTGTAAAATTTTTATAACCGTTAGCAAAAAAACCAGGTTTAACTTCACTTACAAAGTCTATCATTAAAAAGGGATATCTATTGGGTTGATATTTTAGAAGCTCAACACAATTTAGAGTTAATATTTTATTATTTTTTTTCAATATTAAATTATTAATTAATTTTTCAACTATACCACATTAATATCTAATAAATTAAAAATTTAAACATTTAGTTTTAAAAATTAATTAATTTTATCAACAATAAATTTGATTTTATTCAATTACTCTTGTCATGTGATAAATTATATCATAACCATCCCATATAGGACCAATATTAAAAGCCTGTCCAATAGGAACAATCCTATCGATACCTCTTATTTTATACTTAAAGATTGTATCAATAATTTCTTTTTTATTTAAACCATAATACGTAATTGTTTGAAAATTTTCTTTAATTATCTTTCGTAATTCACGAAGATCATGGATATTTATTTCAGGAAAAATACCAAATCCACTTTTAATTTTATCTATATTGTTATTTGTACTATTAAATTTTAACCTGGTTAAGACCAGATCTTTAATAGATGTATTGAAGCCTTTATCTGATTTAATAGAGAAATTTGACAACAAATGAATTTTTTTGCTAGCTCCAGAAAAATCCAAATTATATCTATTTTTCGCATGTTTATAAACATATTCCCAAAATTTATTTTTTATATAGGTGGATTTTTTACCATGCCAAATAACTAATCTTGGTGAAGAACATCCTAATTGATCCATTGTATAAGTATCGTTATAAAAATTAGCAGCTAAAACTTTTAGATTTTGTGTTGAAAGTTTTGAAACTTTTGATGTATTTATTAAGCTAATAGAAAATTTATCTGGAAAAAATAAATCTAAATTTTTGGTTTTAGTTTTATACTTTTTAAACTTATTAATAGTTTCATCACCACCCCAGATCAATCTAACATCTGAAATACTTGATAAATAATCAGATATTTCATCTGATCTTTCGTATTTTAATAAACACAAATTCTTCTTTAATAAAACGAAATTATCTTTATTTAAAATTTTACTTAAAATTTTTAATAAAATTGCAATTTGATCAAAATTTCTACTTGGTACTCTAACAATATTTGTACACCCTGAAAGAAGTCCAAAAGCAAGAGAAAATGCGAAATTTAGCGGTACATTAGAAGGAGGAATATGGAGCGCTACACCTCTTGCAGTAATTGTTTTTTTAAATTGATAGTTTTTTGATAAATTTATCAAATTGCTTTTTCTGCACCAAAAACCAAATTGCTTCAGATCAGGAAATTTATTTATCTTTTTGTCCAGTAAAATTGTTTTTGAAATTGTATCTAAAAACTTTATTATTTTTGGGTCAAATGGACTGAAAGTTTTTGATTTTTCTGTAGGCAGTTTACCGATTAAGATATCTAATTTATCATCATTAATATACATCGCTACACCCCCTTAATTCCGCATTCTTTACTCTACCTATAACTTCAAAATATTTTCCTTTTCGTCCACATTTGCAATCATCTATACCTTTTATTATGCCAATATCTTCTGTAATTATATTATGACCTGGATAGCTTAAAGGAAGAAGAGAAAAGGTTTGTATGATACCACTTTCATCCTTTTTTAACGTATTAAATGAGGAGTCTCTAATAAGCACTTCGGAAAAGACCGATGTATGAAAATTTAAATATTCACAGTCCATAAAAATTGATCCTGTTTGTTCAACCATACCATAATAATTATGAACTTTTTTTATTCCTATTTTTTCAGTAAGTATTTTATTAAATTTTAATTTACTAATTTCTTGATCTTTAAGTTTTTTCCAGCCACCACCGTGAATTAAAGTAATTTTATTTTCACCAAACTTAATTTTTTTTTTTAATAAAATTTTAATAAATTTTTCCCAAACAAAACTTGTAAATCCAAATAAAATAATTTCTTTATTTTTATTTTTTTGTATAAAGTTTTTTAAAAGATTGATCTTTAAATTATTTTTACTATCAAGAAGAAATTTCTTATTTTTGAAAAATTGTGCAAAACCTCTAATAGCAGCTTTTCTAGCACTTATTACTTTATTATTTTTATAAGTTTCTATACTATCAATAAAAAATATATCTTCACCATTTTTTGGTAAAAAATCAAAAATTATTTTTTTTAAGACCCTTGATTGTAGCATTGATGTCTCAAAATCTACATTTATTTTAGAATTATTTTTACCAGTTGTTCCAGATGATTTCATTACCAAAAACTTTTGATTAGTGGTTGACTTTAAGTTGTGATCTTTAAATAAGTTTGAATGTAAAAAAGGAAGATTTTCTAACTTTTCAATCTTATTAATATTTCCAAAAATATTATTAGTTATTTTTTTATATTCTTCGCATCTATCAAAGTGAATTTGTGATAACTTTTTTTGTAAATTAAAAAAAATTTTATCTTTCTCTTTTTGCACCAAAGAGAAGGGATTAATGTTGTCTATTTTGCTAAAATTAATCATTTTAATTTTTAGAATTCATTTAGAGCTATTTTACCATTTTTTGTTCTAGGAAATTTAATATGTTTAACAAAACTGAAATTAAATTTATTAATATTTGATAACTTAATAATCTTATCCAAAATTTTGTTTTGAGCATATTTTTTTTCATGATGAATACTAATTTTGCTATTATTTTCTTTACAAATTACTTCAAATCCTTTTTCTTTAAGCTTAAATTCTAATTCATCAAGATTAATCCTATTTCCTTGAATTTTAGCTATTCTTTTAATTCTACCAGATAGGTAAAAAAAATTTTCTTTATCGAAATACCCTAAATCACCAGTGTATAAAATTTGCTTACCTTTGCCATTTTCTTTTTTAAGATCTTTAAAATTTTTTGCGTATCCTAAAAAAACATTTTTACCTTCAACTACTATTTGACCAATTTTATTTTTTTGTTTTATTTTTTTTTTATAATCATCAATTAGATACATTTTTGTTTTATAAAGAGGCTTACCTATACTATCAATTTTTTTAAAAGCATTTTTCCAATCTAAATATGATATTCTAGGAGAAGCTTCAGTTTGTCCATACATCGAAAAAAATTTTTTTTTATTTTTTTTACAATAATTTATAACTTTCAATTTTATTTTTTTTTCTAGGTGACCACCAGCTTGAGTTAAATATCTTGTATTTTTATTTATAAATTTTTCTAAGCCAAATTTCATTGCAATTTCGTATATATATGGAACACCATTAAATGATGTTATTTTGTAATTTATGTAATTATCCCAAAATATTTTATCAATCATTGTCCTATTAGATACAAAAATAGATCCACCCATTTCTATATGAGTATTGATAACTGATAACATATAACTGTAAGAAAAAGACATATTTGTCATAGCCCTATCTTTAAAGTTTATTTTCAAATACTTGATTATGTTGCTTGTATTAGACTTGAGATTTTCAAAACTAAGTTTTACAAATTTAGAACTTCCAAGAGATCCAGAAGTCGATAATAATAAACTTAGATCATTGTTTAGCAAATTATTATTTTTAAACTTCGTTTTAGTTAAGTAAACATCTAAAACTTTGTCTATAAATGACTTACTTTTTATTTTTGTAGAAACAATATATTGAGGTCTATATTCATTTATAAGATTTTTAATTATTGAACCTTCTAATTTATCATCAACCAATATAAGAGCATGTTTACTGATAGTTAAAGAGATATAATAAAATATAGACGCTATATTGTTTTCACAAATAAGCAATATTAAAGACTTTTTTTTAATTTTTTTTTTTATATTTTTAGATTTAATAATAATATCATTATAGCTAAAACTATTTTTTTTTTCATCAAGAAGTGCAATATTTTTTTTATATTTATGAATCTTTTTAAACAGCATATATTAATTAATCTTAGTAAATTTTATTAATCTATATCGCTATATTTTAACAAGCTACCCTTTTTGATACTCTTATTTATTTTTTTGTTAATCAAATTTTCTATATGATTAGGCGATATTCCGTTCCCAGGTCTTTTAAGCTGTATATCTGAAATTTTTAATATGTGATTTTTTTTTAGATTTCTTGAAATAAATACACTTCTACGCATCAACTTTGATTGTTTAATTTCTTGTTTAGATAATTTTCTTTCCTCATCTCCTAACCCAGTATGAACTTTATTACATTTTTCAATTAATTTTTTGAATTCCAAGGGTTCTGTTGCCATCTGATTATCCATACCTATTAAGTTTTTGTCTAAAGTAAGATGTTTTTCAATTAAATTAGCTCCTAGAGCAACAGCTGATATCGCGAACTCTGAACCCATTGTATGATCTGAAAAACCTATAGGTAAATCAGGAAACATTTTTTTTAAACCTAATATATTCTTAATACTTAAAAGTTCACTTGGTGCTGGGTAAATTGATACACAATGTAATACACATATTTTTGTTGTCCCTGATTTTTTTAAAATTTTTACAGCATTAATTATTTCTGATTTTTCACCCATTCCGGTTGACAGAACAACTGGGAATTTTTTTGACCCAATATGTTGCAATAATTGGTAATTATTTAAATCCATTGAAGCAACCTTAATAAAAGATGGACTACAATGTTCGGTTAAAAAATCTACTTCTCTAGAAGAGTAAGGTGTAGAAGAAAAATCAATTCCTATTTTTTTACAAAAAATTGATAAATCTTTAATATTCTTTTCATTTAGTGAATATTTTTCAACAAATCTTTTTGCGATAGGGTTTTTTTTGTAAAAATAATCAGAATATAAACTTTCACTTGTCCAAGATTGTAGTTTTATACAATCACAACCAATATTATGTGCAGCTTTAATCATTTTTTTTGCAAGACCAATATTTCCAAAGTGACTTGTATTTAATTCTGCAACATAGTAAGGTTTTTTATTGCCACCTATTAATCTTGAATTTTTTAATTTAAACATTTATTTATTGATCGATTGGTTTAATAATCATTTGGTTTGTAAAAAATTTTCTTTCAAGAAATGGCTTTTGATCCTCCAAAGGTCTTCGCACTATTTTTCCTAAATGAGTTTTGGCATAAGAAATTTCGACATAACTTTGTTCTTTAAGGCCCATGATTTCACATAATATTAACTTGTCTTGTTTAATAATATTTTTCAATTTATTGGTTAGATTATTTTTATTGTCTATTTTCTTATAAGTAATTCCATAACTCTTTGCAATTTTTTTTAAATTTGGACAAGTAACACCATCAGTAGAGTCTGTTCCTACTGTTCTATCTCTAAATAAATCTTTCTGTCTTCTTTTGATTATTCCATATCCACCATTATTGATCACAAATATTTTTGCTTTAATCCTTAGACTGGATATAGTTTGTAGCTCTTGTATATTCATCATTATTGAACCATCTCCAATTACAGAAAAAATTTTTTTTTTACTTACAGAAGCAGCACCTATAATTGCTGGTAATGCATAGCCCATAGCGCCTTGCGAGAAAGGGTGAAGACAAGATTGATTTTTTTTAAATTTGATATTATTTGGCATGATTACATCAATAAAGCCTGAGTCGCAAATAAAGATAGATTTTTTTGGCATGATTTTTGAAAATGAATGGCTTAGATCATACAAATCAATTTTATTGTTATTTTCTTTTGTAACAATCTCATTATAAAAAACTTTTTTCCAGTAATAACATTTATTATTCCATTTTTTATTTTCTTTTTTAAATTTTTTTTTATTTAATAATCTTAAAAAAAAACATAAATCAGAAACAATAATTTTTTTAATTTTAACACCTTTTTTAGTATGCTCATTTTTATCAATATCAACAACCACTACATCAGCATCTCTTGCAAATTTTTTAAAGTCAGGACCAGTTATCAAAGAATCTAATCTTGAGCCAAGCACTAAAACAAAATCACTATTTTGTAGTGCAAAAGCTCCTGATCTCGAGCATCCCTGCGATCCAACAGATCCTATTGAAAGCTTATTTTCCTGAGGAAATGTATCAGTAGAGGAAGAGTCAAAAATAATTGGAATTTTATATTTTTTGACAAAATTTAATAATTCATCTTCGGCTTTAGAAGATTTTATGCCGTTTCCTATTAACACAACTGGTCTTTTGGATTTTCTAATTTTATCCAAGACATAATTGACTTCTTGTTTTTTACACTTTGGAATTTCTAATTTTTTTTTAAAAGATTTTATTTTTTTTGGGTCAATTCTTGCATTCTGTATGTCTATTGGAATATCAATCCAGACCGGACCTTTACGACCATGGTTAGATAGATTGATTGATTTTTCAATTTCATATTTAATAGTATTTGGGTCACTTATCATTTTTGCATATTTTGTAATAGGGCCAACTATTGAAATAATATCTGCCTCTTGCTGTCCATAAGTTCTTATATTTTTTTTTGTAAATCTTACAGTTTCAGATAAAGTATTTTGACCTGAAATAAAAATACAGGGAATATTATCTTGCCATGCTGATAAAACTCCTGTGATAGTGTTGGTTGAAGCACAGCCAGTAGAAACTAAACAACAAGATACTTCACCGTTTAATTGGGCGGTTGACGAAGCAGCAAAAGCGGCACTTTGTTCATGATGTGTAAAGTGTGATTTAATTTTTTTACTTCTTTTTAAAGCATCTGTTAAAAAAAGAGACCCTCTACCTGTTATTACAAAAAAATTTTTTATATTATTTTCTGACAAACATTCAATAACAAAATCGGCTAACCTCATATTCTTTTGAATTAATTTAAATTTTAATTTTATATTTTTTTAAAATTTTTTTACCTTGTTTGAAACTCGAAAAATCGATTATGTCATTTATATCCATTTGAATTTTAAATTTTTTTTCAATTACACTAATCAAGTGCATATGTCCCACACTATCCCATTGTTTAATATCTTGATACTTTAAATTATTTAATTTTGAGTCCTTTATACCAAAAGTTTTTGTAAAAATTTTTTTATAATCATTTGATGTGTTCATTAAAAATATCATAGCATATTTCATAATTTAGACAAATTATATTTATAATGTAATCTTATGATCAAAAATTTTTATAGATAAAAAATATTTTTTAATGAAAAGAATAATAAAAAAAAAAATAGGAATATATTGTGATTTAACTCCTTCCACTGGTCTTGGACATTTAATTAGAATGAAGTTTTTATCAGTTGAGTTAGAAAAATTTCAAGTTAAAACCTTTTTTTTCTTCAGTAATAAACATAAAAAATTTGTAAAAAAATACACAAAAAACCTAAACTTAATTTTTTTTTCAGATGAAAAATTAAGTGAATTTGAAAGTATCAAACTGTCGGTAATTAAAAATAAAATTTCAACAATGATTTTTGATTCTTATAGAAATATTTACCATTTAGAAAAAATTATTTCTAATGAAAGAATTTTAACAGTTTCAATTGATGATCATTCAAAAAAACATGCAACAAATATAGTCTGCACTAACAGAAGTGATAAAGTAAATAAAGATTTTCCTGAACAAATATGGCTTAAAGGTCCAAAATATATATTGATTAAAAAAATAAAAAAAAAAACTAATATCAAAAAAAATTCTAAATTTAAAATTCTTTTACACGCTGGTGGATCAAGTGCCTATAAGTCAATTAAAAATTTTTGTGAAAACATATTTAAAGCAACTAAGGAATTTAATTTGAGTATCGATGTTTTATGTTCAACTTTAGAATCTAAAAAATATATTAAAGATTTATTGAAAAAAAATAGAATTAAAGATGAATTTAACTATTTAAATTACTCAGAAAAGTTTACTAGCTCTTTTTATAATTATGATCTTATTGCAGGACCATCAGGTACCACAACATATGAATCCATACTTGCAGGAGTACTTCCATTCTCAACTATTTTAAATAATGATGGCAGAGACTCTATGGTTTCGTGGAATAACCTTGGTCATTTAATGCACCTAAATAAAGATGAAAAGAATGATAAAAAAATTTTATATCAATCACTTAAACTAATTTTAGAAAAAAAAGAAATATTATTAAGAAAATTAAAAAAAAATTCAAAACAATTAGATGGTTTTGGTCCAAAGAGACTAGCAATTGAGATAATTAATTATCAAAAAAAAAAATTAAAAAATTATTTAGTTAATAAACAAGAATTAGCAACAAAAAAAATTATTTTTCAATTATGTACTATTAAGGATATAAGGGAATTTTTATATGTAAGAAATCAAAAACAGAACAGAATGGTATCAAGCGATCCTAATCATATAATTTCATGGCCAGAACATGTCAGGTGGTGGACCAATGATAAAATTAAGAAATACAATGTAATTAGAAATAATACTAATGTTGGATATTTTTGGATAAAAATGTTGACTGACAGCAAGGGTAGTTTTGTTGTAACAGGTTGGTTTTTGAACAATAATCAAAAAGACAAATTAATGATAGCAAATGAAATTTGTAAATTACAGTATCAAGAAGTAAAAAAATTTTATAAAAATTTAACGTGGGTTATAACTGTAAAGAAGGATAATGACTTCTTAAATAGACTAAATTTAAAGTTTGGCTTCAAAAATCCTGCTAAACTTTCTAAAGAAAGGGCATTAAGAATTTTTTCTAGCTCTACATCAAAATTTAATGTCATGGAAATGAAGATATGAAAAAAATTTCTTTTATGGAATTAATAAAACCTAGTAATAAAAAAATTAAAGTTGTTGTTGAAATGTCAGGTAACCATCAGGGAACACTGAAAGGTGCTAAAAAATTTATCAATAGCGCAATAAAGTCAGGGGCTGAAATAATAAAATTTCAAGTCTATACACCTGATACAATTACACTAAATTCAAATAATAAAGATTTTTTAGTAAGGTCACCTGGCAAATGGAAAAAATATCAAAACCTTCATAGCTTGTATAAAAAAGCTCACACACCATGGGAATGGGTAAAATCTTTAACACAAATTTTAGATAAAAAAAAAATAGCATGGTTTGCATCTCCATTTGATATTTCATCGGTAAATTTTCTTGAAAAATTAAAATGTCCAGCTTATAAAATTGCATCGCCAGAAATAACCGACATCAATCTAATTGAAAAAATTGCGTCAAAAAAAAAACCTATTATAATTTCAACAGGTCTTGCATCAATTAAAGATATTGACTTGGCAATAAATACAATAAAAAAATATCATAAGAACTTTGCAATACTTAAATGTGTTTCAGCTTACCCAACTCCTTACAAAGATCTAAATCTTAAAGGAATAAGTTTATTAAAAAAAAGATATAAGTGTGAGGTAGGTTTTTCAGATCATACAGTTGATGATCTTGCTTCAAAAATAGCCGTATGTTTAGGGGCCACAATTATTGAAAAACATTTCAAAATTGATGATGATAAAAAGTCAATAGATGAACATTTTTCAATGAAACTATCCAAGTTAAAAAAATTTAAAAAAGATCTTAATGATATTCAAGTTTGCATAGGTAGAGAAAATTTAGCTATATCAAAATCAGCAAAAAAAAATTTAAGTGGAAGAAGATCTTTGTATGTTTCTAATAATATTAAAAAAGGTGAGAAATTTTCCACTAATAACACAAAATCTATAAGACCATCTTTTGGTATGCATCCAAAATATTTAGATAAAATTTTAGGAAAGAGATCTAATAAAGATTTAAAAAAAGGTGATCGAATAAAGTGGTCTCTAATTAATAAAAAATTTTTATAAAATGGAAGTCTTAGCAATTATTCAAGCAAGATTGAGCTCATCAAGACTTCCAGGGAAGGTTTTGCTTAAGATTAAAAACAAAACTATAGTTGAAACAATTTATGATAATTTAAAAAAATCGAAATTGATTGACAAAGTGCTAATTGCAACTTCAAATAATTTGACAGACGAAAAATTAGTAAAACTATGCAAAGAAAAAAAATTAAATCATTTTGCGGGTAGTCTTAATAATGTTCTAAAAAGATTTATTGATATTATAAAAATCTATAAGCCTAAATATGTAATTAGAGTTACGGCAGATAGTCCTATTATTGATTTAAAAGTTTTAAATTTTTATATTCGTAATATGAAAAAGTATAACTCAGATTGTTTTTTTTTAAGTCACAATACATCTCTATTAGCGGGCTATGACGTATATTCATCCAGTTTATTAAAAAAAGCATATAGACTAAGCTCTAATAAAAAAGATCAAGAACATGTTGGTTCTTTTTATATAAAGAAAAATATTGATAAATTTAATACACTAAAGATAATAATCCCAAAATTTTTAAGAAGTAGTAAATATAAACTCTCAATTGATACAGATAAAGATTATAAAAATATAAAGAGATTAATTGAAATTAATAAATCATCAAAAATTGATCTTAAAAATTTAATTAAGATTATGAAAAAAAATAGAAAGAAATTAACAAATCATAAAAATAAAAATGAAAGTCTTGATAATAAAATGTTAAAAAAAATT
>Ga0181568_10005827_pt1 | contig 10801 bp, 13 predicted proteins | sample 101ome_20_FD_133758 | JGI IMG/M metagenome (GOLD analysis project Ga0181568, IMG submission 133758) | Coastal salt marsh microbial communities from the Groves Creek Marsh, Skidaway Island, Georgia - 101404AT metaG (megahit assembly) | ecosystem: Environmental > Aquatic > Marine > Intertidal...
CAATGGAGGCTTTTTAAACATTCTTAATCTTTATTTCTTCGGGGGACAATAAATTTTAGTGAATGTAGAATAATCGAATGGGGAAAATCGATCAGTCAGACAATATAAAAAAAGAAGTCAATTTGCAGCTTCCTGAGGTTAATTGGCTTGAAAAAGAATCTAACCCAGAGAAATTTTTTAAAGATCTAAGATACGCCTTATCTGAATTTGGATTTATGGTGCTCACTCATGCGCCAGGCCTCTCCGATGAATTTCAGCAGCAAGCGTTTAGAGAGGTAAGGGGTTTTTTTGATTCTCCGGTAGAACTTAAAAAGACTTCTTACATTGGCAAAACTCCTTACTTTAGAGGATACAGCTTGCCAACGCCGGCTGATAGTGGTTTTGGCCAAGTTATTGAAGCATTTCAGTACGGCTTTGAGCAGGAGCCTTTATGTGAACACGATGATAAATCTCAGCCTATCCATCGCAGATTATTTCGCGGCCCAAACACTTGGCCAGATGAAGAATCACTTCCTGGATTTCGACCGCTAATTGACGATTTAAATCAGCGCTATCATCGTTTAACTCACTTATTGGGTGAAGCAATTGTTGAATCTTTAGGAGAGGACGTCGAAGCTTTTCGCGAATATTTCGATTTTGATGATCCTGATTTGGCCGCAAGCCTCAACCATAATTACGGATTAGACGCCTATGCTGAGGAAGATCAAGATAAAGTTCGTCAGGAATATAAAAAATTCTCAAGCGATAAGGTTGGCGCCCATATAGATGGACCACCTTTTATTGCTTTATTAATTAATGATCGTCCTGGGCTTCAAGTTGTTGCAGCTGAAGGCGAATGGATTGATGCCCCAGTTACCTGCAGAACCGCGCCAGGAGATTATCATGTTCCTGTCATGCCTGGGTCAGTTATTGTAAATACCGGAGGAACTCTAATGCACTTAAGTGAGGGGCGTTACTCAGCAACCTTGCATCGAGTTAACACTACTTTAATTCCTAAAGGCGAAACACGAGTCTCGATGCCTTATTTTCTAATTCCAAAAATGGAGGGAGACCTAATACCTTTTGGAAAATCCAAAGCTGACTCTGTTGGCGCTGGAGGTTATGAATCCGGGCGCAACCGCGGCGCTAATGCAAGCGTCAATCGAATGGGAACTTTTCCTCAAGTAACTCGCCGTTGGTGGGCCGAAGAATATTCAGAACTTCGCCAACAACAGCGCGATGAAGTAGAGGCCGAAACACAGGCCGCTTATAAGCTTGCTAAAGAAAGAGGCGAACGTTTCACTCAACATAAAACTTAAGCTGGTCGAAAGATTTATGGTCTCAGACAAAATAAAGCAGTTTCTAAATTCTTGGAAAGATGGTGTTATAGAAATTGGTAAAGTTTTTGTTGATGGCGGCGATTATAAACAGAGTGCAGAGAACTTTTTAAACGCTCATTATGCTTTTGATATCGAAGAAGTTTTGTTCAAGCCTACTTTTACGAAAGAAGTAATATTTAGAAACAAAAAAGATGATGCATTGTCTTATTTTGTGAAAGGAAGTATCAGCGAAGATAGCGGATTTGCTCTGAAGCCCTGGGAGAGCATAGAACTCATCGAGATTAATGCTATCGAGGAGGACACACTAACAGTTGCCATGGGCGCCTTTAAATTTAAACCAGCCAACCAAGATAAAATAACTCTTGTGGCTTTTACATTCCTGCTAGTCGAAGATAAAGATTCTTTAAAAATTAAGGTCCATCATTCATCGCCGATCTAACAACAGCCAGCTAAAAATATATCTCTGCATAGTTTTATGTCAAAAACATTTCACTTAAAAAAAGTTGAAGATGCAAAGATTAATTGATTAAATTAATTTAATAACTTTTTGATTGGAGGAGACAAATGAGTTCAAACAAATGGGAATATAAAATAGTTGATCACAGCAATTCAACTTCCATGGGATACTCAAATCCAGAAACAGAAGAGTTTAAGGAAAAACACAAAGATACAAACTGGAAGCTTGAAATGATGAATGTTGCAATAAACAAACTAGGCAAGGAAGGCTGGGAAATGGTTGGCATAAATAGCAACAGCGAGATTTACTTTAAACGTCCAGCTTAAAATTTGTATCAATGCAGCTTAATTTGAACAACTGAGTTCAAATTTAATGATTACTTGCTGTTTTTAGGAGAGAAGCATGAGAAGAATAATTACAGGCCATGACGCTAATGGAAAGTCAATTATTTCAATTGATGGGCCGCCAGCAAGATCCATTGGAGAAGAAGCTGGAGGATTATTTGAAATTTGGAATACTGATGGCGAAGGTTTTGATACTACTTCGAGCAAAGATCGGGCTGATATAGATATCGTTTTGTCTCCTGTAAAAAAAGGTACAAAGTTTAGGTATTTTCAGATAAATCCAATTCCAGATGGAGTTCCTCAAGAAGCTATTGAGGCAGCCACTGCGGAGGCTTTTGAAAAGATAGGCGCAGCTCATCATAGAGTAGACACATCAAGAAATGCTGCGATGCATCAAACAGATACCATTGATTACATTATTCTATTGAAAGGTGATGTGACTTTGATATTAGATGAAGAGGAGGTTCAGCTAAAGCCCTACGATGTTGTTGTGCAAAGAGCAACAAATCATGCCTGGGTAAACAATGGATCTGAACCGGCCCTTTTAATAGCCGTCCTTATTGATAGCAGCATTGTTTAATTTAGATTTCTGACAAAAATGCTAACAATCTTTATTACTTAATGTAGAGTATGATTTCTTGAGAAGTGAAAGATGATTAAAACTCAATTAACAGCGGACAAATTTGCAATGACCATCTCATTTGCGTGCGTTGTGCACTGCTTTTTTGTTCCTTCTTTCATAATCTTGTCATCGGGAGTTTTTCCTTTGGCATTGGATAATGAAGTAGTGCATAAATTGATAGTTTTAATTGCCGTGCCAGTAAGTATGTTTTCTTTGTATTTAGGATACAAAAATCACAAAACCTTCTCTTTCATCCCTGCAGGGATCTTTGGACTTGTGCTTTTGATAACCGCAGTTATTCTTGGCGAGAGTATTTTGGGAGAATTGGGCGAAAAAGGATTCACATTATTAGGTTCAATTTTTGTGGCTTTTGCTCATTTTAGAAATCATCAAATTTGTAAGCAGCTAGATTGTGATTGCCACGAAGACAATAACCTTGTCTCTGGTTCCTAATTCTTGGCTCTTAAACTTTTGCATTTAGTTCAGTTTTCGCAGACTATCATAAATAGCATTAATGCTTATTTTTGATTGATATGACCAAGGATATAAAAGATAAGGTTGAAGAGCTTCTCGACACCTGGATGGAGGCATTCAATAACAGAGATTTAGAAGGTTGGTCCAATACCCATAACTTTCCTCACGTAAGAATTGCTGGAGGGCAAGTTTCGCTGTGGGAAACAAAAGATGAGTACATAAGTCACTTTAGCAAGCCCGATATGTTTGAATCCTTAGAAGCAGCTGGGTGGCACCATTCAAAATGGGTTTCAAGAGATTTTGACTTAGTCTCTAAAGAAAAAGTCCACGTATCAGTCGTTTTTCAAAGATACGATAAAGAAAATAATCCTCACAGCAAATTCGAAGCTCTTTATGTTGTGACCAAAATAAATTCACATTGGGGCGTTCAAGCTAGATCAAGTTTAGCCCCTTGATGATATAGATTTATAATTAAAGAACAGATGGAAGACAAAATCACTTTACATAAAAGAACCCTCAGAGCGCTGATTATTGCCTCACTAATTGCCACTGCTTGTTTGATAGCTCTAAATCCAGCAAAGGCCATTACTGAGGAGATAAATCAAATAAACTATTTTGCAATTATTGGCTTTTCATTTTACCTGCTTTCTTTGGCGCTATTATTTTTCTTAAACTCATGGGGAAAGATACTTTTCACCATTTATGTTTTAGAGGGGCTTGTCGCGAGATGGTATGGCCCAGAATACATAGAGCCAGCTGAAAGTTTATTTCTGCTATTAACTTATCTCGAAGGGATGATAGAAGGAGCTATTTTAGTGTTAATTTTTTTAACGCCTATTACAAAACTTTTTAAGTCTGTTAAGGGCCATCTTTAACGCCCAGTTGAATTAATTAACGCAGGAGCCAGATTTGTCTTGATCAGCTGCTGCAAGTAGAGCTTTGTGGACATCGGTATTATCCAGAGTGCCTGTAAAATTTTCTGCTCCAGGTCCGTAGGCATATATTGGGACCGGAACTCCTGTATGAGAACCTCTTCCAATGCCAGTATTGAAAGAGAATTTAACATCAGGATTTTCATATTTTCTTGGATCATTTGGCTCTATAAGCATGCCTCCTGTCTCGTGATCGGCGGTTACAACCACAAGAGTATCTTGATTCTCTTTAGCAAACTTTAGAGCCCATTTAATTCCATCTTCAAGATCAGACATTTCTCTCATAAGGTATTCAAAATCGTTACCATGACCCGCCCAATCAACTTGAGATGCTTCTGCCATAATGAAAAAACCTCTGCATCCATTCTCTATAAATTTTTTTGATCTATTGACTGAGAATTCAAGCATCCTTTCAATAGACGGTTCTGTCGAGTGATTTTCTGGAGTGCTATCATCTCGTAAATGTTCATCGGCAAATAAGCCAAAAACCTGATTATCGCCATAACGAGCAGGATTGCTTAACTCTGACTTATCGGTGATCAATGTTGATTTAGATTTTACTTTTTCAATTAAATTAATACCGTCTTCTCTATTCCCACCATCTTCCTCAGGGATAAAAAACTTCCTTCCTCCGCCTAAAATATTTTTTATTTTTGAATCAGTCATTTGGATACTGATTTCATCGGTTAAGTACCTAGAGCTCGTGTGGACTACAAATGCTGCAGGAGTTGCATGCGTAACCTCAGAGGTTGATATTACTGAGCTTACATAGCCGGATCTATCCAATGTTTCAGTGATGTTTTCAATCGGTTGACCATTAATATCAACGCCTAAAGCCCTGTTATTGGTTTTTTCTCCTGTGCTATAAGCAGTACCCGATGATGCCGAATCTGTGACAATTGCATTGGCTGAGTGAGTTAAGACTTTTCCAGAATATGGAAAGCTATCTACAGCTACTCTTGAATTTGGCCCTCCTTGATGCAGCCTAAATGCAGAGATTTGGCTAACACTCATTCCATCTCCAATAAATAAAATGATATTTTTAGCTTTCTTTTGAACTTGTTTTAATTTTTTAACTGGTACTTTTTCATCGATGACTATTTTTTTCACATAGACATCTTTATCATCGAGAGTGCCCGATGGGATTGGAAAGTTATTTACTATATATTCTCTTCCTAAATGCTCCATTAATTTAGCTCCACCAAAGAGACCGACTGCCAAAGAAACGATTGCAATTAAAATTTTAATTTTCATATTTTGTTATTTTAGAATAGTTAACTAAGTTTTAATTTATAAAATAAGTTTAATTACTTTAATCTAAATTTTTATTGAGCGTAAGCGGGGAAATTAAATGGAATGGTTTAAGCAAGGAAATACTGCAGTAATAACAGGAGGAGCAGGAGGAATTGGTCTAGAAACAGCTAAAAGATTTGCAACAAGAGGCATGAACCTTGCCATTGTTGATGTTAAGGAAGAATTAGAAGAAGTGGAAAGATCATTAAATAAAGTCACTAAAGGCGTTTCTAAAGTCAAAGCATTTAATTGCGATGTCTCAGATTATGACGAAGTTTTAAGTCTCAAAGAGGATGTATATAAAGAGTTTGGTGAGGTGCATTGTTTGATGAATAATGCAGGAATTGCAGTTATGGGGAATCCTCCTTGGGAGGGAAAAGATATGCTCACAAATGTTCTGGGAGTTAATTTCATGGGCGTTGTTAACGGTTGCCATGCTTTTGTGCCAGAAATGCTCAAGCAGAAAGTTGTTGGAGCGGTCATTAATACCGGTTCAAAACAGGGAATCACCAGGCCTCCAGGAAATTATGCTTACAATATTTCTAAAGCATCAGTTGTTGCATATACCGAAGCTTTGTCTCATGCATTTCTCAACGAAAAAGGCTGCCAACTTAATGCTCATTTGCTTATTCCTGCCTTTGTATACACCCCAATGATTTCAGCCTTTTTGCCTGACAAGCCTGAGTTTGCAGCTACCGCTGAAGAAACTGTAACTTTTTTTATGGAAAGTTTAAAAAACGGCGATTTTTATATTTTATGTCCGGATAACGAAACAACCCGCGAAATCGATGAAAAAAGAATTCAGTGGAATGCTGATGACATCATTAAAAACAGGCCGGCAATGTCGCGATGGAATCCTGATTACTCAGACGAATTCGAAAAATTTATGAAAAAATAACGCAAGGTTTTTAAAGCTTTTCTTCAATTAGCTGTATCCGATCGTTTCCAAAATACATATCATCATCATTTAAGAAAAATGTCGGGGAACCAAAACCCCCCCTATCCATTAGCTCTTGTGTATTGGAGATCAATCTTTCTTTTGCTTCAGGGGTTTTGATGAAATCAAAATATTCTTCCGACGAACCATTTAATTGATCAACAATAGACTTCAAAATATCGTCGTCAGATATATCTTTTCCTTCTGTCCAATAGGCATAAAAAACTGCTTCTAAATAATCTTCTATCTTGCCTGCATCTTGAAAAAAGAAGGATCCTCTCATAGCTTTCACACTATTGACTGGAAAGACCCTAGGCATTGTTATATTCAGGCCTCTTGATTTAGACCAATCATCAAGGTCCTTCTGAGAGTAGACTAATTTTTCCTTGATTGGATTTTGTCTACTTTCATAAACGCTAGGATTAATGGTATTAAAGATGCCGCCTACTAAAATGGGCTTCCAAATAATTTCAAAGCTTTTTCGTTTAGATAGCTCTTGTATACCTTTGAATGAAAGGTAGGTCCAAGGGCTACTGCAATCTAAAAAATATTCAACTTTATTGCTCATACTTCTTCGTAATGTACCCCAGACATTGCTAATATAAAAACAGTAGTTTCAATATTTTTGGAGGAAACGTGAAGTTTAAAATTTTATTTACCATTATCTTGTTTATATTCGCCTCATTAGGTTCGGCCGATGAATTGAGGAATGCGGTGAACAGTAAGGATAGATCAGAAAAAAATATTGTTAGAGATGAATTTAGAAAGCCATACGAGACTTTGTCTTTTTTTCAGCTAGAACCAAACATGACCATCGTTGAGTTATCTCCAGGAGGAGGATGGTACACAGAAATACTTGCAAATTTTGTGCGTAAATCAGGAAGTTTAATTGCTGCGCATTTCAGCAAAGATTCCGATAGAGCTTATTTTAGAAATAGCAGGATTAATTTTGAGAAAAAAGTTAAGGAAAATAATCTTTATGAAAAAGTTACGGTAGTCGATCTCAATTCAGAGCTTTCAGATCCAAGCTCAGTCGATGCAGTCCTTACTTTTAGAAATCTTCATAATTGGCTTGGACCAAATATGGATAAAATTTTCTCTAATACTTATGTTGCCTTGAAACCAGGAGGATTGTTCGGAATAGTTGAGCACAGGGCGAAAGCCGGCACGTCCATGGAGGATATGAAAAAAAGCGGCTACGTTACCGAACAACATGCAATCAAAATAGCAAAAAAACATGGGTTTGAACTCTTAGCAAAATCCGAAATTAATGCCAATCCTAAAGACTCCGCAGATCATCCAAGAGGAGTTTGGACTTTGCCTCCCGTTCTAAGACTTAAGGAAAAGGATAAGGAAAAATATTTAGCTATTGGGGAGAGCGATAGGATGACTTTGTTATTCAGAAAACCAAAATCCTGAATTTAATCTAAGTTTTCTAGATCAGCCTATAGTTTGCGCCTGAATTCTTTTTTGTGCTCTTTCTTTCCTTTTAGTTTTGTCATTGACTTGGCCAACTAACTGTCCACAAGCTGCCATGATATCTTCACCTCTGGTTGTTCTAATAGTCGTTATGTAGCCCTCCTTTTGAAGTATTTTTTTGAAAGTTTGAATTCGCATACTTGAAGGTCTTTTATATGAAGAACCTGGGAAAGGATTAAATGGAATCAAATTTATCTTACAAGGAAGTATTTTTAGTAAATCACAAAGTTCATAAGCATTTTCTATTGAATCATTAACTTTATTTATCAATATGTATTCAATTGTTGTTTTTCTGCTGTCACCGCATTTATCTACATACCTAATCACGGATTCTAAAAGTTTCTTTATGGGATACTTTTTATTAATGGGAACCAATTCATTTCGTAATTGATCGTTTGGAGCATGCAAAGAAATTGTGAGCGCAGCATCTGTAACATCAGATAATTTATCGATCAAAGGAACTAAGCCCGAAGTGCTGAGGGTAACCTTCCTTTTGGATAGGCCATAAGCTTTGTCATCCATCATCATGCTCATAGCGCCCGTTACAGCATCAAAATTCAAAAGAGGTTCTCCCATGCCCATCATCACAACATTAGTCACTTTTTTATTCGCATGATCTCGTGGAACACCGAAAGAATTCTCAGCAACCCAAAGTTGGCCAATGATCTCAGATATTTCCAAGTTTCTAGAAAAACCCTGTTTGCCGGTAGCACAAAAACTGCAATCAACCGCACATCCGACTTGTGAGGATATACAAAGCGTTGCTCTTTTACCTTCAGGAATAAGCACCATTTCCACAAGATCACCTTCGCCGACACTTAGCACCCATTTTCTCGTTCCATCTTTGGAATCCTTTTCTAACATTACTTTAGGCGCTGATATTTCAGCTTTTTCGCTTAGCTTCTCTTGAAGCTCTTTTGAAATATTTGTCATGGCATAGAAATCAGAAACACCTTTTTGATGTATCCATTGATAAACTTGCTTAGAACGAAAGGATTTTTCTCCAAGAGAAAGGAAAAACTTTTCTAGATCCTTCTGATTCAATCCTATTAAATTTTCCTTCATCTTTGAATATAGCCTTTAAACAAAGAGCATTTTATGGAAAAGGGCTCGCATCGGATACACTCCAAATGAAAAATGTAATTGTAAATTTTGCCTAAATTCCTTAACCTATTCATCTTATGGGGGTTTATTTGTGAATGATTTCAACATAAAAATCGAATATAAGCACGTACCAAGATTCGACTCAGGATCTGATGAAAGCATCGATTATCTGGAGAGCGAAGGTTATGTGATTATAAAGAACGCCTTAACAGCAAATGAAGCTACCAAAACCCTAGATTTACTGTGGGATTATCTTGAAAACCTTGGCACAGGAATAGATAGAACAAACCCTATGACCTGGTCAGATGATAAATGGCCTACTTGTGCTCATGGTGGCATCATCCCCAGCTACGGAATTGGTCATTCAGAGGCCCAGTGGTTTGTGAGAGGAGTTCCTAATGTAAAAAAAGCATTTGCTAAAGTTTGGGGAACCAATGATTTACTAACCAGTTTTGATGGAGTCTCTTTATGGAGGCCTTGGAATATTGATCCGTCTTGGAAAACTCAAAGCGGCCAAGCGTGGTTTCACATAGATCAGCACCCAATATCCAAACCAGGAAAACAGTGCATCCAAGGATTAATTAATCTTCTGCCTACTTCAAAAGAAATAGGCGGTAACGTGGTAATTCCAAAGTCGCATAACTTTTTTAAAGATCTTCCTGAGGAGTATAAAGAAAGGGTAGAGCGCTTACCTTTAGATATTGATCATTTTAGATTTCCACACGATGATCCAAAATTATCTTCTGAGCCTGCAGTCATGGCACACATGGAGCCTGGAGACATGCTGTTATGGGATTCCAGAACTATTCATTGCAGTAGCTCTGGTAGTTCACTTCCGGACGGAACAAATGACCTCATAAGAGCGGCATCATTAATTTGCATGATGCCCAAAAAATTATCCAGTAAAGAAATTCTAGATAAGAGAATTCATGCAGCAGAAAATCTAGTTTCCACCACAAACTGGACAAACGATTTTCGAAACGCTGATGAATTTCCCATTATTTTAGAGGCTGAGAACAGAGATCAATATAAGTGGCCTAAGAAGCCTAACTTGAGCGACTATCAAAAAGAGCTGATAGCCTAAATGCAGACTTTGGAAGAATATATCTCCGCAGGAATGGGGATAGCTTTCCATGCAAACACGCTCCCATCCAAAAAAGCTGTCATCAGCGAACACGGAGAAAGAACTTTTCACGAGCTAAATGCAAATTCCAATAAATATGCTAATTTTTTGCTCAAGCATGGACTGCAGTCTGGAGATGCTGTTGCTATAGTCTGTAAAAACAGACCAGAATTTTTAGAAGCTTTATACGGACCTTTGAGAATAGGGCTCAGAATCACACCCATCAATTGGCACCTGACTCCTGACGAAGTGACGTACATAGTAGAGAACTGTGAAGCAAAGGCAGTCGTATGTGACTCTATCTTGGAAGAAACCATTTCAGAGATAAAAGCAAGATTACCTGAAGTCATCATTTTATCTGCAGGGGGTAAAACAAAAGATGCTTTATTTTACGATGATGCAATAGCATCGGAGGATGATGCCAATATAGAAAATCCTATAGCCGGTAAATCAATGCTGTATACCTCAGGAACTACCGGTAGGCCTAAAGGAGTTTTTAGAAAAGAAAATCCACCGCTTTCAATGACCGAAAAGCTCACTTCAGAATCAGCTAATTTCAACCCCGAAACTGATTTCAGTATATGTCCAGGGCCCGCATATCATGCTGCTCCATTGGGGCTGAATATAAGTATTTCATTAATGGCCGGCGTTGGAGTTTATCTAATGGATAAATGGGATGCAGAAAAGATGCTGCACCTTATTGATCAGTATAAATGC
>Ga0181568_10005830_pt1 | contig 10800 bp, 9 predicted proteins | sample 101ome_20_FD_133758 | JGI IMG/M metagenome (GOLD analysis project Ga0181568, IMG submission 133758) | Coastal salt marsh microbial communities from the Groves Creek Marsh, Skidaway Island, Georgia - 101404AT metaG (megahit assembly) | ecosystem: Environmental > Aquatic > Marine > Intertidal zone...
CAAGTTCTTCTTCCGCATCTGCGCCGTGACCACCTTTGGGGCTAATGATAGGAGTAATGCTACCGTCAATTCCGGCATCCATTGCCGTTGAAGGTGTTAGTAATCCAGCATCGCTATAAACATCAGGATTGCCATTGGTCAAATCTACTGAAGCTGAAGTGTATCCAGTTCCCGCAGCCTGTAAAGCAGCAGAGGAAATAGCACCACTTGATACTGTGATTGCAACAATACCACCAGAACCATCACCAATAAGAGGAGCATAGTAAGTTCCATCAGTATATCCAGAGCCGGCGTTAGCAATTTTGTATGTGTGAATACCACCATCAATTGCTGCCGCAGATACTACGGAATCCGTTCTTACTGGAATAAATTCGTTGGTCAAAAACTTCAACGCATCTGCAGTGCTAACCGTGTACATATATTTCCAGATGTATCCGTCTGCAGTTGTAAATTCTGTTGTGCTTGTACCAGTAGGTTCCACAGTAGATGCTGCGCCGTTGTTATTTGACAGGCACTTGTAAACCCCATAATCTGCTGTCATGACGTAAAAGTCATCGTCCAGAATATCAGCATCTACATCATCATACTGGTCATATACTGTAGCAGTTGTCCAGTTATATCGGTCAATTACTTGTACTACTTCAGTAGATTGAACACGTTTGGCCGCATACATATCAGACCAAGGTGAGAATTCAATTGAAGATGTGTCGTTTGTTGGTGTGGGAGGATTTGCGTCATCTACAAAAGCACTAACACCACCAATGTAGAAATACATCTTGGTGTCGTTTGCTTCAGAAAACGCCTCCAAAAATTGTTCCGCATTGTGAACGCGAAACTTACTTGTCGCTATTGCTGGCATAGTGTTCTCCTATAAATTTATTTACATTGTCTATTTATAACAAGTATTCTCGTAATGCGGTAACATTACTATAAGTTCCCGTAGGAACAACATTAACAATTAATTCTGTTGGGCTGTTGATACTTGTTACGACAAATTTTTCTGTGTCTATAATAATATATTCTCCGGTGACAAACTCGGTATCAAAAGTTGTTCCACTGCCGGTAACTGTTGTTCCGGAAGTCGAGATTGTCCCAGTGATAGGTGCTTGGCGATACATAGGTCTTTGAATATCGTATGGGTCGCTAAACTTCTTAAACTTGTAAGTAGAAATTTGGTCGGCTGCTAATACCGATATCTGCAAATCTCCAAACAGTGTCCCCGTAGTTGGGCCAAATGGGTCCACAATTTTTACAGCTAGGTCTAATTCTTTTTTAAGTTGTCGTCTAAGCGTAATTTGACCAACTGGTGGTGTATGTATAATGCTGGAAAAAGAAACTACGGTCTTCTGATATGTCAAGAAATTTATAATCGTTGACATAGTAGGAGCAACGTCGACCTGAGTCGGAGATATCTCTACTTGGTAACTGTTCGTTGACGTAATTGGCGCAGTTCCAAAATTTGCAGAAGAAACAATTTCTTTGATTAGCTTAATTGTAGAACTAACATCCGGAGTAAATGCAACAAGCTCCTCCAAGAAGACAGTTGCCTGAGAAGGTCTCGGCTGCGTAATTATGCTTGTAAAGTTTGCGGCAACAGATATCAAAGATGAAATGAGAATCTCACCAAAGAATTCTGTTCCTGCTGGGTGTAAAGTGTCTTTTATTATAGAACGATAACTGTTAAATCCTAAGCCACTTCGAATTACATATGAGAAGTCTTGGAAGAACAACGAATCTTGAATAATTCTTCTTCCAACTAGACCATCAGTTGTTAGGAATTGCCCAGCACTTACACCCAAGCCGCTGATTGTTGGTGTGATTGCTGCGTTACCGTCGCCACCAGAAACTGATGCTGTAGCTGTTGTATAAGCAACACCGAAGTCGTTGATTACAATCTCTCGAATAGAACCCAAGCCTAACCCAGATTCCGCGTCTACAGAAATATCTGCAGAGGTGCCTTGAATTCCTGTAACGGTTAGCACTGCGTTTCCGCCACCACTACCTGTCATATCGATAGTGGGTAATGTTCCGTTTGTGTAACCCGTACCAAAGTCGGTAAGTTCTATTCGAGAAATTGCGCCCAATCCATCTACCAATGGGTCATCATTAATCAGTATGCCATCTTCGCCTTCGAGTGTCAAGTTAAAATCATCTTCAAACGAAAATTCACTCGTATCCACACTAGGAGTAATTGATGCAACAATACCAGCAGCAGTTCCTGCGCTGAATACTAAAGCATCCCCTACAGCATAATCGTCGCCTGGATTGGTTATAGTAATCAACTCTGCAGTCAATGCGCCGATAGCTGAGATGATGGTATCTTCCAGAGTTAGTGTCGGTGCAGCAAAATAATCGTCACCACGATTCAGAATTGTTATTTCAGAAATCTCACCAGCCGTGTATCCACCAATATCATAGGTGTTTTTGATTCCTGTGACTTCTACGACAAGACCTGTGCCACCAGTGTTGGTGTTATCAACAGCCGCACGAGTTCCTAAGCGATATCCATGACCAACACTATTAATCGTTAGAGAGTCTATTGCACCAGCATTAATCGAAGATACACTAGCACTAGCTTCAAATCCATCGCCTGCGATTGTTACGGAATCACCAATAGAATATCCTGACCCGCCGTCGGTGATAGTAAATCCTGAAATCATACCATATAGTGTTGTGATTAACGCGGTATTATCAACAGCAAAGATTTCTTCTCCGGCAATAAATTCCCCAGAAACAAGAGACAGTGTAAACTCAGCAAATTCTACACCGCCTAAAAAGGTTGTTCGAATATCAACAATGTTTGCAACTGCATCACTATCCCTTCCTCTAACTGTTTTGTTGAGGAATGAGAATACATCGACGGGTTGAGGCCCATCGCCTTCACCCGCATCATATACGGTGCTTGCTCTTAATACTGAAGTTTTTTCAAAACGACCATCAGACACACGAAGAATTTCTTCGCCTGGATATCTGAAAATAACATCATCATTATATACTGCTTTGAAGAAGAATCGGTATGCGTCTTCCGTACTTTTAGATGAGTAAAACTCTTTAATCTTTTTTGCAACTAATCGTCTATCCGATTCCGTGATAGAAGGAATACCTCGGTTGAGTTCGCTTTTTAGATACTCGTAGTAATCGCCAGAGCCATAATCAAATGTCTTGTTCTCCACCATATTACTAGCGGCACGAAGAACATTATCCTTTATTCCTGCGACAGTTGCAGTAACAGAAGCATTTGACCCTGTAATCGTTTCTCCAATATCAAACGATTTCTTTGTAGTCATATCAACTACAACATAACCTGCTCCTATCTGCTTTACGATAGCGCTTGCTGAAGTAGTCTGCCCTGTAAGTGTTTCGCCGACAACAAAGTCGCCGGAAGCGTTCGAGATTGTTACTCGACTGCTTTCCATCCATCGATAATATCCCTTTATAAAGGATAAGAAATTATCATTATCCAGTAAAGGAAGTAAATTGTCTACCGATATAGACGGTTTGTTGTTGATATCTTTTGCCATTATCTACTTACTAGACTAACAGTTTTATCGTTGATAAGTGTTATTGAAACATCCGAATCGTTAATTACAACAATCTGCCCGCGAAGAGGAAGAATGTCTTTGTTTTGTGGAACAGCAGTAATTCTCAGTGTTACACCACCATCCCCAATTGCTGTCGGTTGGAAATCGTCAAGTGTAATTTTTCCGGTAGTGTAGTTAATAGACCCAACATTCTGAGCGACACCTAATGCGTCACCAGATTCATTCAAGCGGAAAATACGAATCAATCCTGCGTTGTCTTCCAAATAACAGTTCGAGAATCCACCATAACTGAATGAGTTTGACGTAATCTGATTCCCTACATTATAAGGGTGCGAAGCAGGTCTTCCTTCCGTTGTTGCATTGATTGGATTTGAAAATGCAATTTCGTATTTCGCAGAAGAGTTCAACTGCACGTCAAATTCTTTTCTCATTCTAACAGTCAAGTCTGAACTGAGAATAGAGCGCTCTGACGTATCAATCTGCCTAGACAATTCCGAATATCTGAAGTACCTAGAAAACTTATTGAGGCTGTTTGTATTATAACTGCTAATCGTATTCGCAACGATTTGCTTTAAGTTTGCTTCAGTAGTGATAGTCTTTTCTGGGTCATATGTCGTATTAACGTTGATAGTCAAATAGATATACTCTGGGTCGACAATCTCTGTGGATACCGTCAATACTTTCTTTGGATTGATTACATTACTAATCAAGTTCTGCTTTTCTGTTGGTGTTAATACGCTACCAATCGATGGGCGAACAGCAATAAAAACTTTTCCGTATGCTGGAGGGTCATTATCTTCACCACCCCAGACAAGTACTGAGGATACGTTGGCTTGCTTTGAAACAAGAGTAGAGTAATCTTCTGCAGTTACTGCTCTGTTTTGCGCAGCATATGCTTTAGGAGCATTAAACTTAACAGAATCCACTGACTCGGAGTTTTCTCCTCCTGATGAAAATGCAGTGGCGATAAAAACTCCTGCATCAACACCAGAAACAGAATCTGCTAAAATCAAATCAGCAATACCATTTCCTGTTGCACCTTTGGATACAATGTAATCCAAGTATATAATATTACCATCGTCTAATTCTCTACCCAGAGAGCCTGTTCCAAAACTTACTTGAAACTTGTTATCCTCAATTTCTTTTAGATAGTAAACTAAAGATTCGGGCCCTACCGAAATAATATTGCTGGCGAGTGTGAATGACCTTACTGTGCTATCGATAGAAGAGTTTACAACACGAACTTTAAGTGTTGATGTGTCTGCATTTGAGTTATTGATAATAAACTTTTGTAGAGGGTCTGAAGCACTGTATGTGTATTTTTCAGTGACATATCTTCCTTCAGTCAGCGTAGTGCTAATAGAATAGATACCGTTTGTTGGAGTTACTGTTAGTGCTTCTGTGTTCGTGTAGTTAAATACAGTTCCATCAATTGTCGCGGTAAATTTTGTTCCCGTTGGAATATTGATAAACGCAGGGGACGATGTAGGAGCAAGAGTTAATGTGCCGGGAACTTTTGCTGAGGTAGTAGACCTAGGAACGTATCCTAGTGTATCTGCTAGACTAACAACCGAAGACCTTTTTTGTGCGGTAGACAAAAATGTCTCGTTAGATGCCATATTAACATAGAACGAATTGTAGTATGTATTATAAGCAAGGAGGTCGAGCAAACTAGAAAGACCAGATGCTTCGAAATTGTAGTCCTGAAATTCAGATTGACTTTTTAAGTAGTTCAGCAGATTCAGTCTAATCTGCGTAAACTCTAGCCCATCTACTTTTAAATTAGTTTCGTTAGCCATTTTATGTTCTACTTACTACTGTTGTTATTTCTTGAGGTGCAGAAAATCCTTTCACATAATAATCAACTCTTATTTCTATACCATACGCAACAATATTTGCTTCTATTGCTATGAGTGTGACTCTAGGCTCATACTTCTTAATAGAGTATTCGATATCATCAACAATTTCTTGTTCCGTAAATGGGTCCGCTGGACGAAACAAATAATCATATATCTTTGTTCCATATTCAGGATTGTACGGTCTAGTCCCAATAGGAGTTCTAAGCAAATTCATCAAAGCAAGCTTTACTGCTCGCTCTCCCGATGCCGCTTTAACATCACCCGTATTCGGATTTGGAACAAAATTTAATGGTAAATCTGAATATAGTTCTGCCATAAATTATTTATGCGCCAGCTTTTGCGTCTTGAATTTCCTTGCGGAGTTCTTTCGTTACCTTTGCGATTTCGGACAATGCCTTTCTCGCTCTGGTCGCAGAAACCTTTACACCCTTCTCTAAAAATTTTTCCCGTTCTTGTTGATATGTTTCAAAAAGATTAACTAGAATATCGTGGTTGCTCATAATATTTCCTTATTTTTTACAAAAAACACTTGACATTTGCTTGACAATGTGTATAATTAGCAGTGTAGCCTATAATCTAAGTCATATTCTATTTATAATAATAATCACTAGTTTAAGGCATTAATTATTTGCTGCAAAGTAACAGAGCCGGCATCTGATTCGAATCGTATTCCAGCCCCTGCTTTGATAACAATTTCTCCTTTACCTGTACTGGTATTGTTCTTCAGTTCAATATAATCATTGCCGTTAGAAAGTTTAACGTAACGATACACATTACTTGGTGCTGTTGGATGTATATCGTCAGAATATATTTCTAATCCAGATGACCCAGACAAATCCTTAAACTCTAATTTAGGCTTGAATGTTTTGCCGTAACTTGGGTCAATACTTAATCTAACTTTTTTGTCTATTTCCTGAGTGTACGAATTTCGATTTGTATCTACAGGGTCTTCTTCTTCTGCGTATATCGAAGGAAAAGACATTTCAGATTCCTTTGACCACTTCGACCCTTCTTTCCCTAAGTCAGATTTAATGTTTCCAGGCAGCACGCCCATAATAACGGGTTCTTGTGCATCATGGCTATCCATGAAAAATCCAACAACCCAATCTCCGACGTTAGGTCGACCGTATGCTCCCTGAACATTAGCAGCACCTAGACAAGCAGCCCACGGAAGGTTTTCTGTTTTGATTTCGTCTTTCCACAATGGTGGGTGATAACCGAATATTCTTGCTCGCACTCTACCCAGTAGAGCAGGGTCATAGTTATCTTCAACTATCCCAATCCACCACACAAATTCTTCTTTACCTAAAAACATATTATATCTCTATGCCTGGGTTAATGCTTGTCCCCCATCTTTGGGACCGAATCAATTCTTTCCTAATTGAAGGGTCCAATCTTCCATCTAATTCATAATTACTTACACTTCCATCAACACCAGTTCTGCTTGTACCAATTCCGTTCCCCGATGCTCCTGCGGAATAGTATGGGTTATATCCCTCAAAAGATATTCCATATTCTCCAAGCCCAAGGTCAATGTATCCAACGCCGTCAACATATATATATCCGGGTCTATATCCCTGATTAGCTTCTATAATCTCATCTGCTTGGTCTTCAAGCACAGGGTCGTCCGGCTCGATTGTAATTAAAGTGTCTTCAATATATCCACTCGCATTTTCTATGTATCCTTGCTCTGCTGTCACGTCTTCTTGTACATCTGTCACTGGAGTATTTCCAAATAACGATTCTCTAACTGAAGCACGAGACAATTCTAACTCTTTCCCGTAGAGTTCGTTAGATATAACATGGCGACAAGCAGTAACGAAGTATTTTCCGGAATACATGTTATTCTCTACCATTTCGCTACTGCCTGGATTTGCAGATTTTGCCATATCACTTGGCAACACTAAATTTACAATATCTCCAGCACCTAGTTGATTAACCGACCCTTCAACTCTGACGTTGACTCTCATACCAGACATAAGCAAAGCGCCGTGTAAATCATTTTTTATCCAACCAATTTTGTTTGCAACAGGGTCATTAATCGCTGGAGTAAACATTCTTTCTCCCGGCGTTTCACCTGGCTCGAACGCACCAAATTCACTATCGTCGTTGAGTAAGTCGTTGACATAAAAATCATTAGGTCCGTCTCTGTAATCAAAAGTCTGTGTTTCGAATTTGCGACGAGCGATATTCACGTTAGTAAGTTTTGTGCGATAGAATCCCTTATTCATATTAATCATATGATTAAAGTTAGGTTGTAGCTGAACATATTCAGTTAGCATATTAGTTTCAGCACCAGCCGCTTCTATGTAAGACGTGGATGGAGTATATGCTATAGTGTATATACCAGTTGTATCTCCATCAGAAGTCTTGGGTGCAAGAGACCTTAAATTTCCTATGCCAGCAAAAACTTTTCCTGTTGTCAATCTTTCAAAAAACAGAAAGTAATCTCCTGACGCACACGCTCGTTTTGCAAGATAGTTAATTGCTTGTATTGGTGTATAGCCTGGAATTGTATATGTGTTATCTAGCTTAGGAAGAGTGTTGCTGACGTTAACCTTTTCTCCTATCATTTCACATAAATCTTTTACGATAGCCGTAGTATCTTTTTGATTCCCATAAGACTTATATACACGTTTTCTTTGAGATTTAATCGCACTGGCTGTAGTAAACTCTAGCCGATATCTGATAGTATTATTTGCGACAACATCCGCTTTGGATACTGTGTGTATGACTAAATCATCCCTAGATAGCAACACCTCAGTTCCTTCAGGTTTTAGTATCTTAACAGATAATTTTTCCCCACCCGTGATTTGGAATTTTTCTAGCCCACCAACAAAGTCTATGAGTTCCACATGACCTGAAATTGATGGATTAAAAATGTCTTCATAAATTTCCATTACACTCAGCACAGCACTCAATGACTCTACTGTTCCCGCACGAGTTATCAAATTTATTTCGTGTGAAATAGATGCGTTCGGAATGTATCTGGGTACTACAGACTCTTCGCTGGTTGTCTGACTCGCCAGGTCTGGAAATTTATGCGCCACCATAATTAAAGATTCTCAGTAGAGTTCATTATTTCTTGGATTGCGATTTCCATTTTTCTTATCAGACTTGGATTCATCAACTTGATTTCTCGTTTTTCATCATTCAATCTATCTTCGTATTGATAATGAGTTTCTGTATATTTGTCATTGTCTGATATCGAGGCGTAAAGTTCTTGACTAATGACATAACCATCACCTGTGTAGTAAAACGCAACCTCAGAGTTTGCGGCAGTTATTGAGCCATATTTTTCTACGATATAATTTTTAAACGCTACCGAATCTCTAGGCCATTCGTCGTACAGATTGTGGATATTGTTCAACAATAAAATTGCATACGCATAATCGGGTCTAGAATAAATTTTACTAGATATCGTCTCCGGTCTTTCGCCTTCCTTTATTGTATAATTTCTAGCGTTGATACCACCAAAAGCCAAGATATATTCATTAATTTTTATTCGTTTAGTGATATCAATACCAGACAGCGTATGATAGTTGTCGATTTTATAATCTGTTTTTGTGTAATATCTAAACATTATTGTAATGTCCAACCTTTGCTGCGGCCGCCTGCGTCGGTCGTTGCATCCGAAAGTGTTCTTGGAGTAACTTCGATAAGACTGACCGTCAAATTTGTTTCCGTTGGATAGTTGCTTGGTCCAAAATTAATTTTTTGACCGCCGTAATCGCTAATTACAGATTCAATAACGCAAGGCTTGCTTCTAAAAACCTTTTGAACAATTAAATTTGTAACTACATCTTCGCTATTCTTTGCACCAGGCGCTGTTCTGGCTATCATTATGTCAAACTGTACTAGATGCGGATATCCAAATGTAAAGTTTAATCCTTCAATATCAACTCCCGCTATAGTATCGTTAGCCTGAGGAACTGAAGCACCTGCAGCAACTTTTAATACAGAAACTATACTTGCGGCCATCTCCGCATCGGCAAGATTTCTCGGTTTCATGTTGAAGGGCATCTGATATCGTCTAAATGCTGGACCTTTGAACAATTGTTGTTGCATAGGATTAATAGCTTTTTTCGCCAAAAACTCATATTGCCCTGCATTGTTCAACCCCGCAGATGTAATAAATCCAAGAACATTTTGTCCTGCATTTTTAATGGAATATTCAAATGCTTCTTTGGCACCAAAAACAAAATCTGCCGACCCCTCCGCTCCTTGTAATTGCGCAAAAGCATCCCCTGCGTTCTCCACCATCGCGTTAAAAATCTTACCCCCGTCTGTTGAGCCAGCGCCGAATATAGGACCACTCTGTTCATAGTTATTTGTGTTCATGATGCTGAAGTTGGGGGGAGCTTTTATATACACAGTAGGAACACCAGACATTCTATCTCCTGAAGGATTTAAAAAATTCATGTAAACCACTGGTGTTTGAAAATTGTCGTTTGTCTTCGATAGGTTTGACGGAAATCTTAGTTCAGGATTCGTGAATACACTATACCTCTCATTCCCAGTCTCTGTTGTGCTAAATTGCTCTGGAAATGATGTATCGATTCCATCTTGCGTGAGTGCGTATACTGTGCGCGCCATTTTATGTTCCTAAATATGGAAATGTTTATTCTATTTATAATGAAAATATGACCTATCGAGGATACAAGGGGAAATTTAAGCCTAAGAACTATAAGAAGTACGAAGGCGACCCCACTAACATTATTTATCGCAGTCTTCTGGAAAGAAACTTTATGGTTTACTGTGATGGTAATCCAAATATAATCAAGTGGTCCTCCGAAGAAGTTGTGATACCATATTATTCTCCCATCGATTCAAGATGGCACAGATACTTCGTAGATTTCAAAATTGTGTACAAAGACACCAAAGGAAATACAAAAGTCTCTCTAATAGAAGTGAAACCTTTTCAAAAAACTAAGAAACCTGAAGTGAAATCCAGAAAAACGAAGCGGTATATACAAGAAGTAATGGAATGGGGTGTGAATGATGCTAAATGGAAAGCTGCTGTGGAGTATTGCAAGGATAGGAACTGGGAATTTAAGATAATGACTGAAAAAGAATTGGCTAAATAGAACATATCATTATAAATAGTTTCGTATGCTGATTTTTAAAGAACTAATATACAACGGCGTCAGGTCTGGTCAAGTTCCTGCAAGAACAAAAGCGGCTAGAACATGGTACAGAGACGCGGCGTCACAGGCGACAGGAAACTATCGCCCGTCTAGTGTTGTGCGTCAGTATTCGGAAAAGCGACGAGTTTCTAAACCTGAACCTGGGTATATGTACTCGTTTAAATATGACCCAAAAATGAAAAAGACGTTGCCTTACTATGATGTCTTTCCGTTGATATTTCCGATAGACGTAAGTGCTGACGGGTTCTTAGG
>Ga0181568_10005837_pt1 | contig 10794 bp, 8 predicted proteins | sample 101ome_20_FD_133758 | JGI IMG/M metagenome (GOLD analysis project Ga0181568, IMG submission 133758) | Coastal salt marsh microbial communities from the Groves Creek Marsh, Skidaway Island, Georgia - 101404AT metaG (megahit assembly) | ecosystem: Environmental > Aquatic > Marine > Intertidal zone...
CAACCATCCGCCGTCGACATTGAGATAGGCACCTGTAACGAAACTGCTCATCTCGGAGGCCAGAAAGACCGCGGCTTTGCCCTGCTCCATGGGATCACCCCAGTGACCAAGCGGCAGTCTTGCGATTCGATCGGCCACGGTATCTGCGAGTGGCTCTCCCGAACGGGGCGGCATCTGGGCATTAATGGGTGGCGGTTCACCTTCATTGACCCAGGTGGGCCCCGGTGCCAGCGCATTCACATTGATTCCATGCGGCGCCAATTCAAGTGCCAGTGCCTTGGTCATCTGGACGACAGCCGCCTTGGAGCCATCGTAGGTTACACCTACGCCCGGTGAAACAGCCTGAGTTGACGCGACGTTGATGATGCGGCCGCCGCTGTCCTGCGATTTCATGATGGTGGCAGCTGCACGGCAGGTATAAAACACCCCGTCGACGTTAACTGACCAGAGTGAGCGCCACATGTCATCGGAGATCTGCTCAACCGGCCCGCCATATCCAACATAAAGACCGGCATTATTGACAAGAATGTCGAGCGACCCCAGTGCAGCGACCGTATCATTCATGGCCGTATCAACCGCTTCGCGATCGGCGACATTCAGCGCCATAGCTGCACCGTCAATTTCCGCCGCTGTCGCCTCTGCAGACTCGAGGTTAATGTCACTGACCATAACCTTTGCCCCCGCCATAGCCAGCGCCTGGGCGATACCGCGACCAATTCCCTTGCCGCCACCCGTGACATGAGCGACTTTGCCGCTCAGATCGATCCATCGTTCTGCACCTTTCAATCCCGACATATCAGACTCCTGTTCGTTGCAGTGTGCAGCTCGCAGTGTCATGAATCTGCCTGACGAGTGCAACTGTCACCTCATGTATGTTCATCGTTGTTTTATGCTACTTTATGTCGCGTATTGCAGACATTCTGTCGTCAAAGACAACCAATAAAAATAATTTGCAGGCAACAACATGAACCAGGCAATCAAGATTGACGTCAACAGCATTCCGCTCGACGAGCTGGATGTATCCGTACCCTCGCTGTACGAGGCTGATGCACACTGGCCTTATTTCGAACGACTGCGCCGGGAAGCACCGGTCCATTACTGCAAGGACAGCATTTTTGGCCCCTACTGGTCGGTAACACGCTACGAAGACATTATGGCCATCGAGAAGGATCATGAGACCTTTTCTTCTTTCCCCGCCATCGTTATCGGCGACCAAGACCCGAACTTCACAGTCCGTCAGTTCATCGCCCAGGATCCCCCGGTGCATGACAATCAGCGCAAGGCCGTCACACCGGCAGTGTCACCGCAGAACCTCGCGCTGCTGGAACCACTGATTCGCGAACGCGTCGGCAAGATCATGGACAGCCTGCCCATTGGTGAGGAGTTCAACTGGGTCGACCGGGTCTCAATTGAACTCACCACGCAGATGCTGGCAACCCTGTTTGATTTCCCGTTCGAAGACCGCCGCAAGCTGACGTTCTGGTCAGACATGGCGACTGCCAGTGAAGAGATCGCCGGTGACGACAGCGTGTCATCTGAAGACCGTCAAGCCGCATTACTCGAATGCCTTCAGACGTTCACAGCCCTGTGGCGGGAACGAGCCGCTGCATCGCCTGAGGGCAAGTATGACTTCATCACCCTGATGGCACACTCAGCGCATTTCCAGGATATGGACCCGATGGAGTTTCTTGGCAATCTCGTCCTGCTCATTGTTGGCGGTAACGACACGACACGGAATTCCATATCCGGCGGTGTCCTCGCCCTGAATGAAAATCCCGCTGAATACGACAAGCTGCGGGCCAATCCGGCGCTGGTACCGAAAATGGTGTCAGAAATCATCCGCTTTCAGACACCTCTCATGCATATGCGCAGAACCGCGACCCGTGACGTCGAGTTCCGCGGTCAGCAAATCAAGCAGGGCGACAAAATTGTTATGTGGTACGTCTCTGCCAACCGGGATGAAACCAGGATCAACCGACCGAACGAGTTCATCATCGACCGGGCCGACGTTCGTAATCACATCGCTTTCGGTTTCGGTGTACACCGCTGCATGGGTAATCGCCTGGCAGAAATGCAGCTGCGCATTGTCTGGGAAGAGATTCTGCGTCGCTTCGAGAAAGTCGAGGTGGTCGGCCCCGTGACACGACTGAAGTCGAACTTCGTTCGGGGAATTACTCACATGCCGGTTGTCCTGCACGCCAAGTCATGAGAAAAAGCCTGGCACGTTTCGACCGCGGGCGGTCTGAACCTGTCACAGTCTGTGGCTGGCTGCAGCCATTATGACTATGGTTATGGTATAAAAAGCGCTGAATTGAGAGGAGGTAATCATGAGCGACTTCGATCTGTTGATTAAAGGCGGCCTGGTTTATGACGGCACCGGCGCACCCGCTGCGCGACTCGATATCGGTGTCAAGGACGGGCGAATTACCGCGGTCGCCGACAACCTTGAGAGTAACGCCGGCCGGGTCATTGACGCGACAGGCAAGATCGTCACGCCAGGCTTCGTGGATGTTCACACCCACTACGACGGCCAGGCCACGTGGGACGTCCACATGCAGCCCTCTTCCAACCTGGGCGCAACGACTGTCGTCATGGGTAACTGCGGTGTCGGGTTCGCCCCCTGCAAGCCCGAAGACCACGATGTTTTGGTTGAATTGATGGAAGGGGTAGAAGAAATTCCAGGTACAGCGATGAACGAAGGCCTGCCCTGGAACTGGGAAACATTTCCTGAGTATCTTGATGCGATTGATGACCGCCCAAGGGATATCGACGTCGCCGCGCTCCTGCCGCACGGACCACTTCGTGTCTACGTCATGGGCGAGCGCGGGGTGAATCGCGAGCCGGCACAACCAGAAGATATCGAGAAGATGAAAGTCCTGATTCGTGAGGGCATCGAAGCCGGTGCGGTAGGTTTCTCAACTTCCCGCACTCTGGTTCATCGCAGCAGCTCCGGCGAGTTCATTCCAACTTACAAGGCCGCAACCGAAGAATTAAAAGCGCTGGGCGAGTCTCTCTCTGGAGAGAAAGGCAGCGTCTTCCAGCTCATCTCAGACTGGGAGGACCCTGACGACGAGTTCAGTATCCTGCGTGATGTCAGCACCAAGACCGGTGCAAAGGGTACCTTCACGCTGCTCGATCTCGGCAACCAGCCGACGCTTTGGCATGATCAGCTGCAGCGCATCGAGAATGCGCAGGCAGAAGGCCTTGATATTCGCGGCCAGGTGCTGTCTCGACCGGTGGGTATGCTGATGGGACATCCCGCGTCGATGAGCAGTTTCTCGCGTCGCCCCAGCTACATGGCCCTGGATGACCTGCCCTGGGATCAGAAGATCGAAATGCTGAAATCACCGGCAGTGAAAGCCGCGATTTTGAGCGAGGAAAACGATTCACCGCATATCTTCGTTGAGATCTTCAATGACCGGTACCGCCACATGTATCCACTGGAGGAGCCGATTAACTACCTCCCTGACCGCAGCAGTTCGGTGGCGTCCCGTGCCGAGGCGGAAGGTCGCGATCCGCAGGAATGGCTCTATGACTATTTCCTCGAGAACAATGGCCGCAATCTGATCTTTATTCCCGCCGCCAACTTCTCAGATCACATTCACGAAATGCTGAATCATCCGCATACCGTTGCCGCCCTTGGTGATGGCGGCGCCCACGTTGGTACCATTTGCGACGCCAGTGCCAACGTGTACGTACTGACCAAATGGGTCAAGGAACGCGGCGAAATCGATATTGCCCAGGCTATCAGGATGTTGTGCCGGCAGCCGGCCGAACTCTACTCGCTGCATGATCGCGGCATGATCGCCGAGGGCCTGAAAGCTGACCTCAATATCATCGACTTTGATGCTCTGAAACTGCATACGCCACACATCGTGCATGACCTGCCCGCCGGCGGTAAGCGGTTCCTGCAGAACGCCGATGGCTTCGTCGCGACGATCAAAGCCGGCGAAGTAATTTTTGAAAACGGCGAACCTACGGGCGCCCTGCCCGGCAAGCTGGTGCGCGGTGCGCAGGCTGATCCAAGGCAGGTGGTCTGAGGCAGCAGAACATGAGCAGCATTCGCCCGTACAAGCTCAGCATTCCTCAGAGTGAAATAGAGAATATGCAGCAGCGGATCCGGGGCGCACGCTGGCCCGAGGCTGAGACGGTCGAAGACTGGTCCCAGGGAGTGCCGCTCGCCTACCACCGGGAGTTCTGCGACTACTGGGCAAATGAATACAACTGGTACAACACCCAGGACCGACTCAACCGCCATAGTCAGTTCAAGACGGTCATCGATGACCTCGACATCCACTTCTTTCACATCAAGAGCAGTGTCGAGAACGCAACACCCTTGATCATGACCCATGGCTGGCCGGGCTCGATAATCGAGTTCTGCAAGGTCTGGGAACCGCTCGCCGAACCGGAAAAGCATGGCGGTGATGCCAGCGATGCTTTTCATATTGTCTGTCCATCGCTGCCGGGCTACGGCTTCTCTGGTAAACCTGCAAAGAATGGCTGGAACGTCGAGAAGATCGCCGCGGCCTGGGATGAACTGATGCAGCGGCTCGGCTATGACAGCTACGTCGCCCAGGGCGGCGACTGGGGTTCTGCTGTCACTACCGCCATCGGCGTGCAAAACAGGGGCCGTTGTCGCAGCATTCACGTCAACATGCCGAATGCTTCCGCAACTAAGGCAGCGCTGGAAAACCCGGACGAAGCCGACAAGATCGCGCTCGCCGGCGCTCGTTTCTATCAGCAGTGGGATTCCGGTTATTCCAAACAGCAGAGCACGCGCCCGCAGACCCTTGGGTATGGTCTTTCCGATTCACCCGTCGGCCAGTCCGCCTGGATTCTCGAGAAGTTCTACCAGTGGACCGACTGCAACGGTCACCCGGAAAATGTGCTGTCCCGGGATGCGTTGATCGAGAACTGCCTTTTTGACAGGATCACCAACGCCGGTGCTTCACCCGCACGGCTGTACTGGGCGAGCTTCGGCACCGCATTCACCGGCGCCGACAACACCGTCAAACTCCCCACTGGCATCAGCAGCTATCCGAAGGAGATCGTCCGAACACCACGCTCCTGGGCAGAAAAGCGCTATACCAACATTCAATATTGGAACGATCTCGACAAAGGCGGCCACTTCGCCGCCTTCGAGCAACCCGAACTTTTCGTCAAAGAGATGAGGAACTGGCAACGCGCAATTCGTTGATCCGTCCCTTGTCTCGAGAAAATGCGAGTCAGTGTAACCTGGCGTTTATTGACAGCAGGCTCCACTGACAGATTGTTAAAACAACAAGAGGGAAACCAGCAATGTCCGCAATCTACCCAATCTTCCAACACGCCTACTTCGTCAACGACGTCGAAGAGGCCGCCCATAAATGGCATCGCCTTTACGGTGCCGGCCCATTCATCCTGGTCCCGCACCACAAGACCGACAAGTTCCAGTACCGGGGTACCGACCAGGAGGCGGACGTCTCCTACGCCTTCGGCTACCTCGGCAACAACCAGATCCAGTTCATCCAGCAGCACGATGAAACGCCTTCTATATACCGCGACATGTTTGCCGCCGGCGAGGAGGGTTTCCACCATGCTGGCTGTCTCGTGAATGATTTCGCTGCTGCAAGACAGCGCATGCTCGACCTGGGATTCGTAAACGCCTGCGAGCTCTGGGCCGATGATGTCAATGCGGCCTACTTTGATACTCGCGAGGTCAACGGTGGCTTCACCGAGATTCACGGCGATCCGCTGCACATCCTCGGCACATTTGCCGGCTGGAAGCGCGCCCACGAAAACATGAAGCCCGGCGACAGTCCGATTATGGATCGCGGCATGCCTTTCCCCGATGGCCGCGACCCGGACTACCTGTAAAATCGGTTGAACGTCAGGCCTGGTTTAGCCGCGCGTCGAGTGCTGACCTGACTTCTGCGTGTTCTGCCTCATTGAAAGAAAACCGCATGAAAATCAGGCCTCCGATCAGGTAACAGAACCCGGGCAGCAGACTAAACAGGCCAAGAATCCAGTACTGGATTGTTTCGGACTGCTCAACATTTGGCACAAACCCCGTGAACTGCAGGGCAAACCCGGTAAACAGCGCGGTCAGCGATCCAGCTGATTTCCTGATCAGGTTCCACACAGCAAGATACGCGCCTTCCTTGCGTTCTTCGGTAACGTATTCATCGTAATCGATGATGTCCGCCTTAATCGCGGGTGCCACCACGGCGCCGCAGCCCGCGCACAAACCAAAGAAGAAAGTGCCAATCCAGATCAGGTAGGAAAACTCGCCCGGCTTCACGACGAAAAAGGTCAGGATAAACATGAAAGCGGCGACGAACATGGAAATCAGCCACAGGCGTTTTTTGCCGTAGCGCCGTGACAGCCAGATAAAAACTGGCGTAAAGGCAAACTGCGGCACGACATAAAGCACCAGCAGAGGCACGATGTACGCCTGCATCGGCAGCACATACTCCATGAGGTAAGGCACCAGCAGCGCGATGCTGGCAGCACCAAAGGTCTCGATGCCATACATCAGCAGCAGCAGCGTGGCGTGCGGGTTCTTAAACACATCAAGGAACGACTTGACGATTTTCCCGCCACCCCTGCCCTGGTAGTCCGTTCTCTCCGGTATCAGCCAGGTCGACCAGATCACCAGCACGATTACGATGAGGCCCGCCGCGACGGAGATAAAGAACGCGGTCTCGCGCTTGTTGTCAGACATGTTCATCCACTGCAGCGCGCCCAGCCCTAACAACAGACCTATGGCAGAAATCATGTGCGAGAAGCCAAACAGACGCGTGCGTTCGTGGTAGTTCGGCGTCAGTTCAACACCCAGCGCACCGTGCGGCACAAAGAAAGCGGTGCTCGCCGTCTCATAGACAAACAGTGCTAGCGCCATCCACAGCACCAGTTGCAGTCCCTCCAGCACTTCCGGCGGCGACCAGATCATAATCATACCGACGCCCATGGGTACGGCCGCCCCATACAGCCAGGCGCGGCGCCGGCCCACGCTGACCCGGGTGTTATCAGAGAGGTAGCCCACCACGGGATCCGAGATCGCATCCCAGAAGCGGGAGGCCGCAATCAGCCCGCCCATCACCGCCGGTGCGATCAGCAGCACGTCGGTGGCAAATTTCATCAGGTAGGTTGCAAACAGCAGGCCCAGGATCCCGACGCCGATGCGCGGCACAGAGTAGGCCCAGATAACGCGGTTGCTCAGGCGCTCAACACCTGCCCGCCATTCTGCAGCGCTGGCTTCAGTGCTCAGCTTTTCCACCCGTTGTGGTAAACCATCTGCTCGACGCCGCGCCGGCTGATCGAGCCGTGACCACCCAAGACAGGGTATCCGACCGGGATGTGGGCACAGGTGTACCAGTCATCGGGCATACCCAGCATGGTTTTGATGGCGGGCTCTTCCATGCAAAGCAGCGTAGTCAGCACGCAGCCAAGCCCTTCATTGCGGGCCGCCAGCAGGAAATTCTGTACCGCCGGGTAGACTGAGCCACCGCCGACCACCGTTGGACGCGGCTGATCCTTGTCGGTTATCGCCATGATGTGCGGATTGAAGCAGAACACCGCAATCAGCGGCGCCTCGTGCATGTGGCTCGCGAGATAGTCCCCGGCACCAATCGTGCGTTCGGACCCTTTCCTGCCAGCCTCGTCCATCTTTTCCATGCGCTGCCGATAGCCTACGATGTACTGCTCCCAGAGCGGCTTGTAGAGGGCTTCCATCTGCCCCTTTTTATCCGCGTCTGTCACTGCGATGATGCGCCAAGGCTGCACATTGCCACCCGTCGGGGCCCATGTGGCCGCTTTCAGAATACGTTCCTGCACCTCCGCCGGAATCGGGTCAGGTTTCAATCGCCTGACCGCCCGCAGGGTGCTCATTGCATCGTAAAGTTCCATACCTAGTTCTCCTTGTCCTCCGCGCGCCAACCAACGCCGAGGTTCTCCTGGATCAATTCCTGGAACACCGTGAAAACCTGGCTATCGCTCGTGTCTACCTTGATTCGTACCCAGTGTACCTGGCCCTCGCCAAAGCCCTCGACGCGGGTGAAATTCTCGACCACGTTGGCGCCGTCATAGAGCGGCTTATCAACCCTGAAGATGTGCGTATCACCCACTGCCAGCATGATGGGACGCTGGAACTGTTTTGCGTGTTTCAGGAATGCTGCATGCACCGGACCGAACAGCGGATGCACTGCCGGACACTTCGGGCAGAAAATACCCAGCAGGTACCTCTCTGAGGTGATGGGATAGATATCGGCCTGGGTCGCAATAAACACGCCTTTGGCGTCGTTCACCACCGCCTGCCGGAAAATTTCATCGAGCCAGGCGACACCGGCCGTCATCAGTTCGTTATGAATATCAAGGCCGCCTTCCTGGCCCGTCAGCCCCACCAGATGCAGCGTCGCGAACATGACGTCGTCCTGCAGCCAGTAAACATTCTCAACGAAGTCAGGGTATTCAGCAGACGCCGCCTGGCTAATAACCGGCAGCGCAGAGGGTTCACTGTAGAAGATGCGACGAAGCATCTGCAGGCGATCGCGGCGGTCATACCCGCCCGCATCAGCGCGCGAACAGTCAAACCAGTCATTGTCGCCGGGGGTCAAGACAAACGGTGCCTTAAATCGGTCATTCATGGTTTTGAGAGCTTGCAGGCTCTCATCAGAGCAGTCACCGATGCCATCTTTCATATCACCGAGGTGCACTACCCAGTCAATATGGGGGTCCGCATTGATGCGGTCAATCATCCGCTCGTACTTCGGAAAGTTGTAGTCCTGGTAGGGGTTATCGCCGATAAGCGCAAATTCGAGACTGGATGTCTTCGTGACCTGGGTCTGGCAACCGGCGAGCGTAAGCAAGCCAAGCACTGCGGTAATAAATCGCATCAGCCATTGCCCCGTTGCACAATCACCCCGTCCTTCAACAGTTCCTCAATCTCATCGTCTGCCAGCCCTGCTTCCGTCAGCACCTCCTGGCTGTGTTCACCCAGCGCCGGTGCCACCGCGTGGGAGTGGATGTGACTGCGGGAGAATCTCGCGCCTGGCCTGGGCTGGCGTATCTGGCCGAGGCCAGGGTGGTCATACTGATGGATCAGTTTATTTGCCTTGATCTGCTCGTTTTCGAGAATTTCCGGGCGACTGAGGATCGGCGCACAGGGGACGTCATGGGCATCGAGGCGCTCGAGCCAATTGGCGCTGGTGCGTGACTTCAACACATCCGCCATCCCCTCGAGCCGCTCTTTGGCATTCTGTACCCGACCGAGCGGCGTATTGAAACGCTCGTCGTTGAGCCAGTCCGGCCGGTCAAGCGCTGCACACATCCCTTCCCACTCGGAATCCGATACGGCACCGCAGGTGATAAACCCATCTTTGGTCTCGAATACCAGGTCCTGCGCCAGCTGTCCTCGGCGAACGTGCTGTTCCTGGCCCACCATCGTTAGCCCGCCCAGTGCCTCCGGCCAGAGAAAGGAAATGGTCGCGTCCACCATGGCTACTCGAATGTGCTGGCCCTTACCGTCTCCGCGCTCGCGCTCCAGCAATCCTGCAGTGATCGCCTGGGCGGTCGTCAGTGCAGACACTTTATCGGGGATGATCGTGCGGACCATTTTCGGCCTGGCATCAGCACTGTCTGCCTGGGTATCGGGCAGCCCGGTCAATGCCTGGATCACGGGATCATAGACTCGCTTGTGGCTGTAAGGTCCTTTTTCACCAAAGCCACTGACTGAAACGTAAAGCAGCGCAGGATTGAGGGCCGTAAGCACGTCGTAGCCAAGGCCCATCTTTTCAATAGCACCGGGCCTGAAGTTCTGAATGAAGACATCGGCGTCTTTGATCAGCCGCTTCACTAGCTCAACACCACGTGCCTCTTTCAGGTTGATACAGACAGAACGCTTACCCCGGTTTGCCGTGACGAAGGCAGGGCTCAGGCTGTCATGTCCGCGGCCCATTCTTCTGACAATATCACCAGCAGGTGCTTCGACCTTGATCACATCGGCACCCTGGTCAGCCAGCAGCACTGTTGCCACTGGCCCTGAAATTACGCTGGAGAGGTCAACGATTCGAAACCCCGAGAGTGGACCTTTCATTTTTCATCCTCCATCTTCATCTTGCCGGCAAGCCAGGGGGAAATAACCATCAGGCCAACTCCGAGACCGACCGCCAGCGAGGCAAGCTTGCCAAACACACTGGTATAAACTGCCAGCGACTCAGCTCCAATGGCGACATCCGCACCCGATTCACCGATAGCCATCGCACCGGCAATCATACCGGCAACGTAAGCGGCAAAAGACGAAGACAGGAACCACACCCCCATCATCATACCTCCGACACGAGCGACACTCAGTTTGGTCACCATCGAGAGACCGACCGGTGACAGGCAGAGCTCGCCCGTCGTGTGCAACAGGTACATGAGCGCCAGCCAGACAACCGCTACCTTGCCGTCCTCGCCAGCAAAGGCAGCACCGACAATCAGTACCGCGAAGCCGAGTCCGACCTGGACAATACCCAGCCCGAATTTCATTGGCGTACTGGGTTCACGATTTCTTGCTGAGAGCTTGACCCAAAGCCAGGCGAACAGGGGTGCAAACATGATAATGAAAAGTGGATTCAGTGACTGGAACATACCCGCGGTGAAGATATCGCCCATCGCGACATTTCGGTCTGTAAACAGCGTCAATGAGGACCCTGCCTGCTCAAACAACGCCCAGAAGAAAACGGACAGCACTATCAGCAGCAGCATCACCAGCATCCGGTTACGTTCCGCCGGTGTGCACTGCGACAGGGAAAACCAGATTACCCAGGTAACAAC
>Ga0181568_10005838_pt1 | contig 10793 bp, 10 predicted proteins | sample 101ome_20_FD_133758 | JGI IMG/M metagenome (GOLD analysis project Ga0181568, IMG submission 133758) | Coastal salt marsh microbial communities from the Groves Creek Marsh, Skidaway Island, Georgia - 101404AT metaG (megahit assembly) | ecosystem: Environmental > Aquatic > Marine > Intertidal...
GATTTGGCCAAACCGCTGAATGCGGCAGACATTGATTTCATTCGCGAATGTTGGAACAAAAACCTTGTATTGCGTTTTCGGGGGCAGACGCTGAGCGATGATGACCTTCTCAGATTCAGCCGTTATTTCGGCGAGCTTGATCCGCCAGGGCCAAACCCGTATGGCGTAACGTTTCTGCCTGATTACCCAGAGATCAATGTGATTTCCAACGTCAAGGATAACACAGGAACGCCGATTGGCAATCTGGGTGACGGCGAGGCTGTCTGGCACGCTGATATGACATACATCGATAATCCGCCCGAGGCGGGCATCCTCTATGCGATCGAGGTGCCTGTTGGACAAGGGCATACCTTTTTTGCCAATATGGTGGCCGCCTGTGCCGAATTGCCGGCTGAGTTGCGGGCTCGTGCCGAGGGCAGGATCCTGATCCATGACGCGGCGCATAACAGCGCCGGTATGTTGCGAAAGGGCTATGACGAGGTCACCGATGTAACGCAAACGCCGGGCGCACGTCATCCGCTGATTTATCGTGATGCGCGTGGCCGTGAATCACTTTTTCTTGGACGCCGGCCGCACGCCTATGTCGTGGGGTTGGAGGTTGCGGATAGTGATTCGCTGCTCGATGCGCTGTGGGCACATGCGACCCAGGCAAAATTCAGCTGGCATAATGAATGGCAACCGGGTGACGTGGTGATGTGGCAAAACCGTATGGTGCTTCACCGGCGTGACGCATTTGACCCAGCAGCACGGCGTATTATGCACCGCACCCAAATCAAAGGGGCAAGCCCCATCGCGGCATAAAATGATCGGCCTTTCATAGATACCTTTTTTGCATAAACGAGGCACTGTTCATATGGCCTGTGCTAGGGCGTATGAGTATGACCTTGTTAGGCAGCCCAGACCCGGTTCAACCTATCAGATCAAGACCCTGAGGAGGGCTATACCATGTCAGAAATTCGCCAAATCGATGCCGATCATGTCAGGCAGCATATCGAAACGGCGCTTGATGGATGCGAGCAGGCCTTTGAAACCTTTTTTCTGGCAAAATTTATTGGCCTCAGCTTTGCTTATCTTCCTGCCGAGGCCGGTGATGCTGATAAAGAGATCTGCCAGCTTAGCTTTGAAGTCAGTGAAATGCTGATGAACCCGCAGGGCTCGCTTCATGGTGGCATCATAGCCGCGGTCATGGATATTTCGATGGGGCATCTTCTGCGTAAAACGATTGGTCCTGGCATCACTATCGAGATGAAAACCCAATATCTGCGGCCAGCGCTTAAAGGCAAGGCGGTGGCCGAGGGGCGTTTCATAAAAAAGGGCCGTTCACTCAGCTTTATGGAAAGTCGACTTTTCGGCGAAGACGGAAAATTGGCAGCAATCACGACGGCAACCTGGAAGATGCTTGGTTAGACAGGGGGACGTAATGGCACAGTTATCCTTGCAGCGGCATATTCTCGATCTGGCAGCGATGCCGGCAACAGCCTTGCCGGAGGAAGCGCGGGCGATGGCGCGGCTGTCTCTGTTCGACTGGATGGTTGTATCGCTTGCCGGTGCCAACCAGCCGCTTGCTGCAATTATCCGTGATTTTGTTGCGGCTGATGGCGGTGTTCCTGTTGCCACGGTCACCGGCAGCAATCTGAGATTACCACCTCGCGCGGCGGCATTGGCCAATGGCACAATTTCGCACGCGCTGGATTATGACGATACGCATTTTGCCTATATTGGCCATCCGTCGGTAGCCATTTATCCAGCAGCATTGGCGGTGGCCGAAGAAACCAATCGCAATGCGGCCGACCTTGTCGATGCGTTTCTTGTTGGGGCAGAGGCAAGTTGTCGTATCGGCATGGTACTGGGGCGCCAGCATTATGATGCCGGCTTTCATCAGACGGCGACTTCGGGTGCCTTTGGCGCCACCATTGCCGCTTGTCGGCTGTATGCAATGAACGACGCCGAGATGGCGACAGCGCTTGGCCTCGTCAGCAGCCGGGCGTCCGGCCTGAAGTCGCAATTCGGCACCATGGGAAAGCCGTTCAATGCTGGTGCAGCAGCTGCCAATGGCATCGAGGCTGCAGCGCTTGCACGGCGTGGTTTTACCGCAAGTGATGACGCGTTTTCCGGCCCCCAGAGTTTTCTTGCGGCGCACCATGCCGCCACTGATGGCTTATCACAGATTGCCGACCTGCCCCTCGAGTCGTTTTTGTTTTCCGATGTCCGTCACAAATTACACGCATGCTGTCACGGAACCCACGCGATGATCGAGGCGATCCTGACGATTCTGCATCAGGGCGAATTGCCTGCGTCAACGATCAGCAGCCTTCGCGTGCATACGGCGCCGCGTTGGCTGAATGTTTGCGATATCAAGGCGCCGCGAACAGGCCTTGAAGTGAAGTTTAGCTATGCGTTTCTGGCGGCGATGGCGTTGCAGGGGATTAATCTTGCTGCCTATGAAAGCTATGATGATGCGGTGTGCGTTGACCGTGCGCTGACAGCGCTTGCAGGAAAAATAGAGGTCATTCCTAATGATCAGATTGCCGACAGCGCAACATTAGTCGAAATTGACCTTGTTTCCGGGAAAACCCTATCACAGCGATTTGACCTGCTGGCGCCGCTTGACCATGAACAGCTTGGCATACGTCTTCAGGCCAAGGCTGCGGCGCTGATCGGCGCTGATCGTGCCAAGCGCATCTGGTCAATGTTTGACGATCTGACACAGGTTTCAGCAGCAGAAATTGCGCGCCAGCTTCAGGCCTGATCAGGCGCACTGAAATAAAAAGACATGAAAGGACCCAAAGAGATGGATTTTTCGGACTGGATTGGCAACAGCGTGGTTAAGACGGATGTTATAACTGCCCGCATGGTCACCCATTTCAAACATACGCTTGGCGCACATTGTTTTGACGGGCTTGCTGTGCCGGCAGGGCTGCATTGGTGCCTGTCACCCGATGCGGTTGACCCGGACGAGCTTGGCGCTGATGGCCATCCAAAACTTGGGGGCTTTTTGCCGAATATTCCCTATCCAAGACGTATGTGGGCGGGCGGCTGGTTGGAATTTCACGGTGATTTCACTATTGGCGATGAGGTGCAAAAGCGCAGCAGTATTGACGACATCACCTTTAAAAGTGGCAAAAGCGGTAATCTGTGTTTTGTCGCTGTTACCCATGAATTTTCGGTTGGCGGTGTGCTGAAGCTACGCGAACGGCATGATGTGGTGTATCGCGAGGAGGTGACCGCGCCGCCACCGTTGGATCCGCTGCCCAATAGCGCAGCAGACCATCGCTGGGTTGTTGACAGCAATGAAGTGATGCTTTTCCGGTATTCGGCGCTGACTTTTAATGGTCATCGAATTCATTATGACCTTCCCTATTCAACGGGTGTTGAGGGGCATGGTGGGCTTCTTGTGCATGGGCCATTGCAGGCAACACTGATGCTGAATCTTGCGGCAGCCGCGGCTGGCAGGCTGCCGTCGTACATGGCTTATCGTGGTGTGCGGCCGCTTGTCTGTGGGGCGCCCATCATGGTAGATGCGGATAAGGCCGGGAATACTCTTGAAACCTGTGTTCGTGGAAGTGATGGTAATGTCACAATGCGCGGCACCGTAACGCTCTAGCCCGAGGACAGTGCGAATGAAAAAAGCAGTAAAGTCCCTGATCGTTCCACTTTTTGTGCCGGGGCACCGCGCCGAACTGGTGCCAAAGGCCGCTGCTAGTGGTGCCGATGCGGTGATCGTTGATTTGGAAGATGCGGTATCGGATGCTGACAAACCAGCTGCCCACGCAAATCTGGCCAAGATCGGTGATTTACCGGTGCCGCTTGTCGTGCGGATGAACGGATTTGATACTGACTGGTTTGCCACCGACCTTGCCGCACTTGTTAAAGCGCCGCCGAGCATTGTGATGCTGCCAAAGGCGGAATCGCCAGATCATATCAGCCAGATTGCCAACGCCCTTGGTGATGATATGCCGGTCGTGCCGATCGTTGAGAGTGCCGCCGGTGTTGCTGCGGCAGAGGCAATGATGCGCCACCCGTCTGTGTTACAATGCGCCTTTGGGCATCTTGACTATGCGCTTGATATTGGTGCATCGCCAGATTGGGACTGTCATCATTATGCGCGTGGCAAGCTGGTGGTGGCATCGCGTCTTGCCGGCAAGACGGCGCCGCTAGATGGTGTTGCCGTCCGGTTTGATGACCCCAAGATTGTTGCCGATGAGGCGCGCCGTGCCCGCGATATGGGATTCGGTGGAAAGCTGCTGATTCATCCAAAACAGATAGACCCGGCAAAGACAGTGTTCCAACCAAGTGCAGAGGAGTATGACTGGGCAAAGCGGGTGATGGCGGCGGTGGCAACGAGTACCTCGGCGGTACAGCTCGATGGTGCGATGGTTGATGTGCCGGTGATCAAACGTGCCGAGCGTATCATTCGCGAGTTTGAGGCGCTTGGCTAGACCCGCCGGTTCCCACTGGTTTGGTGAGGAGAGAGGGAGAATGAATAACAGCAGCAACGGTGATCTTGACGGAATTCTGGTGGTCAGCCTTGAACAGGCGGTTGCCGCGCCCTATGCCGCAAGTCGGCTTGCCGATGCCGGTGCGCGGGTCATCAAGGTCGAACGGCCAGAAGGCGATTTTGCGCGTGGCTATGATGCGGATGCAAAGGGGCAGAGTTCCTATTTTGTCTGGTTGAATCGCGGCAAGGAGTCGGTAACGCTGGATCTGAAACAGCCTGACGATTTGGCAATTTTCAAAAATCTACTGCGCAAGGCTGATGTCTTTATTCAAAATCTGATGCCCGGCGCTCTAGACCGGCTTGGGGTGTCAATGGCCGGCCTGCGCGATGCTGACCCGCGTCTGATCACCTGCGACATTAGTGGTTATGGTGCCAGCGGTCCATTTGCCCAGATGAAAGCATATGATTTTTTGGTACAGGCTGAGGTAGGGTTGGCGCAGATTACCGGTGCGCCGGAAGAGCCTGGACGGGTCGGGGTCTCGATCTGCGATATTGCGGCGGGGATGACGGCACATGCCGCGATCTTGCAAGCACTGGTCGCTCGTGAACGAACCGGTCATGGGCGCGGTATCGAACTCTCGCTGTTTCATGCGCTTGCCGACTGGATGAATGTCCCTTATCTCCAGCATCATTATGGCGGTCGGCAGATTCGCCGGCCGGGTCTTCATCATCCGACGATTGCGCCTTATGGCGCCTACAGCTGTGGTGATGGTCGGCTGTTACTGATTTCAATCCAGAATGAGCGCGAATGGCAACGGCTGTGCAGCGCGGTGCTCGATCAGCCCAGCCTTGCCGATGATCCGAAATTCAACAGCAATGTGAATCGGGTAAACCATCGTGCTGAACTGGATGCGGTGATGAATGGCGTTTTTGCGCGCGACACTATCGATCAGATTGCCTCAAAACTACAGGCGGCGCAGATCGCCTTTGGCAGGCTCAATGATATGGATGAATTTACCCGTCATCCGCAAAACCGCTTTGTTGCCGTCCGAACCTCGGCGGGCGAGGTGCAATTACTGTCACCGGGGGCGGTTGTGAATGGCCAGCTGCCGCGTCTTGGTGCGGTGCCCGAACTTGGCGAGCACAGCAATGCAATTCGCGCGGAATTTGCCACAGGCGACTAGGCTGGCGCGTTTGACAGGGTTTCTGGCGCCATGCCCTCTGGCGCAAAAGCGCCAATTGAGACAGCCTGACTGAGTGCATCGCAGACCGCATCAATCATTTTCAGATTTGGGTTGTCTTGCCGCCAGGCAAGACACAGCTGGCGCATTGGCGCGTTTGCCCCCAGCGACAGCCTTTTGACAGGCACTGGGCTCATCTCGCGGACACATCGGTCAGGTACAATCGACACTCCAAGATTGGCCGCCACCATGCTGGAAATAGCCTCCAGCCCCTCCAGCTCCATACTGTCATTGACCGTGATATCCTGCTCTGCCAACCATGTCTGGATCATCTGCCCGACCATAGCATCACGATCAAATCGGATGAACGGATATTGTCGCAGCAGGAAAAATGGGTCATCGCTGGGCGTTTGCGGTGGGGCTAATAGCTGTAGCGGTTCTGTCGCGATGACCTGACTGTTCATAACTGTTGGCAATTGCGCTGGTTTGGTCAGGATGGCCGCGTCAAGCCGCCCGCGCTCTATGCCTTGCAACAATGCTGTCGACAGGCCGGGTTGGATGGCCACATGAAGGTCGGCAAAGTGCCGCTTTAGCCGTGAAACTGCCAGCGGCACCAGTCCCGTCAGGGTCGTTGGTACGGCGCCAAGCTGAATTTCACCAGCTACCCGGTTAGAATCGAGAACCGAGGGTACAATATTATCATAGGCGCGCAAAACCTCATCTGCCTTGGCTGCGACCGCCCGCCCCAACGGTGTCAGCTGTGGGCTTCGCCGTCGCCTGTCAAAAAGTGGGATGTTCCAGGTTTGCTCCAAGGCCTTCATCTGCTGGCTGACCGCCGCATGAGTGATAAAACAGCGTTCCGCCGCGGCACTGAACGAGCCGTGATCCCGAACCGCAAGAAGCGTGCGAAGCTGGCGGATTGACATTTGGCTTTGCCCCCCTTTTTAGCGTGGTAGTCACGCATATTAACGTAAGGTAATTTTATATAGAAAGTAAATTTATTTTGTTTTGTTAAAGAAAAAATTGAACTTATGCTAGTCTCCTTAAGAAAAAAAGGGGATTCCGGTGTCACAGAATGACTCGATGATGAATGTGTCCATCTGGCGCGAAAGCGATGGCGACGGGCGGTTTGAAACCTATGACGTTCCGGTTCAGGAAAATCAGACTGTTCTTGATGTTGTTGCCTATGTACAGCAGGCGATTGACCCAACCTTGTCCTATCGGTTTGCTTGCCGTGTCGGCATGTGCGGTTCTTGCGCAATGATGGTTAATGGGGCGCCGCGCTGGACCTGTCGCACGCACGTCAGCAAGGTACTGAAGAATTCTGAACTCGAGATAGCGCCATTGCGCAATTTGCCGGTGATTAAAGATCTTGCTACTGATATGGATCCGTTCTTTGAAAAATGGGTGGCTGCCGAGGCTGTGTTCAAGCCGACAGCTACGCGTCATGACCCGATGGCGCCGATCAACCCGGAAGATCCAGACCGTGTGGCTGCCAGTGCCGCAATTGAATGTATCAATTGTGCGGTTTGCTATGCTGCCTGTGATGTTGTTGCTGCGAATGATGATTATTTTGGGCCGGCCGCGTTGAACCGGTCATGGAGCCTGCTGAATGACAGCCGTGACGGTGGGCAGGCAGAGCGCCTGGCCGCGGTTGGCTCTAATGGAGGTTGTTTCAATTGCCATTCCCAGCAGGGATGTGTGCAATACTGCCCGAACGAGTTGAACCCAACGGTCTCGATTGCTGGGTTGAAGCGTGCCTCCACAAAAAGTCTTTTTGGCCGTGGGCGTTAGGCGCTAAAGGGGATCATCTGATGCTTAATTTGCGGTTATATATGGCGCAGAGACTGTCGGCGCTGGTTATGGTGCCACTGACAATTGGTCATATTCTAGTGATGATCTATGCGGTTCAAGGCGGTCTTAGCGTTAATGAAATTCTGGGGCGCACGCAGGGGTCGGTCAGTTGGTTCCTGTTTTATGGCAGTTTTGTTCTGGCCGTTGCGATTCATGCGGCAATTGGTGTGCGTGTAATTAGCTATGAGTGGGCACGGCTTCGGGGCTGGCATCTTGATTGTGTCGCATGGCTAGTCTTTGGCCTGTTGTCGTGGCTTGGTGGCAGAGCCGTCTTTTCCGTAACCTTGGCGGGAGGCGGGCTATGATCAGACCGCATCGTGCGCATCCTCTGTGGTATGCTTTTTTGCTGCACCGCATTTCGGGGCTGGGGCTGGCACTGTTTCTGCCGGTGCATTTCTATATGCTGTCACTGGCGCTGACCGATCCAGCGCGGCTTGACGGCTTTCTTCGTTTTACCGATTTGCCACTGGTGAAGCTGGCTGAGTTTGGTCTTGTATTTTTGCTGGCAATTCATCTATTTGGTGGCCTTCGCCTGATGGCACTTGAATTTTTACCGTGGAACAGCCAGCAAAAGACACTGGCAGGCGCGGCGGTTGCAGCGGCATTTTTTGTGGCTGGCTGCTTTTTCTTGAAAGCGATATGACATTATGAATTTAGCGATTGAAAGACATGATACGGACATTTTGATCATCGGCACTGGCGGCGCTGGCCTCTTTGCCGCGCTCCACGCCCAACAAACGGCGCCTGATCAGAAAGTCACCATTGCAGTCAAAGGGCTGATTGGCAAATGTGGCTGTACCCGCATGGTTCAGGGGGGCTATAATGTAGCTCTGAACCCGCAGGATTCGGTTGAACGCCATTTTATGGATACGATCATTGGCGGCAAATGGCTGCCGGATCAGGATATGGCATGGAAGCTGGTGACAACGGCGGTCGAGCGCATTCACGAACTGGAAAATGAAATCGGGTGTTTTTTCGACCGGAACCCGGACGGAACCCTGCATCAAAAGGCTTTTGCCGGTCAGACCTTTGACCGTACTGCGCATAAGGGTGACTTGACCGGAATCGAGATTATTAGCCGCCTGATGGAACAGGTGCTGTCGCGTCCGGTTGAAAAACTGCAGGAACATCGCGCCATAGGTCTGATTCCGGCAAAGGATGGAAGCGCGCTTGCCGGCGTTCTGTTCATCGATATGCGCAAGGGCTGTTTTCGCTTTGTGCGGGCAAAGACTGTGCTGATGGCCACAGGTGGTGGTCCCACTATGTATAAATACCACACCCCATCTGGTGATAAGAGTATGGATGGCCTGTCGATGGCGTTGCGTCGCGGCCTGTCCTTGCGTGATATGGAAATGGTACAGTTTCACCCGACTGGTCTGCTTGCCGGCGCCGGCACAAAGATGACAGGCACGGTGCTTGAAGAAGGGCTTCGTGGGGCAGGTGGTTATCTGATCAACGGTAATAACGAACGCTTCATGTATGATTATGACGATGCCGGTGAACGTGCAACCCGCGATATTGTCAGCCGCGCTATCTACGAGGAAATGCGGCAGGGGCGCACCTCACCCTATGGCGGTGTCTATATCTCAATGGCGCATCTTGGGCCGGAAACCGTGGCGCAGAAATTTGCTGGCATGGTCAAGCGCTGTGCTGACAGCGGGTTTGATCTGGCAGGTGGCCTCGTCGAGGTGGTGCCAACGGCGCATTATCTGATGGGCGGTGTCGTGGTCGATACCGACACCCGCACCAACCTTGCTGGTCTTTATGTTGCTGGCGAAGATGCAGGCGGCGCACACGGGTCGAACCGTCTTGGCGGAAATGGTGTTGCCAATTCAACTGTCTATGGCGGTGTTGCCGGTGATGTGATGGGCGCTGATGCGCAGAAGATGACCGCGCTTCACGATCCTGATGAGGCGATCCTGCAAGACGAAATTGACCGCGCCATGACTCCTTTTTCGGCAAAGCCAGGCAATATTCAGATCTTGCGTGACAAGCTGCTTGATATTATGTGGGATGATGTCGGGGTGATGCGGGACGCGGCAGGCTTATCGCGTGGCATAACGCGACTTGCCGAATTGAAGGACGAGATGCATCAGGTCGGGGTGGCACAAGATAATCTGGCTTTTAACCTGTCTTGGCATGATTGGTTGAACCTGCAGAGCCTAGTCGATATTTCAGAAGTGATTGCAAAGGCAGGTCAGTGGCGTGAAAATTCGCGCGGGGCGCATTTCCGCGAGGATTTTCCAGACGCCGGTGCAATGGAGGACTCCTACTTTACTGTTGTAAAGTCGATTGATGGGGCGCTTGATGTTAGCCGTGAGCCAGTTCGATTTACCATTGTCAAACCGGGTGAAACACTGCTTCGGCCAGACGAGGCCGAAACATTGGTACAGGTGGCGCAATGATTAATACCGATCTTATTCAGGCCACTGCCGAGCGCCTGATGAAAAAGGCAGCAATTGAAATTCCGGATGATTACCTTGCTGGATTGAAAACTGCGGCCGCGGCCGAGGATGGTGATCTGTCCAGCTTCGTTCTCGAGGCAATGCTGGAAAATTATGAGGCTGCGAAGGAAGACAGCCGCGCTATGTGCGGTGATACGGGCTGCCCACGCTGGTATGTCAAAATGGGGAATGAGGCGCGGATCGAGGGTGGACCCGTTGCGCTTGAAACGGCGCTAAGGCGGGCAACGGCAAACGCCACTAATTCGGTGCCGCTGCGCCCAAACCGGGTGCATCCGCTATGGCGCACCGACCATGATAATAATGTTGGGATTGGCGCACCGGAAATTGAATATGGATTCGAACCGGATGGTGACTGGGTGGATCTGATAACGGTACACAAGGGGGGGCTGTTTGGCACAGATTATCGGATGCTATTTCCCAGCGATGGCATTGCTGGAATCAAACGCTTTTTTCTGGACTCGCTTGTTGCCTTTGGCAAACGCGGCCTTGCCTGCCAACCCGCCATTATCGGCATTGGCTTAGGTGGGTCAAAGGACAGCTGTATGGTTCTTGGCAAGCGTGCTGCTTGTCTTCGGGTCGTTGGTGACCGTAATCCAGATCCGAAAATCGCCGCGCTTGAGGACGAGTTTAAGACGCTGGGCAATGAGATTGGTATGGGAGCCATGGGATTTGTCGGCAAATCAATGGTGATTGATTGCAATATCGAGGTTGGTTATTGCCATACAGGGGGAATGCAGATGAGTGTTCACGCCTTTTGTCTTTCATCACGGCGGGCAGTGGCGCGGATCTATAGTGATGGACGAGTCGAAGATCGTACCGACCCGGCATGGTTTACCGAATATCAACGGCGGGAGA
>Ga0181568_10005841_pt1 | contig 10789 bp, 8 predicted proteins | sample 101ome_20_FD_133758 | JGI IMG/M metagenome (GOLD analysis project Ga0181568, IMG submission 133758) | Coastal salt marsh microbial communities from the Groves Creek Marsh, Skidaway Island, Georgia - 101404AT metaG (megahit assembly) | ecosystem: Environmental > Aquatic > Marine > Intertidal zone...
ATAAATCGCCGCGATGGCCGGTCATCCACTTTGATGAAAGCCATTCGAATCTTCGCCGTCCTTTTCCTTTTCCTTTTCCTTTCCCTTTCCGCCGCCGCCGTCCAGGCCGCCCCAAAACGCAAGCCCTTGCGCGCGCTGCTGATCACCGGCGGTTGCTGCCATGACTACGCCGTTCAGAAGGACCTGCTCAAGGCCGGCCTGGAGGCCCGCGCGCATGTGATCGTCGATCAGATCCACACCGACGACAAATCCACCAATCCCCCGCTCGCCATCTACGGCAACCCGGACTACGCCAAGGGCTACGACGTCGTCATCCACGACGAATGCGCCGCCGCAATGAAGGACGTCAAGACCGTCGCCGGCGTCCTCGCGCCACACCGCAACGGCATCCCGGGAGTGAATCTTCACTGCGCCATGCACAGCTATCGGGTAGGCGACCATCGCACGCCGGCCAAGGCCGGATCGGAGGCAGCCATGTGGTTCGACTACCTGGGCCTCCAGTCCAGCGGCCACGGCCCCAAGGCCCCCGTGGAAATCAAGTTCAGCGCGAAAAAGCACCCCATCACCATGACGCTGAAGAATTGGACGACCCTCAACGAGGAACTCTACAACAACGTCCAGGTCTTTCCGGGAGCAACCTCCCTGGCTGAAGGAACCCAGATGCAGATGCCCCGTCAACGGAAGAAGAAGGGCAAGAACAAGGCGAAGGACGCCAAGCCCGCCCCGGCGCCGAAGCCCAAGAAAGCCACGGCCTCCGTCGTCTGGGTGAACGAATACCACGGCGCCCGCGTCTTCAGCACGACCATCGGCCACTACAACGAGACCGTGGGCGACTCCCGCTATCTCGACCTCGTCACCCGCGGCCTCTTGTGGAGCTGCAAGAAACTGAACGACGACTATATCAAGTAGCCTGATCGCCCGTCCAACGAAGCGGCAACGTCTGCAAACGCGCTCTGGTCGCGTTTGCGGAACTCACGTTTTCCTTGTGGGTCTCGATCGGATTTGCCACGGTCCGCCACTCTGTTTCCGTTCAACCACGGGCGCCCCGGCCCGTGCCTTTGAACCCCACCGGGCATTTAACGTCAGTTCCCCAGGCCCGGACGACGCATCACACGGCCATGTCCGAACCAACCAAGCAAAACGCAGACCAAGAGAACGCCGACAGCCTCGCGAGGATGGACGACCCCGACTCATTGGTGAGCATCCGTCACAAACTTCGCACGCCATTGAACCAGATCCTCGGCTACACCGAGATGATTCAAGAGGAATTCGGCCAGGAACTCGCCGCCGAAATCTCGGAGGATCTGAAAAAGATCCATACAGCCGGCGGCCAACTCCTTTCCATGATTCAGGACGGACTTGCCGCATGGAAGTTCGAATACGGGAAAGTCGATCTCAACAGCATGCGCTTCGAAGCGCGCACGCCGCTCAATCTCATCATCGGCTACGGCGAACTCCTCGAGGAAATCGCCCAGGAGGAGCAGTTGGACGGCGTGGTCGCGGACCTCAAGAAGATCACCGGCGCGGCGCGGAATCTGCAGGCGCTCTTCGACAGCATCAGCTTCCCGGAATCGCTCGACGTCCAACGCCAGATCGCCAAGGACAACCAACCCGACAACACCGTCTTCATCCGGAAGACCGATTCCGGAAACGGCGAACAGGAGGCGCCCGGGCACATTCTCGTGGTGGACGACAACGAGATGAACCGTGACATGTTGGGGCGCCGACTGGAGAATCAGGGTTTTGCCGTCACCGAGGCGGAGAACGGTCAGGAGGCGATCGATCTGCTCAAGGATCAGCTCTTTGATCTCATTCTCCTGGACGTCCAGATGCCGGGACTCAACGGCTACGACACGCTCAAGCTCATCAAGGAGGATTTCCGCACCCAGAACATGCCTGTGATCATGATTTCCGCAGTCGACGAAATCGACAACGCGGTCAAATGCATCGAATTCGGCGCGGAGGACTTCGTGTCCAAGCCCTTCAACCCGGTGTTGCTCAAGGCCCGCATCGCCTCATCCCTGGCGAAGAAACAGGTCCGGGATCAGGATCTGCGGACCGTCACCGAACTGCGCATCGAACGCGAAAAATACGAACGCCTGCTGCTCGACATCCTGCCCAAGCCCATCATGGAGCGCGTCCGCGACGGCGAGGCCAACATCGCGGACGACTTCGCCGGCGCCAGCGTCCTGATGGTCTACCTCGACCTTCCCGAAGGATTCGCCCGCGCCGTCACCACCGAGAAATACGTCCACCTCATCAACGACCTTTGTTCGGGGTACGACTGGCTTGCCAATCTCTACGGTCTGGAACGGATACGCAGCGAGGGAAACCAGTATATGGCCGTGGCTGGCGTTCCGGCCCCTACGCCGGACCACGCCGTGCGGGCCGCCAAAATGGCGCTTGAACTCGACAAGGTCACCTCGCGCTTCAACAAGCGCAGCGACATCAAGGTGAAGACCCGGGTCTGTCTCGGTTCCGGCCCTTGCAAAGCCGGTGTCATCGGCAGAAAACAGTTCATGTACCACGTCTGGGGCGACGCGGTCGATTCCGCGCGCAACCTGCGCAATTGCGGCGAGGATGGCTCCGTCCTGGTGAGTCACTCGATGGCGGAACTCCTCTCAGGCAAAGCCGACCTCGCCCCCCTCGGAGAGGCCGCGTTCTTCCTGAAAGAAGTGTCGGTTGAAATACAGTAACCCCCCTTCGATCTGTAATGGGTTGCGCCGTCAAAGTCGTTCAGGGCAACATCGTCGATGTCGAGGTCGACGCGATTGTGAACGCGGCGAACAGTTCACTGCTGGGAGGCGGCGGCGTCGATGGAGCCATTCACGCGGCGGCCGGGCCGGGACTCTACGAGGAGTGCCGCCTGCTTGGCGGCTGCGCCACCGGCGAAGCGAAGATCACCGCCGGTCACCGTCTCAAGGCCGGCCATATCATTCATACCGTGGGCCCCATCTGGCGGAACGGTCGACGTGGCGAGGACGAAAAGCTGCGCCGCTGCTATCAGAACTGCCTCCGCCTCGCGACGGAACACGGCATCAGAACGATCGCCTTTCCCGCCATCAGCGCCGGCGCCTACGGATTCCCCATCGCTCGCGCCGCCCCGATCGCGGCGGAGGAAATACATCGCTTCCTCGAATCCGACCAATCTCTGACCGAAATCCAACTGGTCTGCTTCGCCCCGGGAACAACCGCCGTTGTCGCGAAAGCCGTCACCGAAATCTTCGGGGCAGAACCATCCGCGGGCGCGTCGTAGAAGCGCGTTCAGGCGGCCGCTTAGCGCGCCAGCAGGGATTCAATCTTCTCCAGCAACCGCGGCAGTTCGACCGGCTTGGTGTCGTAGTCGTCGCATCCGGCTTCCAACGCCTTCTCCCGATCGCCGGCCATGGCATGGGCCGTCAAGGCGATGATCGGCAGTCCGCGCCTGGTCTCATCCTCGCGGATCAGCCTCGTGGCCTCCCAGCCGTCAATCTTCGGCAGGCTCATGTCCATCAGAATCAGGTCCGGCGATTCGCTCGCCGCCTTGTCCACGCCTTCCTCACCATCAACGGCAACGACCACTTCATAGCCGCGTCGTTCGAGTCGGCGCGACAGCATGTCGCGGTTCATCTCGTTGTCCTCAACCAATAATATTTTTGCCATGATTCGATTATTCTGTGTCTCTACGTGTCCCGAATGATGTCACGGGCTCCATTCAATTCCCATCAATTTGCGCGGTCAGTTGCGTCTTCATCAGATCTCCGACCCGCGACAGGAGTTCCTCCCTGCCGCAGACCCCTTTTCCGAGAACCTCCTGAACCTGCCCCTTCAGGCTCTCCCGTTCCGAGGCGTCCAATTCCGCCGCCGTCAGGACGACCACCGGCAGGTCGCGCCAGGCGGCGTCCGCCTTCAGGTTCTCAAGGAAATCAAACCCGTTCATTTCCGGCATGACCAGATCCAGCAGGATCAAGGCCGGGACGCTTTCCTTCAGTTTCTCCAGCGCCGCCAATCCACTCTCAGCCTCCCGGACCCACCACCCGCCGGAGCGCAACATTTCCGCCAGCATTCGCCGGACGTCATTGTCGTCGTCCACCACCAGAACATCTCCGCCGTTCCTGTCCTTCAGAAAACGGCTGAGAGCCGAAGCGACGCGTTCCCGCTGCACCGGTTTGGCGAGATAGTCGGAGGCGCCGAGCGCAAATCCCATCTTCCGGTCTTCGATCATGCTCAGCATCACCACCGGAATGGACGCCAGCTCCGGGTCCGCCTTGAGCGTATTCAGGACCGCCCATCCGTCGACGCCCGGCATCATGACATCCAGGGTGATCGCGTCCGGCCGCAGTTCTCTTGCGCGCCGAATGCCTTCGGCTCCGCCGTCGGCAACCTCGACCCGGTAGCCTTCCTTGCCCAGAAAGCGGCTCATCAGATCGAGCACGGCGGGATCGTCATCGATCACCAGCACCGTCTTGGCATTGGCGGGCAGTGGGATGCCCTTTTCCTCGATATCCGCGCGGGTCATGAACTGGGTGCCCGAAACGGGTGCGACCACCTGTTGCGGGATCTTCAATGTGAAGGTCGAGCCCCTGCCGGCTTCACTCTCGACGGAGGCGTCGCCGCCCATCAGACGACAAACTGGCGTGTGATGGTCAGCCCGAGACCGGTGCCTCCGTATTTCTTGGTTGTTCCCGCGTCAGCCTGGGTGAACGCCTCGAACACCTTGTCCATCTGCTTTTCCGTCATCCCGATGCCGGTGTCGGAAACGACAAACAGGACATATTCATCAAGCCCCTCCATGACGCGCTTCACTTCCAGGCCGATCGTCCCCTCCTTGGTGAACTTGCTCGCATTGCTCAAGAGATTGAAGATCGCCTGTTTGAGCTTGGTCAGGTCCGCTTCCATGCCGCCGATATCGGCCGGACAATCCACTTCGAGTGTGTTCCCGTTCTTCTCCACCAAGGGCGCGATGGTGTGCCCGATCTCGCGGATCATCTCCGTAATCTCGAGTTTCTCCACGAACAGCTCCATCTTGCCCGACTCGATCTTTGAGATGTCCAGGATGTCGCTGATCAGTCCGGGCAGGTGCTTTCCAGCGCCGTGAATCTTGTCCAGATCCTGGATGAACACCTCCTCGCCCAGATCCTCAGCCTCCTCCTTCAGCATCTCACTGTAGCCGATGATCGCATTCAGGGGCGTGCGGAGTTCGTGGCTCATGTTGGCAAGAAAGCCGTCCTTCGTCCGGTTGGCCCTTTCCGCAGCCTCGCGTGCCTCCTGCGCCTCGTCCATCAACCGCGCCAGTTCCGAGGTCCGCGATTCCACCTTCTCCTCGAGCGTGTGGTTGACCTCCTCCATCTCAGCGCGCGCCGCCTGCAGTTCCCGCTCCCGGATCTCAATGTTCTCAAGCATCTGGTTGAATGAACGCATCAACGTGCCGACCTCGTCCGCGCGTCCTTCTTCAACGCGCAGCGTATAGTCCTTCCTGTCCGAGACCCTGCGGGCAATGCCGGACAATCGGATGATGGGATCAGACACGACCTTCTGCAGACGCAACGCCACCACAAACGCCGCCAGACTGGAGAGCATCATGACGCCGGCGACGATCCCCTTGCTGTAATCCACGCGCCCCTCAAACCGCTCGGCCAGACTCGCCTTGAGATACAACGTGCCCAGGAACGCGCCATCCGGCGCGCGCAACGGAACGAATTCGACCAGGAATTCCCTGTCGAACGAAGACGCTCTCGGCGCCGCCAGACGATACTCCCCGGATCCCGGCCGTTCATAGTTCGCCAAGGACTTGCCTTCCGCGTCGAATACGCCGGAGGCAACCACGGCGTCCTCTTCCGCAACGCTTCTCTACAGTTCCCCCAACATCGACTGATCCGACTGCTGGATCGCAAACCGCGTCTTGAACGCCAGATTGTCAACCAGATTGGCAAACTCCCGCCGCACAGATTCGCGAAACATATACCTCTCGTAGGAGAGAAACATCGCGCAGCTGGCCAAAGACGCGACCAGACACGCCAGCATCACGATCAACAACACCTTCCACTTGAAGGACAAATACCCAAAATCGATCTTTTTTAAGAAAAACAACATCTGTTACGAACCCATTCGAAACCGTGGCTACACGACGGAACCCCGCGGTCATGCCCCAACCCGATCACCCCTCGGGACACTGTTGTCCAAAGAACAGATCAGCAGATCCCGCGTTGCGATAACACATACCCCTGAAACAGATACGTCCACCTTGAAGCGGACCGCCCCCACGCCTCGCGACGTCGGCGGTCCGGATGCGAAAGGACGACTCTTAGTCCATTCTCATTCAAATTCAAAGTTCATTTTTAAACAGCGGCATCTTTGCGGACCACTCAAGTGATTTCGCGAACAGCCGATAGGAATCGACGATGCCGGCATCATCACAAGCCCAACCGCGCCGACGCGCAATCAACGAACGCCCCTCTCGTCAGGACGAACGCATCTGACCTCCTTCACTACTCGACGGCTGTCGCACTTTCCCGATGCAGCGCATTCTTTCCATCGCCGTTGTTCTCCTCATCGCCCTGTCGCCGAGAGAGGACGCCGTCGCAGCGACCTACGGCCAGGAGGTGGTCGCCGCCGTCCTGCTCGCCGAGGCGCGCGGCGAAGGCGACCGGGGCATGAAGGCCGTGGTCGAAGTCATCCGGACGCGGGCGGACAAGAAAGGCGTGTCCATGCTCGCCGTGGTGAAGCCCGGAGCCTTCACCAGTCTCAACGGGACGAACCGCGACGCACTGCTCCAACGCTTCAAGCATCATCCCCTTTTCGCCGAGGCGCTGCGCATCGCGCGCACCGCCTACAACGAACCCCATCGCCTTCCCAATCTCACCCGCGACGCCACCCACTTCGCCCACAAGTCCGAAGTCCCCTGGTGGGCCCGCGGCAAACGCCCCGTCGCCCGCATCGGCAATCACGTCTTCTATCGCCTCGCGCGATTCTGAGAGCGGCGCGCGCTTGACCGCGTGGGGGAATCCTGTTTCCGTACGCGGGCTTTCCCATGCACGCCCTCCTCGCCCTCACCCCCATACTGGCCATCTTTGTGTTCCTGGTCGTCCTGCGCTGGCCCGCGAAGCGCGCCATGCCGGTCGCCTGGTGCCTGACCGTTCTCATCGCGCTCCTCCTTTGGGAGGTCCCATTCCGGCGCGTCGCCGCCGCCACCTTGAATGGCTGGATCGTCTGCGCCGTGCTGCTCTACATCGTCTTTGGCGCCATCCTGCTGCTGAACACACTCAAGGAATCCGGCGCCGTCTCCGCAATCCGACAGGGGCTGCTCGACGTAAGCCCCGATCGCCGCATTCAGGCCATCATCGTCGCCTGGTGTTTTGGCGCCTTCATCGAGGGCGCCGCCGGCTTCGGCACGCCCGCGGCCATCGCCGGCCCGTTGCTGTTGACCATTGGCTTCCCTGCCATGGCCGCCGTGACGGTCTGTCTTATCATCCAAAGCACGCCGGTTTCCTTCGGCGCCACCGGCACGCCGATCATTATCGGCGTCAACAACGGCCTCAGCGGAGGAGACAAGGTCGTTCCGCACCTGGAATCCATCGGCGTCGCCTTCGACGACCATCTCCTTGCAATCGCCGGCAAGGTGGGATTGATCCATGGCATCATCGGAACCCTGATCCCCCTGTTCATGGTCTGTATTCTCACCCGCTTCTACGGCGAGCGAAAATCGTGGAAAGAGGGACTCGAAGTCTGGCGGTTTGCTCTGCTGGCCGGCCTGGCCTTCACCATCCCATACGCCCTGACCGCCAACTTCCTCGGCCCGGAATTCCCTTCGCTGGTAGGCAGCATGATCGGTTTGGGCATCTGCATCACAGCGGCGCGGCACAACTTTCTGACGCCGGAAAGAAACTGGGATTTCCCCGACCGCAACAGTTGGCCCGCGGATTGGATGGGAGCCTTCAAGGGAGAGGCTGCGGAACACGAACAGCCGATGCCACTGCTTCGCGCCTGGTCCCCCTATGTGCTGGTCGCTCTGTTCCTCGTGCTGACGCGCCTCAATGCGCTGCCTTTCAAGGCCTGGCTCACCTCCGACATGGTCACCTGGGCGCCCGAAATCCTGGGCACGGACATCAAGGGCAAGGTGCAGGCCCTCCACCTTCCGGGAAGCATCTTCATCGCGGTGGTCGCCTGCGCCTGTTTCATCCAGAAAATAAAACCGGCGCAACTCAACCGCGCCGTCGCCGCTTCCTCGCGCACGATTCTGGGAACAGCCATGGCTCTGGGATTCGCCGTCCCCCTCGCCCAGATCTTCATCCACTCCGGAACCAACGCCGCCGGGCTGCAGAGCATGCCCATCGAACTGGCCAACGCCGCGTCCGACATCGCCGGCGACGCCTGGCCCTTCTTCGCCCCGACCATCGGCGCGCTCGGAGCCTTCTTCGCCGGCAGCAACACCATCAGCAACATGACCTTCTCCTACTTCCAGTTCGGCGTGGCGTTGAACATCGGCGTCTCCACCGTCGTCGTCGTCGCGCTGCAGGCCGTCGGCGGCGCCGCCGGCAACATGATCTGCGTGCATAACATCGTCGCGGCCTCCGCCACCGTCGGCCTCCAAGGGCGCGAAGGCCCGCTCATCCGCAGCGTCGCCGTCCCCCTGATCTACTATCTTGTGTTTGCCGGATTGCTCGGACTCCTTATGATCCACGCCTTTGGCGGCTGATCCACCCACGCCCCACTCACGCCGTCTCATCGCCAACCTCAGATCTCAATTCAGAAATCAAAACATGGTTCACACCGGAATAGGATACGACGTTCATCGCCTCGCCGAAGGACGCAAACTCATCATCGGCGGAGTGGAGATCCCACACGATCGCGGACTCGACGGCCATTCGGACGCCGACGTGCTGATGCACGCGGTCTGCGACGCCGTCCTCGGAGCGCTCGGCAAGGGCGACATCGGGACCTTCTTTCCCAATGACGACCCCAAATGGAAGGACTGCCCCAGTCGCGTCTTTCTCGAGGAAGCCGCGCGCCAGGCGAAGCTTGAGAATGCCCGCATCATCAACATCGACGCCTCTCTGGTCGCCGAGGAGCCCAAACTCATGCCGCACGCCGCCGCCATGAAGGAGAACATCGCCTCCGCCCTCGGCATCGCGACCGACAAGGTCGGTGTCAAGGCCACCACCAACGAAACCATGGGCTTCGTCGGCCGCGGCGAAGGCATCGCCTCCATGGCCGTCGCCGCCGTGGACCGCCCCGAATAATCCCGATGGCCAAGAAAGGCGAGATCAGTTGGAAAGGTCGGACGGCCGACGGCGCACGCCGCGAAGTCTACGCCAAACACGAGGGCAACCGCTGGCTCTTCTACGCGCGCGGAAGACGCTTCGAAAACTGGGAACCCATGGAATCCCCGCCTCTGGAGGACTGGCTGGAGCTGCTGGACGGCGTCCAGCGCCGGATTCAACGCCGCCTCCTCAAACCCGATGAGGAAAATAATGTCAAAAAAAGGATCAAGAAGCGGTACCCGGACGCCGATATCTAGACAGCTCTGCGCACGCGCCATTGCCGCGGGCGCGTTGACCTGCAACAAAAGCGTCACATCGGCTTGAATAGTCGGACGACTATGTATATCCAACGGGGCGTCGTTTTCCCTTTTCTCGACACATGAGCACACGCATTCTGGTTATTGATGACGAGGCCGATATCCGCGCACTGCTGAGAATCATTCTCACGAAAGCCGGATACGAGGTTCTGGAAGCCGAGGACGGCGCCGGCCTGGCAAAGGCCTTGAAGGGCCCCCAGCCCGATCTCGCCCTGCTGGATCTAAAACTGCCCGACGCCGACGGCCTCGATCTGCTCCCCATCATCAAGAAGGCCTGGCCCGACACCGAAGTCGTGATGCTGACCGGCCACGGCGGACTGGACACCGCCGTGCAGGCCATCAAACTCGGCGCCTACGACTTTCAGCAGAAGCCCTTCGATCCGAAGACGCTGCTGGTCTCCCTCGAGCGCGCGGTTGAGCACAAGAATCTCAAGCAGGAAGCCAGCTCGCTCAGAAAAGCCCTGAACAACATCAGCAACAGCGCCTCGCCCACCTATCGCAGCGCCGCCATGAAGGACCTGATCCGCAAGGTGGAGAAAGTCGCGCCTTCGGACGTCTCCCTGCTGATCACCGGCGCCAGCGGCGCCGGCAAGGAGGTCATCGCCGACATGATCCACACGATCAGCCCCAGAAACCAGGGCCCCATCGTCAAGGTCAACTGCGCGGCCTTGCCCAAGGACGAAATCGACGCCGAACTCTTCGGCTCCGTTACGAAGGACGCCGACGGCAATGACCAGGACGACCGCGAAGGGCTCTTCCGGCAGGCAAACGGCGGCACGCTCGTCCTCGATCAGATCACCGAAATGCCGGTCGACATCCAGAGCAAGCTGCTGCGCGTGCTCCAAGAAAAGTTCGCCCACCCCGTCGGCAGTGAGACCCCCTACGAAACAGACTGCCGCGTCCTTTCCATCACCAATCGCGATGTCCGCGATGCGCTCAGCGACGGCAGCCTCCGCGAGGACCTCTACTACCGCATCAACGAAATCACCTTGGAACTCCCCCCCCTGCGCAGCCGCCGCGAAGACATCATTCCTCTCGCCCAAGACTTCCTCAAGCGCTTCTCCGCCCAGGCAAACCAGTCCATCAACGGCTTTACCGACGCCGCCCAGAACCGCCTACGGAGCTTCGACTGGCCCGGCAATGTCCGCCAACTCCAAAACGTCATCCAGCAGGCCGTCCTGATGTGCGACGCCGACGAAATCACAGAAGGCGATCTTTCCATCTCCGACGAGG
>Ga0181568_10005842_pt1 | contig 10787 bp, 25 predicted proteins | sample 101ome_20_FD_133758 | JGI IMG/M metagenome (GOLD analysis project Ga0181568, IMG submission 133758) | Coastal salt marsh microbial communities from the Groves Creek Marsh, Skidaway Island, Georgia - 101404AT metaG (megahit assembly) | ecosystem: Environmental > Aquatic > Marine > Intertidal...
AAAGAGCTTAATAAGCCTGTCTACGAGGCTAATAAGCCTATCTACGGCTCTAATGATGATGTAGATGACTTTGTAGAAGATTATGATGAAGAGGAGTCAGATTGGGAAGAAGATAGCGTTCGCCTTATAATTCGTAATTATGTGGAGAATAAGCATGAGCAAGGAGAAGACCCAACGCTCAAGCAAATTCAAAGCAGAATGAAAGGTGAGTCTCTTTCATGCAGAGAGATTGCATCAATCGTAGAAGATTTAGGATTTGAAGTGGGAGATGATGAAGAAGTACCACTATCTCAACAAAGAGTTTACTAAGAAAGGATAAAAAATGGAAAATGTAACAGAAGCTAACAAGGTAACAGAATCACTAAAGACTGCCAATGATGCACAAGTAGATGCAATTTGGGCAATCTTAAAATATAGAGAAATTGGGATTTACAGAAAACTCGCTTCAATTAGCGAAGTTCTTAATCTTGATTTTGATTTGGTCGTGAGTCAGTTTCCTTCTGATGAAGAAGGGCGAATTCTTGATTACAAGACTCGTCACATGATTCACGATGCACTCATCGCAGTCGCAGAGTAATCATTTACAAAAAGTGAAACGGATTGGGGCGAGATTGGGGTTTCTTGCCTCGTCCGTTTTTGCTTTTACGATAGGTTGGTGGGCAGTTTCATTTGTTCTTCTTACTTGTGCATTGCTTGGATATTATCGAACTTGTGCAATCGTTAGAAATATTTGGTGTGGGATTTTACCTTACTCAGCGTGGACAACAGAAAAGCCAAGCGACTATAAATCGTATAATCAATTTCTTAAATTAAGATTGAAAGCGTCAATAAGGTTTTTATTATTTAGGGAAACTTCAAGCGACATATCTCTTCAAGATTCATTTCAAGTTAGTTTTGCAGACTTTTTCAGAACACAAGAGAAGGAAGCAAAGGCAGAAGAAAGCGTAAATGGCGAAGATGATTATAGTTACCTTTATGGTTCTTGGAAAGAAGGTAATCCAAACGCATGGAAAGAATAAGTAAATACAATTTTCTACTCATTATTCATTCATAGAAAATTATTTTATACTTTGTAATTGAAAATAAATAAAAATATAATTCAAAACAAATTCTTTTTATATTAGAAAATAGTAGATTCCTGTTCAAATCGTATAATTTCAAATGCTTTTCATGTTTACCTTTGATATTACAAATAAGACAATAAGCAATACAACATATAATAAGTAAATATATAGGTAATATAACAGAGAATATATAAATCAACAATTAAGATAAAGTGTTGTTTACAATCTCCACGGCTTTTCTCTTTCAATTAAGTACCCCGCGAATTTCATTCAAAATTATATAAAATAATATATTGAACAAATTTACTTTACTTATTTTCCGTTTTATTCTATTATACTCAAATAACATATATAAAGATGAAGACAATAAAAAATATAATTTCTAACACACTTAATTTTATAAAATTCTTAATTGAGTTGGCGGGATCGCTCGTTTCATTCGCTTACTCGGAAATAAGAAGAAAAAAGAAAGAAGAACATCAATACGAGAACATGGCAACGATGCGTCAGCAAGCATACGAACGCAACGACTTCGGATACCCATGTACTTGTGGCAAAAATAAATGTGACTCAAATAAATAAGTGTCGATCAAATAAACACTTATCAAATATATGTCGATATAATAAATAAATATAAACATATAACTCGCAAATAATTACAAACAAAAATAAATCAAATAATATATATGAGTTGGGAATACTGCTTTATCTGTTCTATCTTGGTTCTTGTCTTGATTGAATTTTTCATCAATTAGCCCACTTAATTTTACGCAATTTTTCGTGCAGTTTCGGCACATACCAAGAGGTTTGGATGGGTTCTGAGATTTTTTCTTAAATTTTTTCGTTTTTGATTGACTTTGACTCGCCTATCTGCCAATATAGTACCATGAATGATACAGAAATGCTCAAACAAAACATCGTTGACAAGCGTTTGACGCTCGCAACTCTCATGTACAACGCATCATCTCAGATGACCGAAGAAGAAGTGGAGGCAATGAAGGCAGACTGCCAACGACTTCATCTCTTCGCAATGAACGGAGATTTGCAAGGAGCTTTGGAAGGAACGCAAAAACTAATCGAACAAATACAAGATAAAACAAATAATGAATAATGCTTTTTGGGATAAGATGCAAGGCGTGTCTGAAATAATGACTGAGCTAGAGAACGAACATAAGCCATACTTTAGTACAGAAGAAGAAATCGAACTTCTTAAATATAAACAAATTTTTATAGATTCATGTATTTTTTGGTCACAATCAAATAATATGCCTGATGAAGATAAAATGAATAAAATAAGATGGGAATATAATAATATGTTTGATTTTTTGACTAAACTAATAAATAATAATGTAGATGAGTACCGCAAGCAAATCGAAAAAGACAAAGAAAACGAGTTCTAAGCCAAATAAAGCCATTGAGTTCCTTGAGGCAGGAGGAGTATGGGAATGGATGCTTGGCACATTCAACGGAAAAGAGAATGTAAAAATTCTTAATATAGCAGAAACAAATAAAGACTCTGACTTTTTATTACAAAAAGATTATAATGTAACTACAATAGAGCCAAATAATATAAGAACAATTCCAGCAGAAGAAACATATCAAATTGTACTAATAACATATCTTAATAAAATAATGAACAATGAATGGGAAAGAAATGATTTGTTGTTTGAGGCATCCGAGAGAAGATGGGCAGAGGGATTTACAATCGTAAGCACGACAAATAAGAATGTAATTGATGAAGGATGGGATAGAATAGAAGAGAATAGTAAATTTTCTATATACTTAATCTGAAATAAAAATCAATCAAATAAATGTGGGAGTAGCTCAGTTGGATAGAGCATCTGCCTTCTAAGCAGAGGGTCGTGAGTTCGAGTCTCACCTCCCATGCCAAAGATTTTGTCTTAAATTTTTTCAGAAAAGGGGTTGACAAGTGGGCAAGAGTATGCGATACTATATAAACAATGGGGACAGAAGCAGATAGAGACAAGTCAATCATGAATCAGATAATCAAACTCCACAAGAAAATTGATTATCTTACAGACGAAGTAATGACTAGACTTGATGCAATTTCTGATAAAGTTAGCGAAGAATCCGAAGATCCCGATTTTCCATTTGCACCAACGCAAGGAACACAATCAATCAAAATCATAAACAAAGGAGACAAACAATGAGTATTGCGAAAAATGCCAGAACAAGCCAAATCATGCGAAACATCGAGAACGGGCACTATATAGGAAACAAGCGTTTTCAAGGGTACGGAACTTTACCCGAAGATATTCCTTCTTGGGATTATCGTGCGAGAAGACACGGAGAGGTTCTTGCCAAAGCCGAGCGTGAGGCTCAACGCAAAATTCGCAAAAACAAATAGCTTGACAATATATTCATCTTATGATTATATAGTATCATGGACTTCTTACAAGATATGGAACAAAGCATCGCAAACTATGAGAAACAACAAAATTCTAAGCCTCGTAGGGGTATGATGATTTACCTAGATAAAAACACACCAATTCTCGTGCAGTACGCTGACGAGAAAGACTTCAACAAAGCAAAAGCAGTTTCGTCTCGCAAGGGACAACAATCTTGTCTTAGAAATGTAATTGATAACGGAGGAAGGATGCAATGAGTGAATCGTATGTAGAGTTTGACAAGTTGGCATGGGTTTGTGATAAGCCAATCCCTGCTAGGGGTACAGAAGTAGATGTTCGGATCAATGGCATCGGACGCTCAGTAGTACAGAAGTATTTTGTTGAGCATGGTTTCATTGGGCTAATCGTAAAGCCTCATAACCCTCCCGATTGGTACATAAAGCAGAACGGAGCAGATGCAGTATGCCATGTGTTTCCTGCAGAGACTGCTGAACTTCAAGTTCGTAATGAAGAGGGCAAGCATGACAAAGAATTTTATCAAGCAAGCCATGACTCGATGAGGGACGATTACCCTGTCGGTCCGATTACACAAGGAGATAAAAAATTGATGGAGATGATGGATAATCAAAATTAAGGAGAAAGGATATAAATTCATTTAGCGTAATATAATACAAATACATATAATAAAAATAAAAACTCGAATAGAGTAAATATAAAATAATAAAAGCGTTTTGTAACCTCTTATGGTGGAAGGGGTTGCGAAATCGCCCATCGATTTTTAAAACTTGTCAAGCGTAAAGTGAAAAAATTTTTTTCAATTGAATGAAAAAAAAGGTTGACTCCACGCCAAAAACTGTCATACTAGGTACTATGAATTACGCACAAGAACAACTAGAATATCTCGAATGGAAAGCTGAGTTTGAGAAAGAAAAACGATATCACCCATGCGACATTAGGGAAGGAGTCTATGCTTTAGTAGATGATGATAGTCCTAGCGAATCACCAATGTATTTTCTTACATTGGAAGGGGCATCAACTTATGCAGAGGGAAGCTACCCTTACTGCAATGGCAATTGGTCAGTATATAGAATAGGAGACAAGGTATTATGACAATGATTACAGGAAAAGAACAAATTGATGCCTTTAGGGCAAGAGTATTGCTTAGAGGCTTGAAACTAGAAATGCTTGGGATGACAAGGCGAGGGCAATCTTGTTATGCAATTATCAAGCAAGAGTATGGACTGAAGGGCAGTAAGCAAAAAGTTTACGAAAACTTCAAGAAAATGCTTGACATATAACAGATAATTTGAGACAATACTACTATGCAAAAACTTGAAAAGCTATACAAAATTGACTCTCTTGGGAAACTAAGAGAGTGGACTATGGTTGTTGACAAAGATTCATTCTACGCTCAGAAAGGCTTAGTTGGGGGTAAAATCGTATGCGATAAGCCAACAACTGCAATCGGCAAGAACGAAGGCAAAGTCAATGAGACTACCAACGAAGAACAAGCATTGCTTGAGGCTCAAGCAAGATGGGATAAGAAACTCAAAGAAGGTTATGCGTTGACTCCAAAGGAAGCAGAGACAATGAGTTATTACGAACCCATGCTTGCACAAAAGTTTGAGGATAGAGAGAAGGAAATTCAAGCTATATTCGATGACGAGTTACGAGTTTTTTCTCAACCAAAGCTAGATGGTATCCGTTGCATCATTCGTATGGAAGATGGAGAGATAGTTGCTCGCACTCGTAAAGGTAGAACTATCGACACAATTCCTCATGTGATTGAGGAACTGAGCGTCTTCTTTGACTGCAACAAAGATGCGATACTCGATGGAGAGTTGTACAATCACGACTTGAAGCACGACTTCAACAAGATTGTTTCTCTTGTACGCAAAAAGACTCCCGAAATGACTAAAGGTGATTCGGAGAAAAGTTTTGCAAGGAAGCAAGCAAAGTATGAAGAGGCATTAGCAGAGTCAAAAAACTTGATTCAGTATTGGGTTTATGATTGTCCAAAGTTGTCAGATGAATACGATGAGTCAATGATATTTTCGTCTAGGAACTTTATGTTGCAAGGAGAGTTTGCCGATGTTGTGGATGGGAATTCCGTCAAACTTGTGGAAACAAGCGAGTGCTACTCTTTCTTGTCGCTCGACCAAGCATATTCTTCTTTTATGGAAAAAGGTTATGAAGGACAAATGGTTCGCATTGATTCTCGATACGAGAGAAAGCGTTCAAAGTCCTTACTCAAGCGTAAAGAATTCCAAGATGCAGAATACAAGGTAATCGACATTGAAGAAGGTAATGGCAATCGTAGTGGTACTGCAAAGCATTTAGTGTGCTATTGCGATAAAACTGACCAAACCTTCAACTCTAATGTAAAGGGCAACTTTGACTATCTCGCAGAGATTCTTGACAACAAAGATTATTACATTGGCAAGTTAGCTACAATCAAGTTCTTTGAGCTAACCCCTGATGGAGTCCCACGCTTTCCGTATGCAATAGCATTTCGAGATTACGAATAAACCACTAACCATTGCGAAAAATGATTGACCCAAAAAAAGTAACAAACTACAACCGAACCAAATCAGAACTTCAAGAATTTCTTTTGTTTTGTATCTGTGTGGCGGGCAAGAAAAGCAGAATAGAAGCACCAAAGCTTGATAGATTTTTGAGTTCACTTAAGAGTAGATTCAATACAGAGGAACCTTTTGCTCTAATCCAATTGGCAAAAGAAGACGGAAGTCTTTGGGATGAGATGCAAGAGCATAGGATTGCTCCATACTCACAAAGGTATAATAGCTTTGTCGATGTGATCACTAAGCTTGATGGAGATAACTTAGAGAAGTCTACATTGGACGAACTACAATCTGTTAGAGGAATTAGCACAAAGACTAGCAGATTCTTCTTAACGCATTCTGTAGAAAAATTCGATGACCCCATCTTAGATACTCATATTCTTAGATTCTTAAGCGACTTTGGTTACAGGGATGTACCTAAGTCAACCCCTCAGAATCCAAAAGTTTATGAAAAATTTTCTAGATTATTTCGTAGCATTGCAAGGTTTGAAGGTAAGAGTGTTGCAGATTTTGATCTAGAGGTATGGACTAAGTATTCTTACGGAAACGCTTGACAACAATATCCAATACTATATAATTATGACTATGATTACGAAAACTATTGCCAAAAAACAAAACAAAGCCGAAAGAGCAGATCGTCACGGAGATATTATTGTTACCTCAGATAGGTATACTGAAGTAGATAAGTTCTTTTCCAACCTAAGCCCTTCTCTTGTAGACAAAGAAACTAAGTATTGGGAAGAGCTTACGATCCGTGATGATGCAGAATACTTTGATCGTTGGGTATTTGCTATAATGAGCGTACATACTACATGGGAAAGTAATGTACGAGGTTATAACGATGCAATGAGCGATCTGTCATGGACAATCTCGAAGTCTCGACTTGAGAAGATGATTACTGACGCAAGAGTAGGAATCAACTTCAGAAGGAACAAAGGTCTTTGGCAACTCGTTCAGAAGTTTAGGTCTAACCCAAAACAATTTCATAAGAAAAAGGGTGAAACTTGGCAAGAGTGTCGCAATCGTCTTGTGGGAAGTATTTATGGACTAGGTCTTGCTAAGACTACATATGCCATTGCTCTTGGATTTCCTACAGAAGCAAAACTTTGTTGCTTAGATGTTCACTTGCTCCGTTTCATGGGTCACGATGTTAAGAAGGGTCATGCAAGCTCACAAAAGGTATATGAGCAAATGGAAGACGAGTGGCTAGAGCGTTGCGAGCGTTACGATGTTTCGCCAAATGTTGCAAGAGAAATTTATTGGAACAAGGTACAAAATCGCAGAAACTCTCGTTATTGGTCTTACTGCTTAGAAAGGTAAAGTTATGGAAACGCAAACAAATTTGGATAAACTTGTTTTGGACGATGAAGCAATCTATTATGAGGAATACGATTCTGCAATCATTGGTGCAGACTCAAAAGGGAGAGTAGTTTACGATATCGACAAATGCGTAGAGATTCTTGTTGATGGAGGAATGGAATACGAGGAAGCTTGCGACTACTTTTGGTTCAATACTGAAGGTGCCAACTATGGAGAAATGACTCCATTGTTCATTCACAAAATAGAAATACTGTCTTAATGGAAGCATGCCTAGCGCTAACTGCATATATTATAATAGTTTATCTAGTTTACCGTAGAATTGGCTAAGCGGGCCCCTATAATAGCTATGAGTGAAACAGAAATTCTAGATTACTTTGATGCAGTAAATTATTTTGACAGAAATTATCAAACAGGAAAAGGAGACGCGGATCAAATCATAAAGCAAATGTATAAAAATTGGCCAAATACGACAATGAGATTACTAATGCAAGGATTTTTTGTCTCGGTACTGATGCATAATTAGCTTGACAAAAATCGGCCCGCGATTTTAAAAAATTTTTTGCTTGACTTTGTGTAAAAATGTGTCAGACTATATGGTATGAAACGCACTAAGAATGACGAAAAGTATGAACTCGACTTTGGTCGCAAAGTATTTGTCTACAAAAACTTGCACAAGGGATGTTGGAGTATCAAGCAGGATGGTCTTGTCAAAGCTCACGCAACAGAGTTGACACTTTATAACTGCAATATGTATGTAAACCGAAAAGGTAGACAAAGAGTATTGAGAGAACGAAGAAAGAATGTCCACGCAGGAATTAAGGGTTACCTCAAAGACGCAGAGCTTGAGCGTGTTTGGGGAGACTTGCCCGAAGATCAGTTTGACGAGATAACATACAATCCTTACAAGTATTCTTCATTCGTTCACACTAAAGATGAGTCCCCTCGTTGGTTTGGGTGCATTGCAAAACTTGAAGAAAAAAGAGTGCTTATTGCTTGACAAAACGCATAAACCTAACTAGACTACTATAATGACACAATCCAAAATCAGAGAAGAAATTCTACAACTTGTAAAAGGCAATCTTGCGTGGGCAGACCCAATGTCAAAAGTATGCCTCGATCAACATCAATTGCATCCAAAAAAGTTTCCAATTGGAAGTACATTTCAATCAGCAGAAGAAGTCCTAGAGGATATCATTTGCGACTTGACATCACTACAAGATGAGCTTAGAATAGAGTCATCATTTCAATCAGCACAACTATGAAAACACTATATATCGTAAGAGGACTTCCAGGAAGTGGCAAGTCTAGCCTAGCAAAGAAAATCACCGAGTTAGTATACTCTGCTGACGATTTTTTTACCAACAAGAAGGGTGAATACAATTTCAATGCCAAACTACTCGGCAAAGCACATGAGTGGTGTTGGGGCAAGGTAAGAGATGCAATGTTCATTGGAGCAAATGCAGTTGCCGTTGCCAATACCTTCACTCAAGCATGGGAAGCAGAAAAGTATTATCAGATTGCAGAAGAGTACGGATACTCTGTCTTTGTAATTGAATGCCAAAATGACTTCGGTAATGTCCACGATGTTCCACAAGAAAGCATTGACGCAATGAAAGAAAGATGGGAAAAAGACTTGACTCCTGTGGCAAATCTGTCATAATTGAACACATAACACTAAAGAAAGGATAATACTATGGGACTTGACCAATACGCATACATGGAAAAAGATGGAGAGCAAATTGCAATCACCGATTGGCGAAAGCACAATCGACTACAAGGGTGGATGGAAGAGCTTTGGAATGACAAAGGCAGACCAAACGCTGAGACAAAAGACAATCCAATGGGTGACTTCAACTGCGTACCATTGCCACTAAATGCAGATGATATTGACAATCTAGAGGAAGCTATCGAAAACTTTGATTTGCCCGAAACAGGAGGATTTTTCTTTGGGAGCGATTCTTACTTTTGGAATAATGAAGACGATGAGCCTTACCCTGAAAATGATTATTACTATAAAGAGACTGACTTAGATTTTATCAAACAAGCAAGAGAAGCATTGGAAAAAGGCTACAAAGTATTCTACAATTGTTGGTACTAACTGAAAGGAAAAACACATGAAATTGCTGAAAGAAATTATTGACCATTGGGGCTTTGTAGACTCAAAGCAACTGCCCGAACTAGCAAAACACTTTCCCGATACCCCTCTTGTCATCAAGTGGGGAGGTATGCCAAGGGAGCGAATCGCTGCATCAAAAGTTGCTAAACGCATAGAAGAAGTTGAGCAATGGGATCAAGATTATGTTCGTGAGGTATTCATATGTGCAGATCAAATGAGTAAACTAAAGGAAGTTTTTGGGTTGACAGAAACCTCTTAATCTGAAAGAATACTACCATGATAAACATCAAAGAGAACATACAAGCTGAAATCAAAGAAGTCCTTAATGCTTACCCAATCAAGACTGAGATTATTGATGAGGTATGCAAGGTAGTTCAACGCAATTTCGAGAATTATCCCTCTAATCGAATAGAAGATAATCATCCCGACACAAAAGATAACAATCGCTACAACAATGCAGGTATTGATGTAGATATGCTAAACCAAATGTACAACCAAATACTATGAAGGAAAAAGAAACAAAAAAAATCAATATCATTCAAGCCCTTGACGCAATCTTTGACATGCTTGGACGCTAAACTCTAGTCTTATACTATGATGCCAAACGAATACGATTCATATATTGATGCAGTTGTTGCCGAAGACGAACTCGGCAAACTTCCACCATTAGACTCTAAACCCGAATACGATGCAGACTCAGACACATGGGCATTGTACTTTGAGTACGAAGACCCCTATGTAGGAGCAAACGACATAGTTGCTTTGCACTTCGATGATGAGCAAGAAGCAGTCTTAACTGCAAACAAAATTATAAGCGATAGGCATATTGCCATGCTAGAACTAGATAGAAAGAAAGCTGAAAAAGCTCTTGACAAAAACCCTCAACTGTGAGATAATTATATCATGAAAAATCAAACTAATGTACTCGAATCAACTATCACCAATCTTCTTTCAAGAGGAACTGCTATTGCTAGTTTTGACTATCATGGTCAATCTCGCAATGTAGTTATCGGAGCCAACGCTTCCGCAGGAGACCAAAGAGTGTGGGGCAACATGACCAATAGGGCAATCGTAGAACACAAGGGCAAAAAATATTTGTCTGCTCGTGTCAACAATGACATTGGATATGTTAAGGCATTCGCTCTAGACAAAATCTCAAACTTTCAAGTTGATGGTTCGGTAGTATAGCAGACATAAGTCTGTAGTGTGTTCATAGCGGGGTCCGTGCTTAGCGCGGGCCCCGTTTTTTATTTGAGAGTCAAATAGGCTAAATAGCTAAAGCAAGGCCAGAATTGGCACGAAAATCGCCCGCCGATTTCATGCCAACTTACTGAGG
>Ga0181568_10005845_pt1 | contig 10786 bp, 10 predicted proteins | sample 101ome_20_FD_133758 | JGI IMG/M metagenome (GOLD analysis project Ga0181568, IMG submission 133758) | Coastal salt marsh microbial communities from the Groves Creek Marsh, Skidaway Island, Georgia - 101404AT metaG (megahit assembly) | ecosystem: Environmental > Aquatic > Marine > Intertidal...
AAAAAACCGTGATAGGATGGAAGTATTTGACTTATCAAAGAACTATAAGAAAAAAACAAAATGTAAGTCAAAAAAAATATTTTATAAAACTTCATAAAAGGTGTTTAATTTAGTTTAAATATAACAATTAGTCTTATCTTTATAAGATTGTAATTATTATTATTTTAGTTACTAAAACTGTAATTTAAATATGATTCTATCATATTCATTAATAAATAAAAATCTTAACGAAGGTAATTATTCAAGTGTTTATCTTCTAATGGGAGAAGAATCTTTTTTTATTAAAAAAATCTCTCAATTTTTTGAAAACAATTTCATAGACGACCATAATAAAAGTTTCAACCAGGAGATTTTATATGGAAGGGATATAACTATTGAAAATGTTGTTTCTTCATGTAAAAGTTTTCCCATGATGTCTGACAAAAAATTAGTAATTGTAAAAGAAGCACAAGAGTTAGATGTTTTTAAGAGAAATAATGATAAAAAGAATGAAATATTAATTAATTATTTATCAAATATTAATCCATCAACAACATTACTATTTTGCCTAAATAATAAGAGTTTGGATAAGAGAAGTAAACTATTTAAATCATTTAAAGAATTTTCATGCGTTTTAGATTCATCATCCAAAGAAAATAAAGTATATGACAATCAAATTCCTAATTGGATTGTTTCTGAGCTTAATAAAAAAAATCATACTATCTCAAATGATGCTTTGTTAACCTTAACAGAAAATATTGGTAACAATCTTGAAAAGATTGATAACTCATTAAATAAAATTTGCTCAAATGTTAAAACAAAAAATATATCAAAAGAAGATGTTATAAAGTTAGTTGGAATAAATAGAGAATATAATTTATTTGAACTTCAAGATAGTCTAGTTGATAGAAATTCATTGAAATGTGGTAAGATTTTAAATTATTTTACCACAAACGACAAAAAATTTCCCATTCAGCAAATTATAATTTATATGTTTGGTTTCTTTTCTAAGTTACTTGTTATAAAGTCTAAAAATCTTTCAAGTCCAGATATAATATCTTCTGAAATATCCGTTCATCCTTATGTAGCTAGATCTTACATACGAGCTAAACAAAATTATACCTTAAATGAATTATTTATTATTATTTCTTTTATAAGGGATTTAGATCTGATTTCGAAGGGTTTAAAACAAGTTAAAATCGATAATAAAGCACTCATGGGACAAATAATTTTTAAAATATTTTCATGAAGTCATCTGCTTACTTAATTCTATTTTTAATAAGTATAAATACTCTATTTGCTCAGGGGGGTAATAAATTATATCAATTTTTTTCTTCTAAAAATTATGCGCTTTATGTATCTTATTTTGAAGATAAATATAAATCTGAGGATTTTGATAATATTGATCCAGAGCTTGTTGCAAATTATATTGTAGCACTTCTTAAATCAAATTTTAATTCATACGGTATTTTACAATCTAGAAAACTTAAAAATATTGGTGATAATATTGAAAACTATATTTTAAGTAATAATTCAAGCACTAGAGATGAGCTGTTATATGAATATGGTAAATCAGAATTTAATAAAGATAGATATAAAGCTGCAGTCAAATTTTTAGGTTTAATTAACACAAAAAATGATGCAATTAACTTTTTATTAGGTGTTTCTGAATTTAACAATAAAAATTTTGATAAATCAAAAAAATATTTTGAGCTGGTTTATGATCAAATATATTTTGATAGAATAAATTTTTATTTAGGTGTTATCACATATGTTGAAGGTGACTTTAATTTATCCCTAGATTACTTTAAAAAATCCAAAGATGATGAGCTTGAAAATAAGTATTTACAATATTTAATTAGTATTAATTTTTTAGATAAGAAATATGAAGAAACAGTTTTATTTGAAAATAAAATAAATGAAAATGTTGATAATTTAGACTACTGCCTTTTTTATGTAGGTAAATCATACTTCATTTTAGAAAACTTTAAAAAAACAATTGATGTTCTTTCTCAACTTGAAAGTAAGATTGATAGAGAAGATGAAATCTCATTTATGTTAGGGTATTCTTATTACATGAATAATGAATTTGAATTATCTAAAGCAATATTTAAGGAATTATCCTATAACTCATCAAGTTATTCTCAATATTCAGCATTTTATTTAGGCTTGATTTTTCTAGAAGAGAAAAATTTTAATCTTGCTAAAAATTATTTTTATGCTTCCTCTAAATTAGAAGGTGACATCGAATACACTAAAAAATCTTTGATTAATTATGCTAAGTCTAATTATGAGCTAGGCGATTATGATTTGTCTATAGCTGTACTAAATAAATTTAAAAACTCATTTCCCGACGATGATTTTAATGTTGTCGATGAATTACTTAGTGAGAATTATTTTATGACAAATAATTATTCAAGAATAATAAGTTATTTAAATACAAAGGAAAATATTACTGAGGAAGATAAAATTAAGTTCCAATATATAACTTATCAGAACGGTGTTACTGAATTCAATAGAGGTAACTTTAAAAGTTCAATAAAATATTTTGATCTATCAAAAAAATATAATTTAGATAGTGATATATTTATAAAATCATCTTTAAATAAATCTGAAGCATTATTTATTGGAAATCTTTATAAAGAATCAGTAAATGAACTTTTAAATATTTTAAACTTTAATATGAGTGCAGAATTAAAAATGAAATTATTTCTGCAATTAGGTTATTCCTATTTTAATCTTAATGACTACTCTAACGCATCTAAATATTTGAAAAATTATTTTGATCTAAAAGAAAATAAATTTACTCCTAAAGATATTGATCCTTTATTAAGACTCGCAGATTCATATTATGCTTCTAAAAATTTTAATCGTTCTATTAATTACTATAAAAAAGCACTATTAAACAGCGATATAAATAAAAATTATATTACATATCAAATTGGATTGTGTTATTATGGTCTTGATGACTTTACTAACTCAATTGAGTATATGGACAAAGTGATTGTAAATGCTGATAAATCACTTATTGATGATGCAATTTTTAGAAAAGCTCAAATATATTTTGAAAATTCAGAGTTTGATAAATCTATTTTAAATTATAATATAATTATTGATAAATATAAATTCAGTGAATATATCCCTTATTCATTCTTAAATAGAGCTACATCATATTTCAATTTAAAATCATATGATCAAGCAGAGAATGATTATCTCTATATTTTAAAAAACATCTTCGACGACAAAATACAAAGTCAGGCAATTTTAGGAATGCAAAAAATCGTATCATTTACAAATAATTTTGTTGAATTAAATAGTTTAATTTCAGAATATAAAAAGAGATTTCCTGATAATGATGATGTTTTTAAAATTCAATTTGATAATGTTAGAAATCTATATTTTAATCAGAAATATAATGATTTAGTGTCTTATGTGAATGAAATTTCTTCTCAGGATGATAAAATTTTTAATAGATATGAAACAAATTATTTTTTAGCTGAATCTTTGTTCAGATTAAAAAAATATGAGAATGCAGGTTTAGTTTATGAAAGTTTACTAGATAGCATAGGATCAAAATATTATTCTAGATCTCTTAATAGACTTGCTCAAATTAATCTGGAGCAAAAAAAATATAATAAATCTTTGATGTATTATAAAAAACTTGAAAAAAACAGTAAGAACAATAGAGAAAGAATAGATTCTTATATAGGATCATTATCAAATTATTATTACTTAAAAAATTATGATTCTGTAGATTTTTATTCAAATCAAATAAACAGTTTTGAAAAGATATCTTTTAATAATAGAAATAAGATTAATCTTATAAGTGCTAAATCTCTTATTGCTTCTAATAAAATAACATCTGGAATTGATAAATTATTAGAAACAATTAATTTAGTAAAAGATGAGAGCGCTGCAGAAGCAAATTATATATTGGCTACTATATTTTATAATCAGTCTAAAAATAATCAAGCACTTGAAACGCTATACGCATTAAATGAAAATTTCTCAAATTATAATTATTGGGTGGGTAAATCTTATTTACTTATTGCTGAAATATTTATTTCTATGAGAGAAGATTTTCAAGCTAACGCAACTCTTGAATCATTAATAGAAAACACATCATTAGAAGAAATAAGAGAAGAAGCTAAAGATTTAAAAAATAAAATTGATATTAATGAGTAGATATCTCTTATTTTTATTGTTACTAAAAATAAATATTGTGTTATCACAATCCAGTGAAGGTGAAATAGAAGATGCACAAATTCTTATAGAAAAAAACAGTAATATAATTTTACCTAAGGTTGATAAATTAATTCAAAAGATAAATCTAGAAAATAAGTTAATTGAAAAGAAATCATTTGAATTTGAAAACATAAGTTTCAAGCCAATTCTTTCTAATAAAAAAATAGATAAGATATTAAGAGATAATTCTTCATTTGAAAATCAAAATGATGTTTTTATTGACATTAGAGGTGGAAATTATTCTACTTTGATTTTTAATACTAATCCTTTTTTTAGATCTGGGAATACTTTTGCAATTTATTCTGATTTGTATTTAAAATTGAATTCAGAAGGTTCTAAACTTTCAAAAGTTAGTGGAGAGGAAATTAATGATATAAATGTTTTTGCTGATTATAAATTTAGTCCTAATTCAAAAGTTTCATCTCATCTTAATTTTTCCTCATATTCAAATGGTTATTTTGGTTTTGTCAATACTGAAAATATTGAATTAACAGATAATATTATTGAAAAATTAAGGTTTTCAAATAATTCATATTACTATAATTTAAACTGGGAAAATGTTGGAAAAAAATATAGCTCTAATGTAAATTATTCAGGAAATATATTTAGAAATTTATTTTATAGTGAATCGGATCAAATGCTTTCTGGAAACATCAAGTTATCATCATCAAAATCATTATTGTCTTTCCAACCATTCTTTAATTATTATGATATTTTAGAAATAAATAGATTTGATGTTAATGAAGTTAAATTAAATTTTAGTCAATTAGATTTGCCTTTAATTTATGACTTTGATGTTAAAAATTTTAGCCTTAGATTAAATGCGTTTTATCAAATTTTATCTAAAAATTTTAAAAGTAAAACTACAAAATCATCCTTTTCTCCAAAACTTAAATTAAAATATTATAATGAGAATCTCACTCTTATTTTTATAGCTTCAAGGGGGTATAGTTTCAATAAATATTCTGAAATACTAAAATCAATGCCATTTATCTATAATCATGGTGTCATTAATCAATTTGACTTGAATAGAGAATTTTATAGATTAAAATTTGGTATTGATTTTAATTTATTTGGCAACTCATCGATATCAGCATCATATGAATCTGTAAAACAACAAGGTGGGCTTGATTTTCGGCCATATCTCGGACAAGATTTGCCTTCTAATATAAAAGTCCCAATGTATCTTTATACTTTAAATAGAAATAATGATATAGAGATAAATAATTATTTGTCAATATTATATAATGGATCAATATCAAAAAATATTCAATCTTCTTTTCACTTTTTATATTCAATTTATGAGAATGCTGATGTTTTTCAACCTATTTATATTTTTGATATAGAAAATACTTATTCAGTTGATGATTTTTCTTTTAGTTTAGGTGGAAACTTTGAATTAGAAAATTATGGAATGGATTTTAGTGGAAATTTAATAAAGCTGAAATCATTTATTGACATATACATTAATTCAACTTATTTCCTCTCTAAAAATATAGAATTGAATTTTAGTTTAAATAATATTTTAAATAGATATAATGAAAGATTTTATATGTACCCTGAATTAGGAACTAATTTTCTTCTAGGCGTTAAATGGACTCTATAAATGATTAAAAAAGATATAGATTTTGGATTAAAGGAAATAGATATAAATCAATATAAATTAAAAAAAAATAATACTGGTAAAACAGCTTTAATACTTATCCTTATTTTATGTTTTTTTTACTTTTCTTATAATTTAGATAAGCTTAATTTTTCAGAAAAAAGCATTGTTGAAAATGATGAAAAAGAGATTCTTGCATTTAGTGCAGTTGAAAATAATAATTTTTTCCCACTAAAGGATTCATTAGTTGAAATGGAAAATAATGAAAACCCAGAACAATTATCAAATAATACAGATAATAATTCTCCTAAAATTAAAGACATTAATTTTCTTAGTGGAAAATATTATATTATATCGGGAAGCTTTTCAAATTATAATTTATCTTTAAATAAGGCTAATTTTTTAAAAGAAAGTGGTTTCAATGCATTGATTATATTACCTGTAAATCAAAATAAAATGTATAGAGTGGCAGTTAATGTATATGATGATATTGAAAGTGCTAAAGAAAATTTAAAATCTTACAAGAAAAAACTAAATAATGAATTATGGATTTTAAGACATTAATATTACAATTTTTAAATAATAACGATACTACAATCAATGTATTAGAACAAGAGCAGATTACGGTTATGGAGCTTTTATTTAAAGGTGGTTTCATGATGATTCCTATTTTAATACTTTTTGTAATTACAATTTATATTCTAATTGAGAAAATTTTAATTCTAAATAAAGAGTCAAAATCTCCTAAGGGATTTACTGATGAAATTATATCTAGAGTTAAAAATGATGATATTAATGGGGCTAAATTAGTCTGTAATGATACTAATAACCCTGTTTCAAGAATGATTTCAAAGGGACTCAGTAAGCTAAATACCTCATTAAAAAATATCGAATCATCTATTGAAAATGTTGGAAAAATTGAAATTTATAATCTTGAGAAAAACTTGAGCTTATTAGCTACTATTTCAGGTGCAGCTCCAATGATTGGATTCTTAGGTACTGTTACAGGTATGATTCAAGCCTTTATTTCAATTGCTGAAGAAGAAGGAGCTGTAAGCCCAAAATTATTATCTAGTGGTATATATGAAGCTATGTTAACAACTGCAGCGGGATTATTTGTTGGAATTATTGCCTATCTATCATATAATTATCTAGTTTCTAGAGTAGAAAAGTTAATTCATAAAATGGAATATACTACCATTGAATTTATTGAAACATTACAAGCTAAGAAATGAATTTAAAATCAAATAATAAGATTAATCCATTATTTAGTATGTCGTCTATGACTGATATCATATTCCTTTTACTAATATTTTTTATGTTGACTGCATCATTCGTAACACCCTCAGGATTGCCAGTTAACTTACCATCAAGTAAATCCTCAACAATAGTAATTCAAAAAGTTTCAGTTACTATAACAAAAGATTTAAAGTATTTTGTAAATGATCAAGAAACTTCTATTGAAAATCTTGAATTTATTTTAAGGAATGCAATAGGCGAGGATGAGGGATTAGTTGTACTTCATTGTGATAAAGATGTACCTGTTGAACATCTTGTTAACGTTGCTGGTATTGCTACTTCTCTAGAAGCCAAAGTTTCCATAGCATCAACACCAAAAAAATGATAGACTCAAATAAAGACTTAAAAAAGAAGGCTTTTTATTTAACAGTTGGAACAAATATTTTATTCTTTTTATTATTAATGATAATTGTTGCATGGAAGGAAACCTATCCTCCGCCAGAAGAATATGGTATAGAGTTAGGTATGGAAAATACTGAGATTTCTGATTCAAATAATATAGCTGAAAATGATAATGAAACTGATATAGAGGATGAAATAACAGAAAACGAAACGGAAGATATCATGGAGGATAATGAAACTATAATTGAAAATGTCGATGAAGAGGATAACACTACAAATGGTTTAGAATCATCCGATCTAATCGAAGTTGAAGAGTTAGAACCTGTATCTAATCTGGAATCTCCAGTAGCTGTAGATGAGAACCCAAAAATTGAATCAAATTATAAAAATGAATCAATAGATTCATCAATTGTTGATGAAAATAAACCATCAACAAAAATAATTGATGAAAGGGCTATTTTTAAAAATAACTCATCCTCTGAATCGGGATCAAAAGGATCATCACTTGAAATGCAAGGATGGATTTGGGACTTCGAACCAAATCCTATTGATAATAGTAGAGAAAGTGGAAAAATTATTTTTGAAATCATTGTAGATTATTATGGAGAAATAATTGGTTTAAGAACTCTAGAGACTACTTTAAGTCCAGCTATTGAAAATATTTATAAAGAAGAAATTTTAAAACTAACTTTTAGTCCAACAAATAATGAAAACCCTGCAGAGGTATCTAAAGGAAAAATCACCTTTATAATAAAGAACAATTAGTTATTGAAGAATGAATTATGATGAAACTATAAAGTTTCTTTTTAACAATATTCCTAATTATCAAAAATCAGGGAAATCAGCTATAAGAACTGGTTTGACAAATATAAAAATATTAGCTAATTATTTTAATAATCCTCAAAATTCCTTTAAATCAATACATATTGGTGGAACTAATGGGAAAGGAACTACATCTACATCAATAGCTAATTTATGTCTATCGCTAGACTTAAAGGTTGGGTTATTTACTTCTCCACATATTTATGATTTTCGAGAAAGAATTCAGATTAATGGTTCTAAGATTAATAAGTCTTTTATAAAAAAATTCATATTTAATAATAAAGAATTTTTTGAATCAAATGATTTCTCATTTTTTGAAATTAATACAATAATGGCCTTTGAATACTTTAAATACAAAAATGTAGATTTAGCTATAATTGAGGTGGGGCTAGGGGGTAGATTAGATTCTACCAATATCCTTAATCCAATAATGAGTGTAGTAACAAATGTGGGGTTTGATCATCAAAATATTTTAGGAGATAATATTCAAGATATAGCAACGGAAAAGTCTGGAATAATCAAAAAAAATTCAATTTTTATAAAAGGAGAAATACAAGAAGATATTGATTACATTTTTCAAGATGAATGTAAACTTAATAATGTGCAATATGTTAATGCAACTAAAGAATTGAAAATTATTTCATTATCAAAAAAGATTGATCATAGATTAATAAAAGTTGACTATAAAAAATCAAATTCTTTTGAAATAATATTAAATAATCCAACTGATTATTTTTTCAAGAATATAAGAGTTGCTCTGTTAGTCTTTATTAAGATTGTTAAATTATTTGACAAGAAATTAATTATAAAAAATGTATTAGAAAATAAATTTAAAATTTATGGAAGGTGGAATATTATATCTCATAAACCATATATAATTTCAGATGGATGTCACAATATAGATGCATTCCAGAGTGTAATTAAAGAAATAAATACCTTAAAATTTGAGAAATTATATTTTATTATAGGTGGCGTTAAAGAAAAAAAATGGGATGAAATATGTAAAATTCTGCCAAAAAGATATAAATATATTTTAACTAAACCTTCTAATAATAGAGGCATAGACACAAACGATTTAAGTAAATTTTTTAAGGAAAATATGTTAGATCATATAGTGAAAAAAGATATAAATGATGCTATAGAATTTTGTAAAAAAAGAGCATTATCTAATGATTTAATATTTATTGGCGGAAGTTTATTTTTATTATCAGATTATAATGAAAAATAAGTTAGAAAGATACGCATATAACATTAATTCTAATTATGTAATCCAAGAAGGAAAAGAGTTATACAACAATTCTAAGGGAAATTGGCATAAAATATTCAATAATAAAAACCCTCTCGTTCTAGAATTAGCTTGTGGTAATGGAGAATATACTGTAGAAAGATCAATTATCGATCCAGAAAAAAATTTTATAGGTTTAGATATTAAAGGAGCGAGAATTTGGAAAGGGGCAAAAGAATTAGAAAAATATAAATCTAAAAACGCCTTTTTTTTAAGAATCCAAATTGAAAATATTATTGATTTTTTTAAAAAAGATGAAGTTGAAGAGATTATTATTTCATTTCCTGATCCAAGACCTAAAAAAAGAGATATAAAAAAAAGACTTACAAACTTTAATTTTTTGAAGCTTTACTATGAAATATTAAATAAAAACGGAAGGTTGATTTTAAAGACTGACGATGATAATTTATTTAATTTCTCAATTGATGAAATCAAATCTTCTAAATTTATCTTAAATGATTACACAAAAGATTTACATTCATCCTCAAAATTTGATCTGTATAAAAGTGTTAAAACTAAATATGAAAAAAAGTTTTTGTTACAAGGAAAGAAAATCAAACTATTAGAATGTTTAAAATGAATCATCGATTGATTCTAAAAACTCAGATAAAGAATCATAATCTTTAAGACCAGGCCTTATTTCATTGGATCCTTTAAGTAATAGGCCAAAATTTTTGTGTTCAAGCTTACTAATAAGTGATGATATATCCTCATATGGATTAATTATTAACATGTATTTTCTATCTAGATAGCCTAAATTATTTATAGATTCACTAGATAAGTTATCAATTATCAATGTTTCTGTTTTAGGAAAGTTTTCATCCAAAAAATTATTAGTATGTTTATTTATTTTATTTGGGTTTGATATTCGAATTAAAACCTTACTATCATTAAAGTTTAAATTTTTGATTTTATTTTCGATATTCAACTGAATAGCATCAAAAATCTCATTTTCAAGAATTTTATTTATATATTCTTCTGATGAATTATAAAATTCAGCAATAAACTTTACTCCATTTACCCATTGAGATATTTCTTTTACAGAATCAATAGAAAGTATATTTTTTGAATTTTCATCTAAATTATAGCCTAAACTATCAACCATCATTCCAGAACAATATCTAGCATCACTTAAATTAGAAATTGAACTTACATGAACAAAATACTTTAATGACATTATAATACTCTTTATAAATCAATTATTTTTGCAA
>Ga0181568_10005846_pt1 | contig 10785 bp, 11 predicted proteins | sample 101ome_20_FD_133758 | JGI IMG/M metagenome (GOLD analysis project Ga0181568, IMG submission 133758) | Coastal salt marsh microbial communities from the Groves Creek Marsh, Skidaway Island, Georgia - 101404AT metaG (megahit assembly) | ecosystem: Environmental > Aquatic > Marine > Intertidal...
ACTTTTTATACTCGGTTTAAGCATGTGAGTTTGTTGTAAAGTGTTTGCAAGCCCATAGGCATTGCCTTTGAAAGCATTATAATCTTCTTGGAAATTTTTATGCGCATAAGATTTTTTGTAAATCACATGTTCTTTGATTTTTTCTTGAGTATGCTTTTCTAATCTTTGCATGACTTTTTCATAGTAATATTCTCGAGTTTCTTCGTTATCCTCTAAGCCTGCGGCAACAGGAACTAAAATAAACAAATTTTCCATTCCTGGCGGTGCTGTGTTATCAGTTTTTGATGTTGCTGACACATAAAACAAAGGCTCAGAAGGCCATTGCGGCTCTTCATAAATTTCGTGAGCATGAACATCAAAGCTTTTATCAAAGAATAAATTATGATGTTCAATATTTTTGATTTTTTTGTTTATCCCAAGATAAAAAATTAAACTTGAGGGTGACATGGTTCTTTTGTCCCAGTATTTAGAAGAATAATTGCTATGTGTGCTTGGTAAAACACTTTGATCAAAGTGTTCGTAGTCACAAGATGCTACAAAAATATCTGCTTCGTAGTTATTACTTTCTGAACAAATCTGATAAAGAGTTTTGTCGTTAAAGTCAACTTTTTTTACTGTTTCATTTAATGCAAATTGTACTCCTTGCTCTAAACAAATAGCCTGCATTGCCTCTACAATTTTATGCATACCACCTGTTGGATACCAAGTACCAAGACCCAGATCGGCATAATTCATAAAACTATAAAGTGCTGGTGTGTTTTGGGCTGTGGCGCCCAAAAAGAGCACAGGGAATTCCATGATGGTTTGTAAATAAGGACTGGTAAAAAACTTCTTGACATGCTTGCGTATCGAACAAAGTAAGTCACCTTTAAGAGATCCTGTTAAAAATTTGATATCAAAAAATTCAGTTAGGCTTAAGCCCGGCTTTAAAACAAGATCATTTATGGCGACGTTATATTTAAATTTTGCTTCAGCTAAAAAATCATCTAACTTCTTGCCAGCACCATTTTCAATGTTGTCAAAAAGATTTTTTAGCTCACTGAGGTTAGCAGGCATATCAAAATGTTTGTCATCAAAAAAAACTCTATAAGAAGGGTCTAATCTTTTGAGTTCATAAAAATCTTCTACCTTATATCCAAAATCATTAAAAAAGTTTTCAAAAACATCTGGTAACCAATACCAGCTAGGTCCCATGTCAAACAAAAAACCATTTTCAGTTGAAAAATTTCGAGCTCTGCCGCCTATGCTTGAGTTCTTTTCAATAACAGTTACTTGATAGCCTGATTTAGCAAGATATGCAGCTGCTGATAATCCTGAAAAACCTGCTCCAATAACTATTGCTTTTTTTTGCATAGCTTTTATACACTAAAAATTATATGTTACTTCGTCTTATTTTTCATTAGTTAATGTATGTTTTTCATAAAATTGATATAAAATGACAAAAGTTGTAAATATTGTATTTATAGAGTGATGAGTAGATTTTATAAATATTTTTTTGTTCTTTTATTTATGTTGATTTTGCCTAATCTTTCTCAGGCAAAAGTTTTTAATGTTGATAATCTTCAAGAAACTAATTTTGAACTTTCTAGCTTAGAATTTAAAGGAGAAAATTTAACATCTAAGTCAAATCCAGCAAAAGCTTTTTTGCAATTTGCTGACTCTAAGATTTCTTTAAAAATTACAAACAAAGATCAACAGCAAAGATTAGTAATTCAATTACCAAGATTTCCTCTGCAAACAAGTGATATGTTTGTAGAAGCTAAATTGTTAATTTTTGGTGGGGATGTTAGCGAAACTAGTCCACAAAAATTTGATATTTTACTTGTTAGACAGCCCTAAGAATATTTTTAAACTTATTTGAAGATATAAAACTTAAAGTTCTTTTACAAAATGTTTTTCAATAACATTGTCTTGTCCACCGAGTACTCTTTGTTGCTTGCTATCTTTTGCACCTAGTTTTTGATAGAGGTTATGTGCTTCTTTACATAAAGTGCCAGACCATATCTGTACTGCTTTTAAACCAAGAGTTTTTGCATAGTCAAAAGCTTCGAGTGAAAGTTTTTTTGCGATGCCTTGTCCTCTGAAATTTTTTTTGACATAAACTCTTTTTAGTTCAGCTTCTTGATTTGTAATCTTTAAAGCGTAACAAGCAATAAGTTCTTCTTTGATGAAAATTAATTTAAATATAGAAGGTCGAGCGTAGTAGTTTTGAATATCATTTAAGTCTTGATCCAGGCTATCTAATTCTACTTGCGTGTAACCTAAATCTTTGTAGCCTTGGTCGATTGCTTTGATGACTTGTTCTTTGTATTGATCATCATAGTCAATTATCTTATAGTCCATAAGGTCTATTATAACTTCTTGTTTTTTTCTGAAGGGAATAATATTTATAGATTTATGTTTTATCGTTTGCTAATTTTAACGATACTGTTTTTACCTTTGAGTGCGCAATCAAGGGTAAGGCTTTTTGCAGGAAATATAATTGAAGAAAATTCTACTTTACTTGTCAAAAAAAATACAAGTGAAAAAATCCAAGCTTGTTTATGGCTTTATCGCAAGCAATTAGATGCAACTGCTTGTGAGGATTTATTTGTACGTTATAACGCTAATCGTACTCAAGCAAAAATTTATCTTCCTTCATTAGATAATGATGTTGAAACTAAATTAGTAATTTACAGCGGCGATTTTTATTCTGAATACCAAGAATTCATTATAAAAATTAAAGATGTTACCAATCCTAGAGTTGATTTATTAAAACGCTTAAAGTTTTTTACGAATAAAAGAAAATCTGAAGATAGTTTTTCTTTGAAGGCTGAAAAAGCAGATAATTTTTTTGATAAAGAAGAAAAATATCATGCACAGGATTTAATAATTAAGCCAAAACCGCAATTAACAAAGCAAGATAGCGTCAAATTAACTGATGTTTTTAGTTTAAAGCCTAGATATAAACCCCCAGAAAATCCAAGTCTTGGGGATATTTTTGTAAGTGATTCTCATGCTTTATGTATTTTTATGGATAAAAAATGGCTGAAAATAGTTGGTTCTGGTCAGTGTGTGCCAAAGCCAGTGACTGCACCTATTTTACCCTTGCCAAGCCCGCAACCAAAAGATATAAATTCAATGTTTGATCGACCTTAACCTTCTCTTGAACTTGCATTGTTAGCATTCAAACTATGAGAGGGGTAGGAGTAGTATTAGTTTTATTGGGTATTTGTTTGCCTTGTTTGTCACAAGTAAAGGCGCAGACCAATGTTATAAAAATTTCAAAAAAGAATTTGAAAAATTCTGTAATTGATTTGAGTAAAAAATCTAAGAAACAGAAAAAAATACAACATGTTGGTCAAAAAATAAAATACTTTATTGATTATGATGATCACGCTTTAGCAACTGTTGAAGAATTTTTCTTTGACGATGATGCACAAGAGTTTCAAAAATTAGATTCTCAAGCTGTGGTAAGTTTAAGAAAAACAAGATTAACTAATGCTAATTCAACCCAAGCGACAGGTGTGCAAAGCGTTTTAGTCGTTCCTATTGCAGATTTGTATGTTTCAGCAAATAGTTATATCTATTCTCAAACAGCAATTGATTCTGCGTATTTTGCAACTACAGGTACAAGCTTGCATACTTATTTTGAAGAAGTTTCTGCTGAGAGAATTTCTTTTCAAGGTGATATTGCTAATTTATTGACAGCAAAGGGTCTGTGCCAATATAAAATTAATGGAAAAAGTATTTTTCAAAATGGTGGTGCTGAGCAGTTGATGAGTTACATTAATCAAAATGTAGATCTGAAAAAATATGAAAGAGTTTCTTTTGTTTTCCCAGATGATTACCATTGTTTAGGTGGAGCACTTGGTGTTGGTACCTTAGGTAAAATAGCTTTTAGAAGTCCATTTGGTGGCGTTGCTAATACTTCTTTTAGTTTTGTTAAGTCGGCTGGAGCCTCTACTAATAATAAAAACTATTTTTTAAAAGTTATCACACATGAGCTTGGTCATAATCTTGGCTTGAAGCATGATAATGCAAATGCTTGTGGTGAGAGAATATTTAGTGGACTTTGTGAAAACTTAGAATATGGTGGAGTTCATAGTATCATGGGCTATTCTCCAAATCTTGCTCATGCAAACGCTATTCATCAATATGATTTAAAGTGGTTAACTAATCAACAAGTGCAAACTTTAGATCGTGGAAATTATACTAAAGAGTTTACTTTAGTACCTTTAGCAGCCAATGATAAAACTAAATTAAAAGCAATCAGAATTAAAAGAGCTGATGGTAGTTACTATGTTGTTGAATACAGACAGCCAATTGGTATGGAAAAAAATTATTTCACATCAAAAACTTTAAGTTATGGTGGTTTGCAGATATATTTAAATAAAGAAAGTGCAACTAACGATTCTATTTTGATTGGTAAAGAACTTAAATCATTTAGTTCAAAAGATCCTCAGAATATTTTGAATTTGTTTGATAAGGCTAACTTTAATGTAGGTGATAATTTTAATGACTATATAAATAAAATTCAAATTATTCCAACTAAATCTGACCAAGGTTCAATTACTTTTAAATTGATTAGCGGTACAGGTTCTTCTAGCAACAGTGATGGTAATGCAAGTGGAACGAATTCAAATTTCTCTGTAAGTACTTCGCAAGAATTTTATTCTTTAAATAAAACAGGAAAAACAGTGGCGAGGGTTAATGTAAATTTAGAAAGTGATATTAATTTAACTGCAAAGAAATTACAACTTAAAGTACCAAAAAGCTTAAAAAAATTAGTTAAAGTTAGAAGACGTATGAGTACTGTTTATAGCGATAGAGCTTATTACGATTTGGTATTTGCGCCAAGCAAAAAAATCACCAGAAATATTGTACAAAGTTCTTCTGGATATCATGAATTAGAGTTTATGGTTAGATTGTTTGATAGGGGTGGTAAAAACAAAAAACTAATTACCAGCGAGAACTTATCAATGAGTGTCAAAATTTAGTTAAGTAAATAGTAAATCTCACCTAGGTGTAAACAGTAGCTAAGAATTTCTCATAACTTGTAAAGCATTTTTACAAATATTATGCTAATATTCTTTTCTAACTCATTTAAGGTTTACAGTAATCAAAACATTATTTTTCCTGAAAATTAGTTAACTGATAAAAGGAAAAAATATGAAAAAAATATACGTGGGTAATTTAAGTTATTCTGTGCAAAAGCAAGATTTAAAAGAAGCTTTCTCTAAATGGCAATTAGAAGATTGTATTGTTATTGAATCAAAAGGTTTTGGTTTTGTTACTTTTGCTAGTGAAGAAGATGCTTTGCAAGCAAAAGAAGAATTAAACAATTTTGAATTCCAAGGAAGACAAATGAAGCTTGATTTTGCAAAAGAAAGAACTGATTCTAAAAATAGAGGTGATTTCAGGAGCAGCAGGGGAGGCAAAAGAAATGACTTCAAAAAAAGATACTAAGCCCAAAGGTGCTAGTTTTAAGTCTTTAGGCTTAAACGAAAAGAGTTTAAAATCTGTTTATGAGTTGGGATTTGCTAATGCAACTGAAGTGCAACAAGCAACAATTCCACTTTTGTTACAGCGTCATGATTTGATTGCTCAAGCCGCAACAGGTACTGGTAAGACTTTAGCTTTTGCTTTGCCTTGCGTTGAATCAATGAATGCAGATGATAAAAATGTACAAGCTTTGATTTTATGTCCTACGCGCGAATTGGCCGTGCAGGTTTCCAATGAACTTAGAAAGCTAACTCTTGGGCAAAAGATTTTTGTGACTCCTGTTTATGGTGGTCAAGAAATGCAAGTGCAGTTAAAAGCACTTAAAAGAGGTACACATATAGTTGTTGGTACACCGGGCCGTGTTAAAGACCATTTGCAAAGAGGAAGTTTAAAATTAGGTAAAGTAAAATACTTAGTTTTAGATGAAGCTGATCAAATGCTCGATATGGGTTTTGTTGAAGAGATTGATGAGATTATTGCAAGAATACCTAAGTCTAGGCAAACCATAATGTTCTCTGCAACAATGTCAAGCAAATTAAAAGAACTTGCAAAGAGATTTCAAAAAAATGCTAAGCAAATTAATTTAGTTTCAAAAAATAAAGCGGCAAATCTTAATATCAAACAATTGTGTATGAGAATGAAAAATTCTGCTAAGGATCAATCTCTAGAAGCACTTTTGCAAGAGTATAAAATTTTCTCTGGAATTATTTTTTGTAATACCAAGCGTAAAGTGGATGAGTTATCTCGTTTACTTACCAAGAAAAAATACTCAGTTGCTTCTATTCATGGTGATATCAAGCAAAGAAAAAGAGATCGAGTAATGAAAGATTTCAAGAAAGGTGCTTTTGAGCTTTTGGTTGCTACTGATGTTGCTGCTCGTGGAATTGATGTAGATAATTTAGAAGCAGTTATTAACTATGACCTTCCAAGATTTGACGAAGATTACATTCATCGTATTGGTAGAACTGGTCGTGCTGGTAAAAATGGTTTGGCTTTTAATTTTGTTACAAAAAATGATTCTGCAAACATCAATAGAATTGCAAAAAAACATAAATTGAAATTAGAATATGCATAGGTGTTGTTAACAAGTTCCGATAACTGCCTTAGTCTCGTGTAGCGAATCCTTAATAATCTCACCCAGATGAAAGCACTAGTTTAATTAAATGGATTTGTTTATTTTAATCAACAAATCTACAAAATCTGCAATTAATTTTTAAATATTTGTAATATCTGGGTATAATGAACTAGTTAAAAAAAATGAAGGAGAGATAGATGGATACTTTTATTCTTGCTACTCAGTATATGTTTTGGGTTGGTTTTGTCGGAATGGCAGCAGGTACTATGTACTTTTTGGTTGAAAGAAATTCTTTACCAGAAAAATACAGAGAGACAGCTACCGTTGCAGCATTGGTAACATTTGTTGCGGCAATACATTATTCAGCGATGAAACACTATGTAGGTACTGATGGTTCAATAGATACTTTGTTAAATTTCCCAACGGAAATTCGTTATATTGATTGGCTCATCACAACTCCACTGCTACTTGTTAAATTCCCAACACTACTTGGTCTCAAAGGGGCTGAAGCTAAAGATATATTAACTAAGTTAATTTTTGCAGATATTGTAATGATAGTTGCAGGTTATATTGGTGAAACATCTATTAATCAAGCTGGTGTTACTCAAACTGGATGGACAGGTTGGATTGTTGGTTGTGTTGCTTGGCTATATATCTTGAATATACTTTATACTCAAGTGACTGAAAAGGCAGAAAAAGCACCTAAGGAAATTAAAGCAGGCTTATTATCAATGCGCTCCTTTATTTTAGTAGGTTGGGCGATTTACCCATTAGGTTATGTTCTAACCTTAATTAGTGCTGATACAACAATGATTGTTGCAAGAGAGTTCATATACAACATTGCAGATTTGATCAATAAAGTTGGTTTTGGCTTAGTTGCTGTATTTTCTGTTAAAGCTTTATCAAAGTAAAAACTTGAAAGCTTATTGTTTTAAAAAGTGTTAGCCACTGTGGCTAGCACTTTTTTTTGCTTTTTTTATAAACTGTTTTAATATATTGAAAAGCAAGTGAAATTGCAAAAAGCTTTGTCAGATAAAGAATACAAAAAAATAGCAATTATTGGAGCTGGCTTAAGTTCTTGTTTATTAGCAGATGAACTGCTAGATAGTGGTTTTCATGGACAGATTGATGTTTTTGAAGTCAATAAAGATTTTTATGAAGATAGGGTCTGGTCTTTTTGGTATAAAAAACAAGACTTTAAATATGAGCATTTACTAGCAAAATCTTGGGATGCACAATTGGTGATGTCTAAAAGTGATAAACATGTATTAGACTCTGATTTTTATGCTTATGGCTCAATTTTTGCTGTAGATTTTTTTGCATATATTAAAACTAAATATGCAGAAAATCAAAAGATTGATTTTAAATTTTCATCACCAGTAGATGACTTGACTCATTTGTTTGCAAACTATGATTTGGTTTTTGATAGTAGTTCCAAGAGTATCAGTGCCAAACCTCAACAGCTATGGCAAGTTTTTTATGGCGTGAAAATAAAAACAAATCAGCCTTGTTTTGATGATTCAAAAGCCATTCTGATGGATTTTAATAGTGAGCATGATCACGCAGTACATTTTTTTTATGTACTGCCTTTTGCTGAGAATGAGGCATTAATAGAGAGCACCTATTTTACCAATACAGCTTCTATTGAACAAGATGTTTTTGAAAAAGATATCGATGCTTATTTACAAAAACATAAAATAGAAAACTATCAAATTCAATATACTGAGCAGGCATCTTTGCCTATGTTTGGTTTTAATTTAAAGCCAAGTGATGAAAAACATTTTTTGATTGGTACTGTAGGTGATTTTGCTAAATCAAGTACTGGCTATTCTTTTATGAATGCTTTGAAACAGGCTCGCTTTATTACAAAAAATTTGCAGGATCTGAGTAAAATCAAGGCGCGTTCAAATTTTCATAGTTTGTTAGATTTGATTTTTACGCAACATTTACTTGATTACCCTGAGTTTGCGGCAGAAACTTTTATGCAATTTTTTAAAGCAAATTCTAGTGATTTATTGATTAGGTTTCTAAATGATGATTCCAGCTTATTTGAAGATCTGCAGGTTATTTGTTCATTACCAAAAATTTCTATGTTAAAAAGTTCTCTAAAGGCGGTGTTAAGTGCATAAAATTATGAAAATTCATTTGTGTTCTGTTTTGCTATTTTCGGCATTATATTTTTCAGGAGTTCTTAAGGATTTAAATTTACAAGTTTTAGTTTCTTCTATTTTTATTGCCTTTCTTGCTTTGCCTCATGGTGCTCTTGATGTACATTTTTTGGTGAGAAAAGATTTGAGTTTTAAAAAAAAGGCAAAAAACTTTTTTATATATATTAGTTTGGTTTTAGGCTATCTTTTTGCTTGGCTGAAATTTCCTGATTTGAGTTTCTCGTTTTTTATTGTGATTTCTGTGTTTCATTTTGCTGAGGGTGATTCCGGCTATTTTAAGGACAGTTCTTTGAGTTTGTTTGAAAAAATATTTTATGGACTTGCTGTAATTTCTTTGCCGATGATTTTTTATGCACCTATGATAAAAGATTTTTTTGCAATTCTTTCTTCTGAAACTACTGCCGTTACTTTTGTGCAGAGCTTAAGCTTTGTAAAAAACTTGGTGTTGATTTCAGCTTTTTTAATGATAATTAAATCTGCACATAAAAAAGAACATCAATTGAAAATCATGAATATAGTTTTGATTGTCTTTGCTGGAGTGTTTTTGCCACCAATGATTTCTTTTTTAACTTATTTTTGTTTTTATCATTCTTTAAATCATTGGCATAAAATGAAAGATAGTTTTAATGCATTAAAACTTTTAGACTTAAAGTTTTTTGTGATTTTACTGTGTAGTTTTTTGTTAGCATTTGCAATTTTTATGAATTTTCAAGAGCATGCACTTTTTAAAACTTTGTTTATTTTCTTAGCAATAGTTACTTTGCCTCATTTGGTTTTTGTTTCTATGTGTTTGATAGAAGACAAGTGAGTTATATCGTGAATTTTTGTAAATAACCTTGCCACTTGGGGTTATTGTTTTCTTCACAAAAGTTTTTTGGGTTTATGTTTTGAATAGCTCTCAGCCAAAATTTGCGGGCTTTTGTTAATGACTCTAATTGCCTGACTTCCCATTGGCCCGGATAAAGTTTAAAGATTTCTTGAGCGAATTTACTACCAATTCTTTGATTTCTTAGTTGAGGTATCACAAAAAATTCAGCAATATCTCGAGTATTGGTATCTAGGTCAATCATACTTGCAAGGTTTACGACTGCAAAACCAACAGCTTCTTCTTTGATTTCAAGTAAATATATTTCATAACCATGTTTTGACCAAGTGCTAATGAGAAAATCTTGATCAAACAAACCGTCTTGGTTCACTTTATATGATGTTATTGGAGCAAATTCTTTTTCATAAATTTGTTGTAAGTGACTAAAATCCTTGTCTTTGGCACTTGAAATTTTTTTGATTTTTAAGCTATGTTTGCAATTGATCATTTTTGGCTATAAGTTTATTATATATTTTTTGTTAAGCAGCTATCCATTCTTCAATGAGAATATAACTGAGTTACTAACAACGCAAGTAATTAAAACTAAACTGATTTCAATTTGGACTAAAAATTTTCCAACTGACAATGACAAGTCATTTGTGGGTCACTCTGTATGTAATCAAGGTTTTGACTGGCGTACCAACTTAGTTCACAAAACCTTCTGCTCCATACTAAAAAAAGGTGCCGTCGAGCAACTCAACAAGGAGTTGAGAGTTTATCACTCAAAAGGAACTGCTTTTAACAATGTGAGTCAAGCTGAATTGGATCAAATTGCAGAGAACCTAAGGACTGCACCAATGAATCTATGAGTATTAAAAAAAAAATTAAGCTAAAAGTTGAAAAATTGCCCTTGAAAAAAAAGACTTCATATAATATAATTAACTTTATGGCAAAACCAACTTTAGAAACTTTAAGAAGAAGAAATGATGAACAACATAAAGCATTTTCTCAACGACTACCAGAAATAAAAAAAAAGTATGAGGGACGACGAATACCAAAGAGTTTAAGAACAGCTATAAGGCGTTTTAAAGAAGAAGAGAGAAGAGGATTGCATGAAGCGCAAAGTAGACATGTCAACCCCTAACTTTTCAAAACAACAATTTCTAAGCTTGCATTTTTAACTTCTGATGATTTTGAAAAAACTTAGCAGGTGATGTTTTTAAAACAGTATGAATTCTATCTTTGTTGTAATA
>Ga0181568_10005849_pt1 | contig 10780 bp, 13 predicted proteins | sample 101ome_20_FD_133758 | JGI IMG/M metagenome (GOLD analysis project Ga0181568, IMG submission 133758) | Coastal salt marsh microbial communities from the Groves Creek Marsh, Skidaway Island, Georgia - 101404AT metaG (megahit assembly) | ecosystem: Environmental > Aquatic > Marine > Intertidal...
CGCGCCGGTGATGGCCTCGGACCTGCGGGCGAGCGCGTCTCTGGTCCTCGCGGGACTCGCGGCGGAGGGCGTGACCGAGGTCCGGCGCATCTATCATCTCGACCGCGGTTACGAGCGGCTCGAGGAGAAGCTCCGCCTCGTCGGCGCGGACGTCGAGCGCGTCGAGGACAGCTGATGCCGGCCGACGTGCCATTGCTGAAGCTCTCGGCGACGGACGAAAAGGACCTGGGCGTGATCTCGGGGGCGCTGCAGGACGCGATCATCCCCATTGGCGATATGTCCTACGAGCTGTCGGAGAAGGCCTTCGTGTTCGTCGCCAACCGGTTTCGTTGGGAGCGGGAAGGCGCGGGACAAACGGGCGAGCGCGTCAATTCCGGTGTCACCTTCTCCAACGTGGTCGACGTCAAACGCCGGGGCATCGATTTCCGCGATCGCGGTGCGTTTCTGAATCTCCTGGCGATCTCCTGCGAGCCCGAGCAGGCCGCGGACGGCCCGTGCGTACAATTGACCTTCTCCGGAGATAGGGCTATCCGGTTGCAAACAACCGGACTCCTCTGTCATCTGGAGGATTTCGGCGAACCCTGGCCGACCCAGTGGCGGCCCGAGCACGCGGACCAGTAACACCTCTCCCCAAAGCTTGTGAGGGTGCCGGCCCGGACCGTCGGGTGGCCGCGGATCGTCCGTGTTTATGGTCCCGATGGAAGGTGTATCGTGGCGACGAAGACCGAGAAACTGATCCTTGCCCTGCCGAAAGGCCGGATTCTCGATGAAGTGATGCCGCTGCTCACCCATGTGGGCATCGAGCCGGAGCCCGCGTTCCACGACCCGAAATCCCGCCTGCTGCGCTTCGAGACCTCGGTGCCAGCGGTCGACATCATTCGCGTGCGCGCCTTCGACGTGGCCACCTTCGTCGCCTTCGGCGCGGCCCATTTCGGCGTTGCGGGCAGCGACGTGATCATGGAGTTCGACTATCCCGAGCTCTACGCCCCCATCGACCTGGATATCGGCAAGTGCCGGCTCGCGGTCGCGGCGCCCCAGTCGGTCGTCGCGGTGGACGACCCGGCACGGTGGAGCCATGTCCGCGTGGCGACCAAGTATCCCAACATGACCCAGCGGCACTTCGCCCGGCGCGGCGTCCAGGCCGAGTGCATCAAGCTCAATGGTTCGATCGAGCTGGCGCCGTCGCTCGGCCTGTGCCGGCGGATCGTCGATCTCGTCTCGACCGGTTCGACCCTGAAGGCGAACGGGCTGGTGGAGATCGAGACGATCGCCGAGATCAGCTCGCGCCTCGTGGTCAACCGGGCCGCCCTCAAGACCCGCGCGACGGAGGTCACCGGCTGGATCGACCGGTTCCGTGACGCGGCCCAGGACGCCCGAGATGTCGCGTAGGCTCGACGCCGCGTATCCCGATTTCGAATCGTCGTTCGCGGCGCTGCTGGCCGAGCGCCGGGAGGCGGCCGTCGATGTCCGTGCGGATGTCGAGGCGATCGTCGCCCGGGTGAAAAGCGAGGGCGACGCCGCGCTCCTGGAGCTGACCGCGACGTTCGACCGCCTGACCCTCACCGCCGGCGAGCTCCGTGTCGGGGCGGACGAGATCGCGGCGGCGCGGGGTGCCTGCGATGCCGATGCGCTCGCGGCGCTCGAGACCGCGCGGGAGCGCATCACGGCGTATCACGAGAACCAGCGCCCCGCCGAGTTCGACTATGTGGATCCGTTGGGGGTCCGGCTGGTCAGCCGCTGGCGGCCGGTCGCGGCGGCGGGTCTCTACGTGCCCGGCGGAACGGCGGCCTATCCCTCCTCGGTGCTGATGAACGCGATCCCGGCACGGGTCGCGGGCGTGGATCGCATCGTCATGGTGGTGCCGTCGCCCGGCGGCGAGCTCAACCCGCTGGTGTTGGCGGCCGCGGATATCGCGGGAGTCGATGAGGTTTATCGCGTCGGCGGCGCCCAGGCGGTCGCCGCCCTGGCCCACGGCACCGAGACCATCGCCCCGGTGGACAAGATCGTCGGCCCGGGGAATGCCTACGTCGCGGAGGCCAAGCGCCAGGTGTTCGGCGTGGTCGGCATCGACATGATCGCCGGCCCCTCGGAGATCCTCGTGGTCGCGGATGCCACCGCCAACCCGGCCTGGGTCGCGGCCGATCTCCTGAGCCAGGCCGAACACGATACGAGCGCCCAGTCGGTGCTGATGACGGATGATCCGGCGCTCGCCGATGCGGTCGAGGCGGAGGTGCTGCGCCAGCTCGATCTGTTGCCGCGCCGCGACATCGCGGGCGAGAGCTGGGCGCAGTTCGGTGCGACCATCGTCCTCGGCGATCTCGCCGATGCCGTGCCGCACATCGACCGCATGGCGGCGGAACATCTCGAACTGATCGGGCCGAAAGCGGAAGCGCTGGAGCCCGCGATCCGGAACGCGGGCTCGATCTTCCTCGGCGCCTATGCGCCCGAGGTGCTGGGCGATTATCTCGCCGGACCCAACCATGTCCTCCCCACGGCGCGCACCGCGCGCTTCTCGTCCGGCCTGGGCGTGCTCGACTTCATGAAGCGGAGCTCGATGTTCGCGGCCGACGCCGGGAGCTTCGCGGCGCTGGCAAAGCCGGCCATGACACTGGCCCGTGCAGAAGGTCTCGAGGCACATGCGCGCGCGATCGAGGTGCGGGTCGCGGGCGATGCCGACGAGAGCTGAGCGCCCGGAGCTGATGGCATGAGCGCGCCGGCCAGCCGGATCGCGCGGGTCGAGATCGACAACCCGGGGGTCGTACGATACCACCCCGACGTCGAGCGCGAGATCGAGGTTGCCATCTACGATCTCGTCGAGAGCAAAATGTTTGCGCCGGACGCCGCGCATTTCGGCACGGTCCCCGAGGGGCCCTATGTCCTCGTATTGCGCGCGCAGGGGCGCCAGCTCCTGTTCGACATCGCCACGGAAGCCGGCGATGCGGTGGGTGCGCTGCCCGTGCCGATGACACCGTTCCGCAAGACCATCAAGGACTACTTCACCGTCTGCGAGAGTTACTACGAGGCGATCCGCTCGGCCTCGCCGGCGCAGATCGAGGCACTCGATATGGGGCGCCGCGGATTGCACAACGAAGGATCCGACCGGCTGCGCGACATGCTCGATGGCCGCATCGAGATCGATCATGACACGTCGCGTCGGCTGTTCACGCTGATCTGCGCGCTGCACATCCGGGCCTGACCATGAGCGGCGATCTTCCCGGCAGCGTCCTGTTCGCGTGCGACCGAAACTCCATCCGTTCCGCGATGGCCGAAGCGATCATGAAGCATCTCGTCGGTCACCGGGTCTATGTGGACAGCGCCGGCGTCCAGCTCATCGACGCCGAGGCCGATCCGTTCGCCGTCGAGGTGATGCGCGAGATCGGCCTGGATATCTCCGGCCATCACACCAAGACCTTCGACGACCTGACCGACAAATCGATCGACCTGATCATAACGTTTACGCCCCAGGCGCAGCACCGGGCGGTCGAGTTTACGCGGGCGATTCCCTGCGAGGTCGAGTACTGGCCGATGATGCATCCCGGCGATGTGAGCGGCGCGCGCGAGGTCCGGCTCGCGGCCTATCGCGAGACGCGGGACGCGCTTTTTGAGCGGATCAAGGCGCGTTTTCCGTCGCGCGACCGGTTCGCCTGACGCCCGTCCGGCCGCGAAAATCCGCGAAAACGCTTGAATTGCTGGCTGTTTTCGGGTTGCTTGCCCCATCCCGTGGCACCACGGGGGTCTGAATCAACAACGTGACGATGGGTATGGCCAAAGAAGACCTGCTCGAATTCTCCGGCACCGTGACCGAAATCCTGCCCAACGCAATGTTCCGCGTGGAGCTCGACAACGGCCACGAAGTCCTCGCGCACACTGCCGGCAAGATGCGCAAGCACCGCATTCGCGTTCTCGCCGGCGACAAGGTGAACGTGGAAATGACGCCCTACGACCTGACCAAGGGGCGCATCACGTTCCGCTTCAAGTAGGCGCGTGATCACTCCCGGCCCGCCGCCGATGACGGCGGGAACCCGGATACCCAACATGTTGCAAACCCATGGGGGCCAGCCGTGAGCCAGCGCCTCGTCCTGGCATCCGCTTCGCCGCGGCGCCTCGACCTGCTCGCGCAGATCGGGATCGTGCCCGATGCGGTCGTGCCCGCCGAGATCGACGAAACGCCGCGGGCCGGCGAGTTGCCGCCCGCCCTCGCGCGACGCCTCGCAACAGCGAAGGCCGACGCGGTCGCAGCGCGTGAAACGGGAAGTTTTATCCTCGCCGCCGACACGGTCGTGGCCGTGGGCCGGCGTCAGCTCGGCAAGCCCGCGGATGCCGGGGAGGCAAGGACCTTTCTCGAGATGCTGTCCGGCCGGCGCCATCGGGTCCTCGGCGGCATTTCCGTGATCTCCCCCGACGGCCGCCGGTCCGACCGGCTCACGACGACCATGGTCCGGTTTCGGCGTCTGCCCGAACCGGAGATCGCGGCCTACCTCGCGACGGATGAGTGGCAGGGCAAGGCCGGGGGCTACGGCATTCAGGGCGCGGCCGGTGCCTTCGTGCCGGATATCAATGGCTCCTACACCAACATCGTCGGCCTCGACCTCGCCATGGCGAAGGCCATGCTCGAGGGGCTGGGCTGGACGAACATCCAATAGGGACGGCATGGCCAAAACAAGCATCGTCATCGCCGGCGGCCCGGGCGAACTGCGCGGGGCGCTGATCCGCGCGGGCGCGGTCTGGGACGTCGTGCATCATCGTGACGCGGAGCCGAGCCTGATCGGCGCGGTCTATCGAGGCCGGGTGCGCCGGGTCGATCACGGCCTGAACGGCGCCTTCGTCGACATAGGGACGGGCGCCGAGGCGTATCTGCGCGCCCGCGACGCGTCCGATCCGGCGGACCGGGCGCCGCGCAACGCACGGATTGGCGAGCGGGTGAACGAGGGCGCGCAGGTCGACGTGCGCGTCGTCGCCGACGGCTTCGCCGACAAGGGGCCGCGGGTCGCGCGGGTGAGCCCCGATCCTGCCCGGGCGGACAGCAGGGCGCCGGCCTGTCTTGCGCCGCCGCCGACAGCCGTCGCTTTGGTCCTCGAACGGTTCGCGGGCGAGGGGACGGACGAGATCGTCTGCAGCGACGGCGCGATCGAACGGGCGGCCCGCGACTGGACGGCAGAGAACCGTCCCGAGCTGGACGAAAAGATCGCCCGCGGGTCGGGCGACCTGTTCGCTGGCCGGGGTATCGAAGAGGCGATCGAGGCCGCACTCGCCCGCCGCGTGCGGATCGCCGGCGGCGCGGAGCTCGTCTTCGACACGGCCGAGGCCATGTGCGTGATCGACATCAACTCCGCCGCCGCGCCTGGCAAGGCGGGCCGGGCCGGCCGCGACGTGAACCTCAAGGCCATGCCCGAGATCGCCCGCCAGCTCCGGCTCCGCAACATCGCCGGCGCGATCGTCATCGACGCGCTCAAGATGGGCGCCCGTGACGACCGCAACCGGGTGCTCTCGGCGCTTCGCGGCGCACTCAAGGACGACCCGGCGGCCTGTCACGTCCTGGGGATCACCAACCTCGGTCTGATCGAGATGACGCGGACCCGCACCGGTCTTTCGCTCGCCGAGCGGATGCTCGCGCCCGCCGCGTTGCCGGAACTGTCAGCCGATGCGGCTGCGTACGCCGCGCTCCGGACCGTCCTGCGCACCGCCGCCGCGACCCCGTCGGGTGGCTACCGGCTGCTGGCTGCGCCCGCCGTCGCCGAGGCGCTGGCCGGGCACCTTGCTGCCGCCCGGGACCAGGCATCGCAGACCGTCGGCCGGCTCGAAGTTCTTGCCGAAGCGGGCCGAACGAACGAACGATTCGAGGTCGTGCTAGGGTCCGGCTGACGTTCGATTCGCGCATTGCCGCACTCCACGGATATTCCCGCTCCGCCGATGGCCAAGTCCTGTCCCATCTGTTCGAAACCGGTCGTCGAAGCGCACCGGCCCTTCTGCTCCCAGCGTTGCGCCAACGTGGATCTGTCGCGCTGGCTCGGGGGCAATTATCGGATTCCGACCGACGAAGCGCCGACGGTGTACGAGGGTGGGCTCGACGATACGGACGAGGATCAGGGGTGAGCGCTGGACAGGCCGGATGAATTTCCGTATATCCGCGCGGTCCAACTGACCCGTGTGCCCAGGTAGCTCAGTTGGTAGAGCACGCGACTGAAAATCGCGGTGTCGGTGGTTCGAATCCGCCCCTGGGCACCACTCCCTCTCCGTTAAAACATCTCGAAACGACCGCGCGTGTTTGACGCCGCACGCGGGCCATGCTTCCGTTCGCCTCCGCGATCCATCCGGGGAGAAAGCCAGTGTCCGTCGCCCGCCATCCGCGCCCGCCCGAGCTCGTCGATGCCACGCTCGAGGAGATCATGGAGACCCATGTCGGGCGCTTCCGCGACAAGGTGCCCGACTGGGAGGCGTTCGAGGACGCCAAGATCGAGGGGTATCGTCGCGCCCAGCACCGCTTCATCGGTGCCGGCGGCTCCGGCAAGCATGACGACGCCAGCGTGATTCCGGCGCGCGCCCACACGCTCTCCATCATGTATGTGAACCCGGGGCAGGGGAACGCCGCCCACACCCATGAGGTCGAGGAGACCTTCTTCGTGCTCAAGGGCCATCTCGATGTCTTCGTCGAGGACGAGGACGGCCGCCGGCTCGAGACCCGGCTCGGGCCCTGGGAATGCATCACCTGCCCGCCGGGCGTGATCCACGGCTACGACAACAACTCGCTCGAGCCGGTCTGGTTCCAGGTCATGCTCGGCCGCGGCAAGCCCGAGACCATGGGCTATGCCGACGAAAACCTGTATGCCAACCGCGACGCCCATCTGAAAAAGAACGAGTCATAGGGGAAGACATCAAATGGCCCGACGCATCATCGATCTGAGCCTCGACATCGAGGACAACATGCCATCCCACAAGCTGTTCCAGAGCCCGGTCTATCTCAAGGCGATGACCCATGAGAACACCAAGGCGCTCGAGCTGGGGACGCCCGACGACCCGATCACCTTCCAGACCAACTTCATCTCGACGCTGGATCATGTGGGGACCCATGTGGATGCGCTTCGGCACTTCGACCCGAACGGCGCATCGATCGACGAGATGCCGATCGACCGCTTCTTCGGCAAGGCCGTGTGCTTCGACATGCGCCACGTCGGCGACCTGGGCGACATCGACGTCGCCGACATGGAGAAGGCGGAAGAAGAATCCGGCGTGAAGGTCGACGGCCATATCATCCTGCTGTGCACCGGCCTCCACAAGCGCCACTACCCGAACCGCGAGGTGGTGCTGTCGAATGCCGGCATCACGGTCGCGGCGACCCAGTGGATGTATGACAGGGGTTCCCGGCTGCACGGCGTCGAGGGGCCGTCCACCGACAAGCCGTCGGACAGCCTGTTCGCCCAGCACCGCATCTGCCGCGAGCTCGGCATCAGCCACATGGAGTGGCTCGTCAACCTGGAGGACCTGATCGGGCTCGGCGAGTTCGAGTTCTTCGGCGTGCCGCTGCGCTTCAAGGGCGGGTCCGGCTCACCGATCCGTGCCTTCGCCATTGTTGATGAATAGGTCTACGACTGATCGCGCGGGAGACACCCATGGCCCATGACTTCGACTATATGAGCGCGACCGAGCTGCGCCTGCGGATCGCCCGCAAGGACATCTCGCCGGTCGAGCTGACCCGGCACACGCTGGAGCGCGCGGAGGCGGTCCAGGCGGACCTGAACCCGTTCTTCGTGATGTTCCCCGACCAGGCCATGGCCGCCGCCGAGGCGGCCGAGGACGCCGTCATGTCCGGCGGCGCGCTGGGGGCGTTGCACGGCCTGCCGATGTCGGTGAAGGATCTGATCTCGGTGGGCGATGCGCCGTTCGCGTTTGGCTCGAAGGTCATGGCGGAGAATATCGCGCCCGACGACGCGCCCGCGGTCGAGCGTGCCCGCGCGGCCGGTGCCATCGTCATCGGCAAGACCACGACCAGCGAGTTCGGCTGCAAGCCCGTCGGGGATTCGCCGCTAACGGGGGTCACCCGAAACCCGTGGAACCGGGACAAGACCCCGGGCGGGTCGAGCGCCGGGGCCGGCGCGTCGATCGCTGCCGGGGTCACGCCGTTCGGTCTCGGCACCGACGGCGGCGGCTCGATCCGCATCCCCTGCTCGCTGACCGGGCTCGCCGGGATCAAGGGTAGCTTCGCCCGGGTGCCGGTCTGGCCGACGACGGCGACGCCGACGCTCGCCCATGTGGGGCCCATGGCGCGGAACATGCGCGATGCGGCGCTGCTGTTCTCGGCGATCGCCGGATATGACGCGCGCGATCCGTTCGGGATCGCCGGCGATGTGCCCGACGTGGTGGCGGCCTGCGACCAGTCGGTCGCGGGCATGCGGATCGCCTGGAGCCCGACCCTCGGCTATGCCAAGCCCGACCCGGAGATCGTCGAGATCGTCGGCGCGGCGGTCCGCAAGTTCGAGGATGCGGGTGCCCATGTGGATCAGGTCGACGATGTCTTCGAGGAAGACCCGGGCGACCTCTGGTCGGCGGAATTCTATGCCGGCGTCGGCATCAAGCTGCGCGCGGTGCTCGAGAACCAGCGCGACATGCTCGACCCGGCCGTCGCCGATATCCTCGAGCCGGCTCTCGGCCAGGAGATGCGCGACTATTACACCAAGGTGTTCGAGCGCTATGTCCTGCGCGAGCGCATGGCGTCCTTCTTCGAGAAGTATGACGCGCTGATCTCGCCGGTGCTGCCGGTCAGCTCCGTCGATGTCGAGGTGAACGTCCCGCCGGGCCACGAGGATCGCAACCTCGTCTCCTGGGTTTACTACACCTATCCGTTCAACCTGACGGGACAGCCGGCCGCGTCCGTCTGTGCCGGCATCGCGTCGGACGGGATGCCCGTCGGGCTGCAGGTGGTCGGGCGCTATCTGGACGAGGCGTCGGTTGTGCGCGCCGCGGCCTTTGTCGAGCGGACCCAGCCGCCGGGCTACAATCTCAGCGGCTACGACGCCTAGCGGGCGCCGTCAGGCCGCCGCGGCCTGCTTCGGAATACCGCCGGTTTCCACGAAGCGGTAGCGCTCTTCGAGTACGGGGGCGAGCGGGCGGCGCTTGCCGTCGGGCAGGGCGACCCAGACCCGTAGCAGGTGCCGTTTGAGCGCAGGATCGTCGTAATCCTCATACGCCTGGCGGGCGTGCAGCACCGTGTGGTTGTTGATGAACTGCATGTCGCCGGGCTGGAAATCCATCATCAGCCGCAGCTCCTCGCGGTTGGAGATTTCCTGGAACACGTCGAGCGCCTCGCGCTGGGCATCGCTCAGCGCCAGGTCGTCGCTGTAACGCGAGACCGACTCCATGAAGGAGCGGTTGGTGATCCGCGCGGCGAGGCGGCCGTCGTGGGCCGTGAGCATCGGGATGTCGTACCAGGGCTGGGCGCCATCCGGATGATCGCCGCGCCAGTCCACATGAAAGGGTGCGTACATCACGTCGAGCAGGTCCGGGCGTTCCGCGAGCATGACGTTGTGCACGGCCGGCGCGCTGACCAGATAGCTCGTGCCGCCTGACTTCGCGCCGCGCAGGCAGAACAGGCCGAGCACATCGACCGGCAGCTGGTCGCAATGGAAGTCCAGCCGGTTCTTGGTCTGGTAGCCGCGGGCGTTCGGGTCGTCCAGCGTCTTGCCTTCGTCGGTGACGTGGCCGAGCAGGTGGCCGCGGGCGTTCTGGGAAACCGGTGCACCGATATGGGCGCTGATGCCCCAGTAGATCAGCCCGCATTCCTCGTCGGTGTAGCGGTCGCGCGGCACCCCGCGGATCAGGATCACGCCGAGGCCGTTCGAGACACGGTCCATCAGCTCGTTGAGGCGCGCGCGGAACGTCGGCAGCGGGAAATCCTCGGCCGCGAACGGAATCTCGGTGCCGGCCGCCTTCACTGCCTGCAGTGCGGCGTCAATCTCGGCCACCTCGGCATCGCTCAGCATGTGCAGCCAGCGGGGGTCGCCCTGGATGTCGGGGCCCACCCATGCGTCTGGGGTATCGATCGGCTCGCGGATGACTTCGACCATGTTCACGTTCCCGGTTCATCTTTTTGGTGGTGTTTCGATGCCGGGGAGATTATCCGCGAATTCCTCGAACCCGCAACCGGGCCTCGGAATGGCGGACACGCAGGGACTGCATGTGGATGATTTGTACCGACAAATTCGCTTGATCTGTGACGCCGGCGCTGCCATCGTTCGGGCACGAAGAAACGGAGCCGGTACCGTGAGGGTGCCGGTAATCGGTTCGTGTGTATTTGAACTCAAACGAGTTCTTTCAACGGGAGGAACCCCATGAAATTCGTAACGACCCTTATTGCGGCCGCGAGCGTGGTTGCACTTACGTCTGCGGCGCAGGCGCAGGAATCCTATCGCATCGGCGGCGGCCCCGCCGGTGGCGGCTGGCATCCTTCGGTCAGCGCTGGTGCCCAGCTGCTGAACGAGGAAGTCGGCGACAAGTTCAAGTTCAACTACTCGCCGTCCAACGGCTCGGTGGATAACGTCCGCCGCGTCGGCTACGGCAAGTTCGACACGGCCTGGGGCCATGTCGGTCAGGTCTACCAGGCCTGGAACGGCGTCGGCCTGTTCAAGGACGATGGCAAGCTGCAGGACTTCCGCATCATCGCGAACGTCCGCAAGCAGACCCAGATCGTCGCCGTGCTCGCCGACAGCCCGATCAAGTCCTACTCGGACATGAAGGGCAAGAAGGTGAACCTGCTGAACAAGGGTTCGGGCTCGAACGTCAACTGCCG